>Ga0065709_1029542_pt1 | contig 17552 bp, 11 predicted proteins | sample Hoacrofraction14_2_FD_59096 | JGI IMG/M metagenome (GOLD analysis project Ga0065709, IMG submission 59096) | Hoatzin crop microbial communities from Cojedes, Venezuela, sample from fiber fraction 14 v1 | ecosystem: Host-associated > Birds > Digestive system > Esophagus > Crop | place: Venezuela...
ACGAAAAGTCAGCCAATCGCCCGGCGCCTGCCGGCTTGGGCTCTTGGGACTTTTACAGTAACTGTTCAGAACGCTTCGCGCAGCAGTTACGCATCGGACAAAGCTTCGCATTCGAATTCGTCCGATGCTGCCTGCCGACGCGGCATTCACAGCTTCACATACCCGCCCTCATACAGCTTCTGCAGCGACATCAGGATCCCGTAGCGCGCGTGGTCGAAGTTCAGGCCGCCCTGGAAATACACACAGTACGGCGGGCGGATCGGGCCGTCCGCGGACAGCTCGATCGACGAGCCCTGGATGAAGGCGCCGGCCGCCATGATCACCTCCGAATCATAGCCCGGCATCGCCCACGGCTCCGGCGCCGCAAAGCTGTCGACCGGCGCGGCGGCCTGGATGCCCTGACAGAACGCGATCACGCCCTCCGGGAAACCGAACTCCACCGCCTGAATGATGTCCGTGCGCTCCTCCTCCGGCCCCGGGATCGCCTTGAAGCCGAGGTCCGTATACAGCGCCGAGGCAAACAGCGCCGCCTTCTCCGCGCTCGCCGCCACGCCGGGCGCCAGGAAGAAGCCCTGGTAGAACGAGCGCATCACATGCAGCGAGGCACCGACCTCCCGGCCGAGCCCCGGCGAGGAGAGCCGCACCGCGCAGTTCTCCACACACTCCTGCGTCCCGGCGATATACCCGCCGGTGGGCGCCAGTCCGCCGCCCGGATTCTTGATGAGGCTCCCGACCGTCATGTCCGCGCCGACATCCGACGGCTCGATGCGGTCGATGAATTCCCCGTAGCAGTTGTCGACCATGACGATAATGTCCGGCCGGCGCTCCTTGATGAACGCGATCGCCTCCCCGATCTCCTTCACGGGCAGCGACGGGCGCGTCAGATACCCGCGCGAGCGCTGGATCGCCGCCAGGCGCGTCTTCGGGCCGAGCGCCGCCGCGATCGCGTCAAAGTCAAAATGTCCCTCCGGCGTCAGCTCCACCTGCTTATAGCTGACCCCGTACTCTTTCAGGCTCCCGCGCGAGGGCCGGATCCCGATGACCTCCTCGAGCGTGTCATACGGCCGCCCGCTCACCGACACGAGCTCATCACCCGGCCGCAGGTTCCCCGACAGCGCCGTCGCGAGCGCATGCGTCCCGCACGTGATCTGCGGCCGCACGAGCGCCGCCTCCGTGTGGAACGTGTCCGCGTAGACCTTCTCCAGGTCGTCCCGCCCGGCATCGTTGTACCCGTACCCGGTCGACCCGTTCATATGCTCCGCGGAAATGCGGTTCTTCTGCATCGCGCCGAGCACTTTCAGCTGATTGTATTCGGCGGTCCGGTCGATCCGCGCAAAGTGCTCCTGCAGGCGCGCCTCCGCCCGGCGCCCCGCCGCGAGGACCTCGGGTGCGATGCCCATCGCGCGGTACATCTCTTCCAGTGCCGCGCGTGCGGCTGTGTCTGCGGTTTCCTGCATGTCTGTATTCTCCATGACTGTATCCTTCCTGCAGGCCCCCGGCCCGCTGCATTGCAATTATAATCCTTACTCATGCGAATCTGCCGGAATGTGTTGCTCAGATAATAGCAAACACGCGTTCGCATGTCAATATCCGTTTTGCATTTTTAAACCATGCCGCAGCTATTGTCATACGATCCCCCGCGCGCGCAGCACCTCCGCCATCGCGTCCAGGATCCGCTCCTCCTCGCCGCCGTACTCCCGCCGGTCGATCCACGTCACATCCCTCTCCCGCCGGAACCATGTCAGCTGCCGCTTGGCAAAATGCCTTGTGTTGCGCCGGATCAGCCGCACCGTCTCCTCAAGATCCGTTTCCCCGTCGAGGTAATGCAGCATCTCCCGGTACCCGAGCCCGTGCATGGACGTGAAGTCCTCCGTGAGACCGCGGTCCTTCAGGCGGCGGACCTCCTCCACGAGCCCCTCGTCCATCATTTGCCCGACACGCGCGTCGATCCGGCGGTAGATCTCCTCCCGGTCGTCGGTCAGCACGAAATACGCGAAGTTCCACGGCGCCTCCCGCGCGCGCTCCTCGAGGTTGTGCGCCGAGATCGCGCCGCCGGTCTGGCGGGCGAATTCGAGAGCCCGGATGGTCCGCTGCACATTATTGGGATGGATGAGCCGCGCCGACTCCGGATCGGCCTGCCGCAGCATGGCCGCGAGCTTCTCTCTGCCGCCCTCCTCCTGCGCGAGCGCCTGCAGGGAGCGGCGGTACGCGTCGTCCCCGTCATTTTCGGTGAAATGGATTCCGTACAGCACGGACTGGATGTAAAACCCGGTCCCGCCGACGATCACCGGGATGCGGCCGCGCGATGCGATGTCGCGGATACAGTCGAGCGCGAGCGCCTGAAAGCGCACCACGTTAAACTCTTCCTCCGGCTCCAGGATGTCGATCAGGTGGTGCGCTATGCCGCCCGTCTCCTCCGGCCGGATCTTGGCCGAGCCGATGTCCATGCCGCGGTAGACCTGCATCGAATCCGCGCTGATCACCTCGCCGCCGATCCGCCGGCACAGCCCGATGGACAGCGCGCTCTTGCCGACCGCCGTCGGCCCCGTCAAAATGACAAGCTTCTCCCGGCCTTCCCCCGCGTTTTCCGCGCCCCTGGCCGGAGACCGTTCCTCCGCGGACTGCTCCGCCGCGTTCACCGCCCGGTCCTCCGCCGGGGTCATGCCGTTCAACTCTGTATTCTCTCTCATTCTATGATCCTGCGCAGTGCGTGCTTCCTCACACGATCCGCCTGAATTTCCGCTCGATCTCCCGCCGGCTCATCGCGATGATCGTCGGGCGGCCGTGCGGGCAGTTGTACGGGTTCTCGAGTTCCATCAGCTGGTCGATCAGCGCCTCGGCCTCCTCGCGGCTCAGGCGCGTGTTCCCCTTCACCGCGGCCTTGCAGGCCATCGTGGCGACGCGCGCCGTGATACTCTCGCTCGTCGGGCGGCCCGCGTCATCGGCGAGGGAGTCCAGCATTTCCAGGAAGAAATCCTTCTCCGTCAGCCCGTAGAGGTCGAGCGGCACCGCGCTCAGGGCGTAATCGCGCCCGCCGAAGGGCTCGATCTCGAAGCCGATCTGCGTGAACTGGTCCCTGTTCTCGAGCAGGAGCGACTCCTCCTGCATCGACAAGGTCAGGATGAGCGGTGGCGAGAGCTGCTGCGAAGCCGCCTTCTTCTCCTGCATCTGCCGGCACAGCCGCTCGTACATGACCTTCTCATGCGCCGCGTGCTGGTCGATGATGAACAGACTGTCGCGGAACTCGATGAGCCAGTACGTGTCAAAGAGCTGCCCGATGATCCGGTGCTCCTTCACATGCTCGCGCGACAGAATCAGCCGGTCCGCCTCCGGCGCCGCCGGGCTGTCCGCCGATTCACCGCTCGCCGGCGCCGCCGGGCTGTCCGCCACTGCGCCGGCTGCCACATCGCCCGAAGCATCGTCCTCCCGTGTAAATGCGTTCTCCTCACGCGCAGCGAAGCTGTTCTCCTCTGCGTTTTCGGCCGCTGCGGAGAGCTCTGCCGCCGCTGCGGCTCTCTCCCCCTCCGCGCTTTCGGCTGCCGCCGTACCAGCTCCCTCTCCGCCGGCCTCCGCCCGGTCAAAGAGCGACATCTGTCTGCCTTTATACATCGGCCCGTACGGCGAGGTACTCTCGCGCAGCAGATCCTGCCGGATCCCCTCCATCGCCGCCGCGCTCAGCCGGCCGGCCGCAGCCTCCTTCGCCGGAGCGTGAACACGTTCCGCCGTCGCCGGTCTGTTCGCCGCATCCGGCCCGCCGCCACTTCCCGCCGCCGTCTTCGCCGCCCCGCCGCCTTCGATCTCCCGCCGCCGCGCCTCAAACGGCTCGGCCGCCCCCGCGAAGGCCTCGCGGCGCTGGGCGCAGAGCTGCTCGCGTGTCTCACGCATTTCCTCGCGCGAAGTGCCGGGCGAGGTGTCGATCACCATGTCCCGGTGCTGCAGCGCGTCCTTCACCGCGCGCCGCACGAACTCATAGACCGCCGAGCTGTCTGAGAAGCGCACCTCCGCCTTGGCCGGATGGACATTGACATCCACTTTGTCGCCCGGCACCGACAGCTGCAGGCAGGTGAACGGATAGCGCCGCTGCATGAGAAAGGTCTCGAACCCGTCCTCGATCGCCCGCGACAGGATCGGACTGCGCACCAGCCGCCCGTTCACATAGTACATCTCACATTTGCGGTTGCCCCGCGAGGTCACCGGCTTGCCGATGAACCCGGTAAGCGTCAGCCCCTGCGCCTCGTCTGCCGCCCGGATCTCGATGAGATTCGCCGTCACCTCGCGCCCGAAGGCCGCATAGAGCACATCCTTCAGGTTTCCGCTGCCCGACGTGCTCAGGCGCGTCAGCGACCCCATGAGAAACCGCACCGACACCTCCGGGTGCGACATGGCCAGCCGCTCGCACAGGTCGGAGATCGCGCCGGCCTCCGCGGCCGCGCTCTTCAGGAATTTCTTCCGCGCCGGCGTATTGTAAAACAGATCGCGCACCACGAAGGTGCTCCCCGCCGGGGCGCCGACCTCCTCGAAGGCCATCTCCTCGCCGCCCTCGATGCAGTACCGGATGCCCGTCAGGCTCTCCGGCGTGCGCGTGATGAGCTCGACCCGCGCCACCGAGGCGATGCTCGAGAGCGCCTCGCCGCGGAAGCCGAAGGTGTGGATGTCCGACAGGTCCTCCACCGCCCGGATCTTGCTGGTCGCGTGCCGCGCAAAGGCCCGCCGCACCTGGTCCGCCGGGATGCCCGCGCCGTTGTCCGTCACCCGGATCAGGGCGCAGCCGCCGTCGCGGATCTCCACGGTGATCGCGGTGGCGCCGGCGTCGATCGCATTTTCGGTCAGTTCCTTGACAACAGACGACGGCCGCTCGATCACCTCGCCGGCCGCGATCTGGTCTATCGTATTCTTTTCGAGAAGCTGAATCTCCCGCATGTATTCCTCCGTCCTGCGGCTGTCAGTCCTGTAAAATGTCAAAGTTCTGCGCAGTCGCGCCGGCTCGCAGCCGGGCTGTCTCTGCCGCCCCGCCGGCCGTCAGACCGCCTGTCTTCGCCGCAGCCGCGGCCCTGACAGCCCCGCCGCGCTCCCTTCACTCACTCCGTCCCCGGCACCCACCGATTCTTCAGCCGGCTCTGCAGCAAGCTCAGCGTGTTGAGCGCCTCGAGCGGCGTCAGCCGCGTCACGTCGATCTCCATCAGGTCGCGCACGACATCCGCGTCCGTCACCGTGTCGAAGAGCGACATCTGGTTCATGTCCACCTCGTCCGGCTTTTTCTTCTTCCGGACCGGCTCCTTCTCCTTCCCGCCCGGCTGCACATGCTCGGTGATGTCCGCGCCCGCGAGCTCCTCCGAGAGCTCCAGCGCCCGCCGCACCACGGTCTCCGGCACGCCCGCCAGGCGCGCGACCTGGATGCCGTAGCTCTTGTCGGCGCCGCCCCGCACGATCTTGCGCAGGAAGACGATGTCGTCGCCCTTCTCCTTGACCGCGATGCAGTAATTGTTGACGCCGGGGATCTTGCCCTCGAGCTCGGTCAGCTCATGGTAGTGCGTCGCGAAGAGCGTCTTGGCGCCGCACAGCTTCGTGTCCGCGATGTGCTCCACCACCGCCCACGCGATCGAGAGCCCGTCGTAGGTGCTCGTCCCGCGGCCGATCTCGTCGAGGATCAGCAGGGAGTTGCGCGTGGCGTTGCGGAGGATGGCGGCGACCTCTGCCATTTCCACCATGAAGGTGGACTGGCCGCTCGCGAGGTCGTCCGAGGCGCCGACGCGGGTGAAGATCCGGTCGACGATGCCGATGTCCGCCTTCGAGGCCGGCACGAACGAGCCGATCTGCGCCATCAGCACGATGAGCGCCGTCTGCCGCATGTAGGTGGATTTGCCGGCCATGTTCGGGCCGGTGATGATGGACACCCGTCTGCCGCGGTTATCGAGCAGCGTGTCGTTGGCCACGAACAGGTCGCCGCCAGCCATCTGCTCGACCACCGGGTGGCGGCCGTCGCGGATGTCGATCACGCCGCGGTCGTTGATCTTCGGGCAGACATAGCGGTTGCGCTCGGCCACCGCCGCCAGAGACGCGAAGACATCCGCCGCCGCGACCGCGCGGGCCGTGCGCTGGATGCGCTCCGTGCTGTCGGCGATCCTGTCGCGCAGCTCACAGAAGAGATCGTATTCCAGACTGACCAGCCGGTCCTCCGCGCCGAGGATCGTCTCCTCGAGCTCCTTGAGCTCCGGCGTGATGTAGCGCTCCGCGTTGACGAGCGTCTGCTTGCGCGTATAGTAGTCCGGCACCTTGTCGCGGCCGGAGTTGGGCACCTCGATGTAATAGCCGAAGACCTTGTTGTAGCGGACCTTGAGCTTCGGGATGCCGGTCTTCTCCCTCTCGCGCGCCTCCACGTCCGCGAGCCATCCCTTGCCGTCGCTGCTCGCGCTGCGCAGCCGGTCGACCTCCGCGCTGTAGCCTTCGCGGATGAAGCCGCCCTCCCGGATCAGGACCGGCGGCTCGTCGGTGATGGCCGCCGCGATGAGGCTGCAGATATCGGTCAGCTCGTCGATATCGTCCCGGATCTTCCGAAGGAGCGGGGCCTGGAATTCACCGAGCGCCGTGCGGATCGCCGGCAGCATCTCCAGGGAATGGCGGAAGGCGATCATGTCGCGCGGGTTGGCGGTCCGGTAGGAAATGCGTGAAATGAGCCGCTCCAGATCATAGACCGGCCCGAGGTACTCCCGTATCTCCTCGCGCGTGATCGCGTTCTGATGCATCTCGCTCACCGCACCGAGCCGCTCCTCGATCGCCTCGCGGTCGATCAGCGGCTGGTCCAGAAACGAGCGCAGCAGCCGCGCGCCCATCGCCGTGCGCGTCTTGTCGAGTACCCACAGGAGCGACCCGCGCCGCTGCTTCTCGCGGAGCGTCTCGGTGAGTTCAAGATTGCGCCGCGTGAAGGTGTCGAGCACCATGAATTTGCCGATCGTATAGGGCCTGAGGCTCGTCAGGTTCCCGAGGTCGTTCATCTGCGTCCGGCTTAAGTACTTCAGCACCGCCCCCGCCGCGACCAGACCGAGCCCGCTCTGCGGAAGCGCGAGCTCCGTGAGCGTCGCCGCGTGGAAATGGCGCAGGATCTCGTCCCGGCCGGCTTTCTCGTCAAAATATCCTGCCTCCATCGTGAAGACCGCCGTCCCGTACCGGGAGCGGAGCTCCTCGAAGTCCACGCCGCAGACCGCGAGCGCGTCGTTGCAGATGATCTCCGCCGGGCGGAATCGCGCAATCTCGTCGAGCAGCCGCCGGCGCGTGTCTGTCTCGGTCATCTGGAAATCGCCGGTCGTGATGTCGCACACCGAGATGCCGAACTGGTCCGAGACGCAGACGACGCACATCAGATAATTGTTGCGCGAGGCGTCCAGCGCCGAGGTATCCAGGTTTGTGCCCGGCGTCGCGATCCGGATCACCTCCCGCTTCACGAGGCCCTTCGCCGTCTTCGGGTCCTCCACCTGCTCGCAGATGGCGACCTTGTGTCCGCGGGCGATCAGGCGGTTGATGTAGGTCTCCACCGCGTGATACGGCACGCCGCACATCGGCGCCCGCTCGTCGAGCCCGCAGTCCTTCCCGGTGAGCGTGATCTCCAGCTCCTTCGAGACGGTCATCGCGTCGTCGAAAAATTCCTCGTAGAAGTCGCCGAGGCGGTAAAAGAGCAGGCAGTCGCTGTACTGCCGCTTGGTCTCCACATAGTTGCGCATCATCGGTGAGAGCCGTTCGACGTCCACCTGATCGAGCAGTTGCGTGCTTTCCATCCGTACCCTTCCTTATCTCTTTACGCGCGCTCGCCGATGTAATAGAACCCGCGCGCTTCCTTCAAGTAAACCGGCACCGTCGTCCCGATGAGCCCCGCATCCCCGGGGACATGCACGACCAGATTATGCGGCGTGCGCCCCGTCACCAGCTTCCCGTCCTGCCGGTTCACCTGCTCGACCAGCACCTCCTGCACGCTTCCCGTGAAGCGCGAGGACTGCTCCCGGCCGATCGTCTGCACCTCCGAAAGCAGCGTGTCAAACCGCCGCCGGATCACGTCCTCCGGCACCTGCTCCCAGGAGGCTGCCGGCGTGCCCGTCCGGCGCGAGTAGATGAAGGTGAAGGCGCTGTCAAAGCGCACGCGGCGCACCACGTCGAGCGTCTCCCTGAAGTCCTCCTCCGTCTCCCCGGGGAAGCCCACGATGAGGTCCGTCGTCAGCGACAGGTCCGGCATGGCTGCCTTCAGCCGCCCGCACAGGGCGAGGTAGTCCTCCTTCGTGTAGTGCCGGTTCATCTTCTTCAGGAGCGGCGTGCTCCCCGACTGAAGCGGCAGATGCAGGTGCGGGCAGATCTTCTGCGAGCCCGCCATCACCTCGATGAGGTCGTCCGAGAGATCCTTCGGATGCGAGGTCATGAAGCGGATGCGCGAGATCCCGTCGATCTTCTCAGCCTCGCGCAGGAGCTGCGCAAAGCTGCACGCCTCGTCGAGCCCCTTCCCGTAGGAGTTGACATTCTGCCCGAGCAGCATGATCTCCGTCACGCCGTCGTCTGCGAGGCGCTCGATCTCGCGCAGGATATCCACCGGCCGCCGGCTCTTCTCGCGCCCGCGCACATACGGCACGATGCAGTAGGTGCAGAAGTTGTTGCAGCCGTACATGATATTGACGCCGGATTTGAACGGGTAGGTGCGGGAAGCCGGGAGGTCCTCGACGATTCTGTCCATTTCCGGACGGACCTCGATGACCTGCGTCCGCTCGCCCGTCAGGCGCCCCGCGATCACCCGCTCCAGAAGCTCCGCAAACTTGTAAATGTTATGGGTCCCGAACACGAGACTCACAAACCGGTAGCTTTCACGGATCTTCTCCGTCACGCCCTTCTCCTGCATCATGCAGCCGCACAGGCCGATGATCCGGTCGGGGTTCGCGCGCAAGGCCGGCGCGAGGCCCCCGAGGTGGCCGTACACCTTCTGGTTGGCGTTCTCGCGCACCGTGCAGGTGTTGTAGAGCACCAGGTCGGCGTCCTCGTCCTCGCTCTCCTCGAAGCCGGTCACGCGCAGGATCCCGCGCAGCTTCTCGGAGTCGCGCTCGTTCATCTGGCAGCCGAAGGTCCGCACGCAGGCCGTGGGCCGGCGGCCGCGGCGGCGCTCAAACTCATCCACATGCGCCCGGATCCGCGCCATGTAGTACTGCTGGCGCTGCGGCTCCTCCTCCGGCGGCACGGCCGTGATATCGATCACACTCAGGTCGGTTTCCATGATCATGGGTATTCCTCTCATGTCTGATTCGTTTGTCTGTTTCGTTTATCTGTTTCGATTCCGCCGGCCGGCGCTGCAAAAGCGGGCATAGCCGCTGCTATCCCCGCTCCCTTTTGCTGCCTGTTGCGTATACGCGTTTCGCTGCAAAATCCGCCAAACGGTTCCCGGCGTCACTTTCCCCGCCGGCTGGTTTCTCCCGCCGACTGCACCGGCGTGTCTTATACCGGAGTGTTACGCCCGCGCCGGGCAAGGAACAGCGTCCCGATCTGCCGCCCGTCCATCAGCCGGTGCAGCACGTGGAAGTCCTCCCCGTTCGCGATGATCATGTCGCAGCCGCTGTCCGTCGCGATCTGCGCGGCGTGGAGCTTCGCCTGCATGCCGCCGGTCCCCACGTCGCTGTCCGTCCCCTTGCCCATCGCCATCAGGTGCGCGTCCAGATCCTCCACGAAGGGGATGAAGACCGCGTCCGGATTGTGGTGCGGGTCATCGGTGTAGAGCCCGTCGATGTCCGAGAGCAGGATCAGCAGATCCGCCCCGACCAGCGAGGCCACCACCGCGCTGAGACTGTCATTGTCGCCGAACTGGATCTCGTAGGTCGCGACCGTGTCATTCTCATTGACCACCGGGATCGCGCCCATACGCAGCAGCTCCGAAAATGTATTCACCGCGTTCTCCCGGTTCATCTCATTGTCCACGTTATCCCGCGTCAGCAGGATCTGGGCGGCGATGTGACCGTACTCGGCAAAGAGCTTCTGGTAGACCATCATCAGCTGGGCCTGTCCGACCGCGGCGCAGGCCTGCTTCTCCGAGATGTCCTCCGGCCGGCGGTCCATGTGGATGGCGCCGCGCCCGACCGCGATCGCGCCCGACGAGACCAGGATCACTTCCTTGCCCCGGTTCTTCAGGTCGCAGAGCTCACGGACCAGGATCTCCAGTTTCGTATAATTCGGGGCACCGCTCTCGGGATGGGTGATCGAGCTGGTGCCGACCTTGACCACGATCCGCTGCTTGGAGGAGAGCGTATGCCGGATGCTTCTGAGTATCTCCTCGTTCAACTGTCTGTCCTCCCCGTCTTGTCCGCGCTGCCGCCGACTGCCTGCACTGACCGGTCTGTTTCTCCGGCATTGAGTCTGTCTGCGCCGCCTGCCGCTTCTTTATGCACCTGCCGTTTTCGCAGGCTGCGCTGCATTCTCTGTCATCATGAAGATCTGCTATTTCCGCTGCGCAGCAAAAGCGTCAGCGGATCAGCCCCATCCGCGTGAACAGGCGCACCAGCAGCCGCCCCTTCGGCAGCCGCGTCAGCTCGTCCACGCTCACACCCTTCAGCGCCACCAGCCCGACGCCGTAGATCGCGACACCGGCCAGGATCCCGGCCACCGTCGCTGCACTGTTGCCGGCGAAGAGATGGAACAGGCGGTACACCGCGTAGGCGCCGAACGCCATGATCACGGAGCACACGAGCGGGATCAGGAAGGTCTTCTTCACCTCCTGCTTATAGGCGATGCGCCGCCGGATCGCGATCGCGTTCAGGACGCAGATCACCGCCGCGAAGACGACATTCGCATACAGCACGGAGTAGATATTCAGGTTCATGTTCCGCAGCATGATATACAGGACGATGATGTGGATCACCAGCGCGATCGCGCAGTGGATCAGCGGCTCGCGCAGGCGCCCGAGGCCCTGCAGGATCGCCGTCGTCAGCGTGGAGAGCGCGTACAGGATGATCACGGCCGCACCGGCCTGCATGATCCCGGCCGAGAGGGCCAGGCCCGTCTTCGGGTGGAACAGCATCTCGATGATCGGCCCGCCGAGCGCCGCCATGCCGAGGGCGCAGGGGATCGTGATGATCATCGTGTAGCGCGTGGCCGACGCCACGGTCTCCACACTCCGCTCACGGTCGTGGGCGGCCACCGCCGCCGTCAGGCTCGGCACGACCGCCGGTCCCAGCGAGGAGGCCAGCGACAGCGGCACATTCATGAGGACGCGGAACTTGCCCGTGTAGATGCCCCAGATGGTCGCATACTGCTTCTCGGTGTAGCCCTGGCTCTTCAGGACCGCGTTAAAGACGCCCTGATCGAGCACGTTGCTGATGTTGTAGACGAGCGTCGACAGGATGATCGGCAGGATCGTCAGGATCAGCAGGCGGTAAATCGTCCGGTAGGATTCGCGCGGCGACTCGTGATCGGCACGCATTTCCTTCACGAACCCCCTCCGGAAATGTGTATAGACGGCCATCATGAACAGCATGGCCACCGTGACACTCGCCACCGTCCCGAAGGTCGCGCCCGCCGCGCCCCAGGCCGGGGCCAGCAGCTCGTCGCCCGAGGACAGGCTCCGGCCGTAGTCGCAGAGCACATAGGCGCCCCAGAGGGAGACGCCCGCGTTCACGAACTGCTCGATCACCTGGCTCACCGCCGTCGGGACCATGTTCGAGAAACCCTGGAAGAAGCCGCGGAAAGTGCCGGTGATCGCGAAGATCAGGATCGCCGGCGCGAGCACGCGCAGTCCGTACTTCGCGTACTCCATGTTCATCACGTATTTGGTGATCACGCCGCTCAGCACCCAGGTCAGCAGCGCCAGCGCCCCGCCGGATACGACGGCAAAGCGCATCGCGCACAGGAAGACACGGTTTGCCGAACGCTTCTGTCCGTTCTGGATCCGTTCACTCATCAGGCGGGACACCGCCAGGGGGATGCTGAAGGACGAGATCATCAGGATGATCGAATAGATCTCGTTCGCCGTGGAATAATAGCTGTTCCCCTCATCCCCGAGGATATTGGTCAGCGGGATGCGGTAGATCAGGCCGATCACCTTCGCGATGATCGACGCCGCCGCCAGGATCGTCCCCTGGACCAGTACATTTTTGGATGCGTTCTCTTGCTTGCTCACCTGGGTTCCTCTTCCCGAATTTAGGTCTTTCTCAGGCACCGCTGCTCTGCGGCTCCCTTACACTTTGTCTGCGCCTGTGCGCATTGCCCTCCTGCTGTCTGCGGCAGCTGTCCCCCTCTGCCGTTTTGCCTCCCCGGCGCGCGGCCGCCGCTGCCTCACAGGAACACGGACGGCAGGACCGCCGAAGCGGCCCTGCCCTGTCCGGTAAACATCAGCCTCAGAAATCGATCGCAGAGCTGTCGATGGTCGGATCATCCGAGATGATCACGTGATCGGCGTGGGCGTTGCGAATGATGCAGACCCACGTCTTGCCCTGATTGAGTGTGATCTCGTTGCCGTCCTCGTCATAGTAGCGGGTGACGTTGAAATCGCACTCGCGGACCGGCACGCTCAGATACACCGAGTCGATTGACGCGACGATCTCATCGTCCTCGCTCCAGTTCTCCTTCTCCCACGTGATCTTGATGGCGCGGCCGTTCGTGATGTAGTAGCCGCTGCCGCCGCTCCACGGATTGGTCCACAGATACCCGTTGTCATCGAACGCGTCCGACTCGCAGTACTGCAGGATGATGTTCTTGTAGGCGAGCTGCTCGCCCGTCTCACCGTCCACCTGAGCGCTGCCGTACTGGGAACGGTAATACAGCCCGTCCTCCGCCGAATAGTCAAAGCGCGCGTGGTTGTAGGTGTAGCCCGGCAGGACGACCTTGGCGATCTGGCCGTTCTCCAGATTGACCTCCTCGCCGTCCGCCGCGAAGTTGTAATGGCCCGTGTACGACTCCGAATACGCCGTGTCGTAGCACATCGTGCGGATCGTCTCGGTCATCATGTCGTAGTTCGTGAAGACATTGTGCGGCGACGGACGGTCATCGCTGCGGTAGTAGGCACTCTGGCCCAGCTCCGACAGACCGTATTCCGGAATGCCGCTGATGTTCGTGGTCGACTCGAGCAGCAGCACCGGGATCGCGTAGACCGCCTGCCCGTAATGCGCGTACATCGCGTTGAACTCACGCGCGTAGTAGATGAAGTACGGGCGGCAGGAACGCACCGAGCCGATGCGGCTGATGCCCTGATAATCCTCGAATATGCCCATGAGACGCGTGATCAGGCCCTCCACCTCGGCCTCGTAGACCACGCCGGCCCGCCCGATGCCGTACTGCGGAATGGCATCGTAGATATTGTTCAGCATGATGGCCACCGGACGCGTGCGCCCGATCCCGGTCGACACCTCCTCGCCGGTCAGATAGCTGCGGCAGGTATCCGACTTCTCAGTCGTCTCCTCCGCCGCCGCGCTCATCCCCAGCGCCGAGATCGCCATCATCCCCGCGGCCAGCAGTGCTGCCATTTTCCTGTTCATCTTCATAGCCAAAACTCCTTTCTTAATCACTCCCTGTGACTCCCCCTGCTGCGGGGCAGCAATCTCTGCCCCTTCCGCGCGGCGCCGCCGTTTGCCGCAGCCGGCATACCCGTCCGGCTCACGGCCGCATCCGGCGCGCCGGTCCGTCCCGTCCGGCCGGTGCGGCATCCGCACTCGTATCACTCCCGTCCGGCCGGTGCGGCATCCGCACTCGTATCACTCCCGGGTAATCCCGAGCCCCTGCAGGATCTTCTCCTGCAGCGCCTCCATCTGCGCGGCCTCCTCCGGCTCCATGTGATCATACCCCGTCAGATGCAGCACACTGTGCGCCACGAGAAACGCGAACTCCCGCCGGAGCGAATGCCCGTACTCCCGCGCCTGCTCAACCGCGCGCGGCACACTGATGACGATATCCCCGAGCAGCAGCTCGCCGCTCTCCGGATGGAAATACTCGCTCTCCATCCCCTCCTCCTCGAGGAAGGAAAAGTCCCCCGGCGCCGGAAAGTCCTGCATCGGGAACGACAGCACATCCGTCTCACGGTCGATGCCGCGCATGTTCCGGTTCATTTCCCGGATCTCCGCCGGCCCCGTGAGCAGGAGCGACACATCCGCCTCATACGGACAGCCGACCTCATCGAGCGCCGCCGCGATCACCTCCCGCGCCAGCTCCTCCCCAGAAAATGGCAGCTCATAACCGCTCTCATCCTCATAATGCACCGTCACCGCACCGCTCCCCCTTTCCGTCCCGTGCACAGCCGTTTTCTCACAGTCGCAGTGCCGCGTCACCGGTCCGCTCCGCCCTTCCGTCCGTGCCTCGCCCGTGCCGCGGCCTTCTTCTCATAGTCATCGTAGGCCTGCACGATCTTCTGCACGAGCGGATGGCGCACCACGTCCTTGCTCGTCAGCGTGCAGAACGCGATATCATCGATGCGGCGCAGCACATCCATCGCGCTGTCCAGCCCGCTCTGCGCGCCGGCCGGCAGGTCCTTCTGCGTCAGGTCGCCGGTCACGATCACCTTCGAACCGAAACCGATGCGCGTCAGGAACATCTTCATCTGGGCCGGCGTCGTGTTCTGCGCCTCGTCCAGGATGATGAACGCATTGTCCAGCGTGCGCCCGCGCATGTACGCGAGCGGCGCCACCTCGATGAGCCCCTTCTCGGCATTCTTCAGATAGCTGTCCGGCCCCATGATCTGGTAGAGCGCGTCATAGAGCGGCCGCAGGTACGGATCCACCTTGCTCTGCAGATCGCCCGGCAGGAAGCCGAGCTTCTCACCCGCTTCGATGGCCGGCCGCGTCATAATGATACGGCTGACCTCCTCCGTCTTGAACGCCGTGATGGCCAGCGCCATCGCCAGATACGTCTTGCCGGTGCCGGCCGGGCCGATGCCGAAGGTGATCATGTGGCTGCGCACCGCGTCCACATATTTCTTCTGACCGACGGTCTTCGGACTCACCGGCCGTCCGCCGATCGTGTGGCAGATCACCTCGCGGTCGATCTCCGTCAGGCTGCCCTCCTGGTGCTCGAGCGCCATTGCGAGCGCATAGTTCACGCTCTGCTGCGTGACGCCGCCGTGTCCCCGCGCCGCCAGCTCCGTCAGGTCCTTCAGCACCCGCTGTGCGCCGTCCACCCCGGCCCGCGAGCCGATGATGCGCGTCTCGCCGTCCCGGGAGAGGACCGTCACGTTCAGTGTCTTTTCGATCCGGCGGATGTGCTCGTCAAACTGCCCGAACACCTCGCTCTGCACATCGCCGGGTATCTCAATCTTCTCTTCGATCAGTGCCATACTTCCCAGTGCTTACCCCATGTCACAGGTTTCCGACAGCCGCCTGCCCGGCCGTATACTTCCCTATATGCCGCAGGTCCCCGACGGCTGCCTGTCCGGCCGTATATTCCCTATACTCCGCAGTCCCCGACAGCCGCCTGCCCGGCCGTATACTTCTTATATGTCACAGACTCTCAACGGCTGCCTGCTCGACCGGGTATCCCTTCTTATACATCTCGATGAAACGGTCAAAGCCTTCCACGTCCTCCGCGCGCGGCTCGAGCGTAGTGCCCTCCATGCCCGCAAAGACACGCTTGCCCAGATAATCGTTCAGGCTCTCGCCCTCCTCGCGGTCCGTCATATACCGCGCGAGCACCGCCTGCCCCCAGGCACCGCCCTCGCCGGCCGTGGCCATGACCGTCACCGGCGCGTTCACCGCCGCCGCGAGCACGCTCTGGCCCACACCCTTCGTCTTGAACAGACCGCCGTGCCCCATCAGCGCGCTGACCTCGACCTTCTCCTCGCGGAAGAGGATATCCAGACCGATCTTCAGCGACGCGAGCGACGAATAGAGGTTCGCGCGCATGAAGTTCGCCAGATTGAAAGCGCTGTCCGGACGGCGTACCACCAGCGGACGGCCCTCACTCTCGAAGCCGGTCACCGGCTCGCCGGAGAAATAGTTGTACGTCAGCACGCCGCCGCAGTCCGGATCCCCGGTCATCGCGTGGTTGTACAGCACCGAGAAGATCCGGTTCATATCCGGCTCGATGCCCATCTGCTCGCAGAATTCGCGGAACAGGCCGACCCACGCGTTCAGGTCCGACGTGCAGTTATTGCAGTGCACCATGGCGACCGGCTCGCCCGACGGCGTCGTCACCATGTCGATCTCGGTGTGCAGCTTCTTCAGGCCCTCCTTCAGGACGACCATCGCGAACACGCTCGTGCCCGCCGACACATTGCCGGTCGTCACGCCGCAGCTGTTCGTTGCCACCATGCCGGTGCCCGCGTCACCCTCCGGCGGGCAGACCGGGATCCCCGCGCTCAGCAGCCCCGACGGATCGAGGAGTCTGGCGCCCTCCTCCGTCAGCGTGCCCGCCCGCTCGCCGGCCACGAGAACCTTCGGCAGGATGTCGCGGATCTTCCACGGCAGCGCGCGGTCTTTGATCAGCTCATCAAACTGGTCGAGGCGCGCCTGGTCAAAGTCGAGCGCCTTCGAATCGATCGGGAACATGCCGGCCGCATCGCCGATGCCGATGACCTTGGCGCCGGTCAGCTTCCAGGTGATATAGCCCGCCAGCGTCGTGTAATAGTCGATCTCCTTCACGTGCGGCATATTTTCGAGAATGCACTGATAGAGATGGCAGGTGCTCCAGCGCAGCGGCATGTTGAACTGGAAGAGCTCCGTGAGCTCCGCCGCCGCCTGCCCCGTGTTGGTGTTGCGCCAGGTCCGGAACGGGATCAGCAGATCGCCGCCCTTGTCAAATGCCATATACCCGTGCATCATGGCCGAGAATCCGACCGCCGCGAGCGTCCGCACCGGCACGCCGTAGCGCTCCTTCACGTCCGCGCACAGGCTCGCGTAGCAGTCCTGCAGCCCCGAATGGATATCGTTCAGGCTGTAGGTCCAGAGCCCGTCCTCCAGACGATTCTCCCAGTCATGCGTCCCGAGGCCGATCACCTCATGCTGCTCATCGATCAGGACCGCCTTGATCCTCGTCGACCCGAATTCGATTCCGAGCACGGCCCTGCCGTTCTCGATGGTACTCCTTGCATCGGCTCCCATATTCCCATCCCTCCTGTCCGGAAATGGACTCACCGGCTCCCAGCCGGTTGCTCCGCACTTACGCACGGATACTGCAGTTCCCCGCATAAATCAGGCGGCCGTCGCCGCCGCGCCGCTGCCGGCCCCGGCTCTGCGCCGACACTTGCAGCAACTTATCACATACGTCACTGCTCAGAACGCTTCGCTGAGCAGTGACGCATCGGACGAAGCTTCGCATTCAAATTCGTCCGATGCTGCCGAATGTACTTTATCGGTACGCCCTCAGCAGCAAGTGCTTCGGGCTGTCCCGAACAGTTACTCACATACAATCAATAATAATATACGCTCCACCCGCTGTCAAATGCGCCGGGGCTTTCCGGGGCGTTATTTCTCCGTACATCCCGGCGCATCCGTCACCGCTGCGCAGATGGTTTGCCCGGCCCCGGCCGGCCTTCCCGATCCCAATCGGCCTTCCCGATCCCGACCGGCCTTCCCGTCTCCGGTCAGCCCGTCCGTCCCGGCGTCATTTATGGTACGGTT
>Ga0065709_1029543_pt1 | contig 17539 bp, 11 predicted proteins | sample Hoacrofraction14_2_FD_59096 | JGI IMG/M metagenome (GOLD analysis project Ga0065709, IMG submission 59096) | Hoatzin crop microbial communities from Cojedes, Venezuela, sample from fiber fraction 14 v1 | ecosystem: Host-associated > Birds > Digestive system > Esophagus > Crop | place: Venezuela...
GATTGGCTGACTTTTCGTATACCTGTGATATACGGCTTGTCCGAGTCCGCAGGACGAAGGAGAAGCCATATATCCAGTGTTTACGATGTACCTGTTCAGAACGCTTCGCGCAGCAGTTACTTTACGATCAGCTCAGGATACGCTCCCGCTGTATGCCAACCGGCCGGCGGGCGGGGCGGTCTTACGTCTCGTTCGTCTTCATATACTTCATGTAGCTCTCCACCATCAGCGCGATCTTGAACGTGAGCGCGTCGTCGAAGGTGCGGATGTCCAGGCCCGTCGCCTTCTGGAGCTTCTCGAGCCGGTAGACCAGCGTGTTGCGGTGGACGAAGAGCTGGCGCGCGGTCTCGGACACATTCAGGTTGTTCTCGAAGAACTTGTTGATGGTCGTGACCGTCTCCTCGTCAAACGTGTCCGGCTGCTGCAGCGTGAACGCCTCGCGGATGAACATCTCGCAGAGGCTGACCGGCAGCTGGTAGATAAGCCGCCCGATGCCGAGCGAGCTGTACATGTGGACCGGCTTATCCGAATAGAAGATCTTGCCGACATTGAGCGCCATCCGCGCTTCCTTGTAGGACCGCGAGACCTGCTGGATCTCCCCGACGATCGTGCCGCCGGCGACCCGCACCGCGCTCATGGCCTCCGTGTTCAGCGTGTCGCAGATCGTCCGCGCCGTCTGCTCCGTGTCCTCATAGGTGTCGTCCGGCCCGAGCTGCTGCACCAGGATGATGCTCTGCTCGTCGACCTCGGTGATGAAGTTCCCCTCCTCGCCGCCGTACAGATTCCGCACGACCTCCATCGCCGCGGAGTCCTTCTCCGTGCGCGTCTCGATGATGAAGACCACCCGCCGCGCCTGCGCCTCGATGTGCAGCTTCTTCGCCCGGTTGTAAATGTCAACAAGCAGCAAATTGTCGAGCAGCAGGTTCTGGATAAAGTTGCTGCGGTCGAACCGCTCACGGTACGCGGCCACCAGGTCCTGCAGCTGCCCCACGCAGATCCGGCCGATCATGTAGACATCCTCACCCGAGCCGCGTGCCACGAGGATGTACTCCGACTCCTCCTCGCCCGGCACCTTGAAGAAATGGCAGCCCTGCACTTCCTGGCTGTCGGCCGGCGAGGCCGCAAACTGCCGCACCAGCTCCGCGGAGATATCCTCGTCCGTGCGCGTCGACGCCACGACGCTGCCGTCCATACCGCAGACCGTGAAATCGATCCGGGTGATCGCCTTCAGTTTATCGATGGAATTCTTAATGACCTGATTCGAAATCATGCGTAACCTCTCATCTTCTGTCCGACAAATCTGCAATTTAAACGCCCGGCCGCGTCGCCGGACAGCTACAGTGTACACGAAAAACGCCCGCGCGTCCAGACAGGCGCGCAAAACGGGAGCCTTCGCAACACACCAAAGCAGCCACCGCTCCCCGCGGCAGCCACCGCTGCAAAGCCCACACAAAAAGCCCGGGGCATACGCCCCGGGCCGCAGCATTCAAAATCAGTTCGTGATCGTCTTCTCGGTTTCCTTGTCGAAGATGTGGATCTTGTCGGTCTCGAGCGCGAACTTGACGGTGTCGCCGGTTCTCGCGGTGGTCTTCGGATTCACGCGGGCGGTCATGTTCGCACCGTTGATCGTGAAATACAGGAACACTTCCGCGCCGAGCAGCTCGTAGACTTCGATCTTGGCATCGAGCGTCGCATTGGACTTCGCGATGATCTCCGGATCGTCGTCCAGATGCTCCGGACGGATACCCATGATGACCGTCTTGCCGACATAGCCGCCGTCGACCAGCTTCTTCGCCTTCTCCTCCGGAAGCGCGATCTTGCCGGCCTCGCCGAGATCCAGGCTGCCGTCCTGCAGGACCTTGGCATCCAGGAAGTTCATCTGCGGGGAGCCGATGAATCCGGCCGTGAAGAGGTTCGCCGGCTTGTTGTACAGGTTCTGCGGCGTATCGACCTGCTGCACCACACCGTCCTTCATAACGACGATACGGGTACCGAGCGTCATAGCCTCGGTCTGGTCATGCGTAACGTAGATGATCGTCGCGCCCAGTCTCTGATGCAGCTTGGAGATCTCGGTTCTCATCTGAACACGGAGCTTCGCATCCAGGTTGGACAGCGGCTCGTCCATCAGGAAGACCTTCGGGTTACGGACGATGGCACGGCCCATGGCCACACGCTGTCTCTGACCGCCGGACAGAGCCTTCGGCTTCCGGTCAAGGAGCTTCTCAAGGTCAAGGATCTTAGCGGCCTCGCGGACCATCTTGTCGATCTGATCCTTCGGGGTCTTTCTCAGCTTCAGGGAGAATGCCATGTTATCATACACGGTCATATGCGGATACAGAGCGTAGCTCTGGAAAACCATGGCGATATCACGATCCTTCGGCTCGACATCGTTCACCACGCGATCCCCGATCTTCAGGGTACCGCTGGAGATCTCTTCCAGACCGGCGATCATACGAAGCGTCGTGGACTTACCGCAGCCGGACGGTCCGACGAAAATGATGAATTCCTTGTCAGCGATCTCCAGATTGAAATCCTTAACCGCTTCAAAACCATTCGGATACTTTTTGCAAATGTGTTCCAGAGATAAACTAGCCATTACATCCTCCTTACAAACCGGGCCCTCGCCCGATGCCGTTTAACAACTGGAAACAGTATAGCGTGTTCCCCGCATTTAGGCCATACACGGACTCACCAATTTTTCCGGTCTCTCCCCGTGTCAAACGCCGAAGAATGCAGAAAGCTTTCCGCGCATCCGACTATTCGACGAAAAAAGGCGGGCGAATCTAAGCAATTTGACGAAGCCCCCGACGCCATGTATGATAGTCACGTAAATGGCAGCGCCCGACACTGGCCGACCCCCGGCCGCCGCGCCCGCTGCCGCTTTCCTCTGCGGATGTAACCGTTCAAACCATTCGGATCACAGCGCCGCTGCACGCTGACCGCCGGTGTCCCTGCGCGCTTTCACCTGCGCATCTGCCCGGCTCAGAGCTGTTACCATCCCATTGCATCGCACACAGCACAGGAACAACAGACATGAATTACATCATCCTTGACCTCGAGTGGAATCAGAGCCCGTACGGGAAGTCGCGGGAGAATCCGCTCATGCCATTTGAGATTATCGAGATCGGCGCGGTCCGCATGGATCCGGACGCCCCCGACACGGAGGAGGCGCTCACGTTTCATGAGATCATCCGGCCGCAGCTCTACCGCAAGCTTCACTATATGACGCGCACCGTGGTCGCGATCCGCGAGTCCGACTTTGTCGGGGCGCGGACCTTTCCCGAGGTATTCCGGGATTTTATCCGCTGGTGCGGGGACGATCCCATTTTCTGTACGTGGGGGCCCGGCGACCTGACGGAGCTGCAGCGCAACATGCGCTACCACGGGATCGAGAATCCGTTCCCGTACCCGTTCTTCTACCGCGATCTGCAGAAGGTCTTCGCGATCGTCTACGAGGAGCGCCACACGCGGCGGTCCCTCGAGTGGGCCGTGGAATATCTGGGGATCCCGAAGCGCGAGCAGTTTCACGACGCCTTTTCGGATGCGCTCTATACCGCGCAGATCCTGCCGCATTTACCCCAGGAGGCTGTGCAGAAAAATACGTCCATCGATCTCTTCCGGGCGCCGCGCACGCGGGAGGAGGAGATCCGCGTGACCTACGGCTCCTATTCGAAATACATCTCGCGCCCCTTCAGCGAGCGCAGCCGCCTCATGCAGGACAAGGCCGTCATCGCGACGGAGTGCTGGGTCTGCGGCGCGAAGGCGCCCCGCGTGATCCGGTGGTTCTCCGACGGCGGGCGCAACTTCCTGTGCGCCGCGCGCTGTCCGGAGCACGGCCTGCTGCGCGGCAAGATCCGGGTGCGGACCAACGCAGGCGGTGAGTGGTACGCCGTGAAGACGATCCGCTCCGCCGGCGCCGAAGAGGTTGAACAGCTGCGCGAGCACCAGGAAGCCCTGCGCGAGCGCCGCCGCGACCACCGCCACGCCGCCCGCGAGCACGATCACGAGGAGCCAACCGGCACCGCCGACGTCAGGGACACCGCCCCCGCCTCAAAGCGCCGAAGACGGCGCCGTCCCCGCCGCCGACACCGGGAGACCGCCGCCGGCGCCGCCAGCCTGCAGGGCCGCATCGATACCGCCGCCGGACATGGCAGCACGGGTGCCGCAAACTGAACTTCCGGCAGCGCCGCACGCAGCAGTTACTCGGTTTTCGTTATGCCGCAGCCAGGATCCGCACAGACCCGGTCATGCCGTAGGTGTCCGCGCCCGGATCATGGCTGTCCTTCAGCCAGTCTGCCTCATCCATCGTGCGGGCCAGATTCCGGAGGCTCGTGGTGATGCGCACACAGATGGTATTTTCCCCGGCCTTCACGCAGCCGGTAATGTTCGCGCAGCCTGAATCCATATTCACGCTCACGCGCTCTCCGTTGACCCACAGCGCCGCCGTCCCGCCGCCGAGATCGTCGGCCGCAAACAGGATCTGCCGGTCTCCGGTCTCCGGCAGCGTGAACACCGTGCTGTACAGTCCGGTCCCGCTGACCTCCGGTCCCAGCTGCGCGATGCCGTTCCAGGAAATCAGTTCCTCCAGCGTGCCGCAGTCGATCACCTCGTGATGCGTTGTCCATGTGACTTCCGTCGTGGTCACGCCGGTGTCCGGATTTTCCTCTGTCCGGCCGGCGGCCTCTCCCGGAAGGCAGACATCCACGGTGAGATCCCATGCCGTCAGCTCCGCGAGAATCTCCGACTCCTGCCGGCCGGCAGCATCCTCTGCAGCCGATGTCTCATCCGCCGCCGTGATCCCGTCGGCGCTCCCGGCCGTTTCTTCCTCGCTGCTTTCCGCCGTATCACCGCGTTCCTCCTGTTCGAGGATATACACTTTTACATCCCCGGGTGCAATCTCCGCGGGGATGACCGTGCGGCCGCTGCCGGCCGGGGCTGCCTCCGTCACGGCGCTGACCGCGCCGGTCCAGGTATCCAGCTCCGACACGGTCGATCCGCCGCAGACCGTCAGATTTCCGCAGAAGGATCCGTCCTCGTCAAACCGGTAATTGAACACATACAGGTACCGGCGCTCACCATCCTTTCGCAGCACGGTGAGCACATCGCCCTCTGCACTCTCTTTCGTCACGCGGCACCGGGGCTGTACGCCGAGGTCCTCCAGCGCGGACAGCGCGGCGGCGGTCCCGTCGGCCGTTCTGACATTTTCAAGGGACTTCATCTCACGGATGATGTCCGCCAGCGCCTCATCCTGTCCGTCATTATAGCCGGTGACCGACGCGGCCTGCGTGTTGACCTTGTCCGCGCCGCTGTTGTTGACCTCTTCCGTCACGTTGTCGACGAACACCACCGGCAGTCCGTTTCGAGCCGCTTCGAGCAGCACCTGCGCCGCTTCCGTCGGCAGCTCATCCTCCATCACGATCACCGCCTGATAGGCCACGCCGTCGCTGTTGATCAACCCGTCCTCCGCCGATACGGACGGGTTCGTCAGCAGCAGCGGAGAGAAATAGTCATAGGTATAGCCCGCCTTCTGAAGCGACAGATCCTTCCAGTAATACGCATCGTCGCTGAAGAGCCGGCCCGTCTCGATCCCCGCGTTGGTCACGCCCGTATGCAGATTATTCAGATAGTAATCCGTCCGGAGAATGGCGATATCCGTCTGCGGCACACCGCTCAAGAGCACCTCCTCGAGTCTGGCCAGGTGCATGTTCACTTCCGCAAAGTCAGCTGAGGAAGGCTGGCGGGCGTTAAAGCGCTCGGAAATATTGGCCTCCATACCCTCATAGCCCGGCCACGAGACACTCTCCTCCGGTCCGTAGGCCGAGGAATATCCGTGCACCACGGTCTTCTGTATGCCCGAAGCGTACTGCAGATACGCCATCCGGCGATAATAACGGTTATCCCATTTGTAGTTGGCAAACATCGCGGCGCCGGTCTCCGAAGAGAGGCGTTTGCCGAGAAGATGCGCCGCGCCGGAGAAGTTCCGGTACGCATCGATCTCCGTGCCGAACTCGAGCGACTCTGTCTCCGGAAAATCCACCGCTGCCGCGCTCTGCGACACCTCCAGCGTCTTGCCGTAGGCCACCTCCGCCCGGAGATACATGTGGTGCGCGTGAAGCCAGTCGGCGATCTTCTCAAGACAGTTCGCGGTGTAGAGCTCCGTCTGCGTCTGGAAGAACTCATTGCGCAGCTTCTCCAGATCCACCCCGTCCGGCCCGGAAATGTCATAGACATACTCGATCTGCCGTCCCATTCCGGCCGAGTTATTCGGCGTCTTCCGGATCAGGGCCGGCAGGTACGGCGTCAGGTCATAGCCGCGCCGGCTGAGGAACTGCTCCGTCATGTCTTCGCACCAGAGCTGCTTCGCGGAATCGGCCCCTTTGGTATTGAGCTCCAGGCTGTCCATGTACAAATCGCATTCATCAATCTGATCAATGATCTCCTGCACCTCGTCGGTCAGCACCTCTTCTTCCCAGTAGCGGATAAAGGCGTCGGCGCCGGCCTCGTCCAGGTAATTGATCGTATAGTTCACGCCGGCCGACGACGCTCCGTAGCACTCGCCGGTCCCGTACTGCCAGAACACATACAGAATGTAATCCCCGTCGTCCTCCGCTTCGAAGCTGAGCCGGCGTTCGGTTCCCTCCCCGGTGACGCTCGCCGTAATATCCCGCAGCGATGTGCCGTCCACACAGGTGGCGTCCTTCTTTCCCTCGGACCAGTGCGTTACCCGGCCGGCCACCACGGCAACCAGGCGCTGCTTCGTCACGCCGTCCGGCAGCTCACACAGGGGAAGGGCGCCGCTCCAGGCGGTCTTCTCTCCCTTTTCGCCGGTCAGTTCCACGGTCTTATAGCCCAGCTCCTGCGAGGCTGCGGGATCATCGGGCGTGATGTCCGGCAGATTGGCTGTCGCCCAGTAGGTGCCGCCGGTCATGCTGACGCTCATCCCGTACCTGGCACACTCCGACAGGATCAGCCGGCTGTCATGGACCCACTCCGCCGAGCCCCAGCCGTACGTCTCATCATCCAGCACCTGCGCTTCGCTCGTCAGTGTAACGAACTCGATCCCGCCGAATCCGCTCTCGTATAATTCCTTCACGGATTCCACGATCGTTTCATCCGTATGCGAGCCCTCGGCCAGCCACCACCGCGCATACGGCCGGTACTGCATCGCGGGGAGCTGCGCCCCTTCCGCTTCCAGATCGCTGACCGTGACCGTTTCCGACCAGGCCGGCGTCCGGCCGCTCTCCGATTCGGTCACCGCTTCACTGCCCTGCGCCTGCACTGTGAACATCATGACCGCCAGCACGGCCGACAGAATCCTGTGATATCTGCTCATCGCTTACCCTCCCTTACGCTTCTGCGCAGCGCTGCATCAGGCAGCGTCTGCCATGATCGTGTTCCGTGAAAGCATAGCATACTGTCGGAGGGTATGCGAAATTCTCCCTGAATTGACGTTTTCCGTTCCTGAATCACATCGCCGGCGGCCTTCCGGATGGCTGCCCCGGTGTAACGGCTGCGCGAAGCGTTCTGAACCGTTACTGTTCGGCTGCCCCGGTGTGACGGCTGCGCGAAGCGTTCTGAACCGTTACTGTTCGGCTGCCCCGGTGTAACGGCTGCGCGAAGTGTTCTGAACCGTCAGCCACGGTCACGGTGCCGGCGCAGGAGTCGGGATCATCAGGTCGAGTTCAAAGATGTCGTCCTGCGCGCTGACCGACAGACCGCCGCCATACTTCTCACAGATGAGACGGATACTCTTCATACCGTAGCCATGACCCTCCGCCTTCTCCCGTGTGGTCTCCGGCAGTCCGTCCTTCATGGAGAGCAGGCCGGTATAGTAATTGTATTCCCGGATCAGTGTCATGGCGCCGTGCGTCTGCACATTCAGGTGGATCACCCGTTTCTCCGGATCACTCAGCCGGCGCGCAGCCTCGATGGCATTGTCCAGGATGTTGCCGAAGAGCGCATACAGATCCCGCTCGGAGATTCCGCTGAGGCTGTCCGGATCTGCCATGTACACAAACCGGATCCCCAGTCCGCGGCACACCGCCGCCTTATCCGTCAGCACCACGTCCAGTGGCGCGCAGCCGGTCCGGGCGGTCTGGTCATAGACAGTGATGGCTTCCTGCAATTCCTGCACAGCCTGCACGTATCTCCGGCGATCAGCGGATGTCTCCGGTGCCCCTGACAGGATGCCGCTCAGATCTCCGGCCGGCCGGCCGGATGTCTGCGCCTTTGCGGCGCGCACGGCGGAAATCTGGTGCTTCAGGTCATGTGCGCGAATATTGGTGTACTCAAGGCTGCTGCGCAGTCCTTCGTAGTAATCGCTCCACAGATCCGACAGTTTCTGTGCGAAAGCCAGTTCATCGCGCAGTTTCCCCGTTTCGGTCAGCATACGCAGGATCACAAAGGCAAACAGGCAGGTGTTGACGGAGAGCAGACGAAACAGAAACAGCTGGAACGGTGTCAGGCCATTGGCGTATTCACTGAACACCAGAATGTTAGCCAGCACCGCCGCCGAAAGCGCCACGACAGTTTCTGTCCGGAAGGAGCTTTCCTCCGCTGCGATAAACCTGAAAAACAGGCGGTCCGACAGCGCGATGGTCAGCGCCGCGATCACGATCCCGACGGCGTAAAACAGCACCGTCCCCCGCGCGGCCGCGCCCTGAAGCACCGGCACCGCGCGGCAGGCGATCAGAAGCAGCTCCCGGAGCGCAAATGCCATGTGCTGCACCATGTAAGCGCAGACCCCGGCGAGCATCAGCTTTCTCCCGCCTCTCCTGTACCGGTATCCGGTCACGAGCGTCAGGACCGCCGCGATCATCAGGCACCGGAGAATGTTGCCGGGCCGGCGCAGAAAAAGCGGCAGCGGACGGATCACGATACTGTAGCGCAGCACGGCGGCACAAAACAGATCCGCCGCCGCAGGCAGTGCGGTCCGGACCGACGCAGTGACCTTCGCCCGGCTCTGCCGGTACGCCGGGGCATTCTCCTGCCGCGCCCGGGCTCCTGCCGCAAATCTCCCCGCGCCGCGTACCGGGACCGACCGGCTCTCACGCTGCGGCCGCAGCGTGAGAGCCGGTCTTTCTCTGCGCAGAAACAGACACAGACAGATCTGCATGATCAGGATAAATTCACAGTTGATCAGGAACTCATTGAGATTGCTCATACACGCCTCCCAGATGCGCGGCCAGTGCGCCGGTGAAGGCGCGTTTCAGCTTGCGGCTGATCGGGAACTCCCTCCCCTCAATGATCACGCAGTTATGCCGCACCGCGTCAATGTGACGGAGACCAACGATCGCGTAGCGGTTAACCCCGAAGAACGAAACTGCTTCCCGCCCCAGCATGTGCCAGGCATCCGCGAGCGATCCCTTGGTCCGGATGTCTCCCCGGCGCGTATGAATGGTCAGATAATGTGACGTCACTTCCACCCACAGGATGTCCCCCGCGGCCACCGTCTCGACGCCCGTCGGCACACGGATCAGTACCCGGCGGCCGTTTTCCTGACGAATCCGGCGGCAGGCCCTGTCCATGACCAGACAGAAGCTGTAATATTCCACCGGTTTCACCAGAAAATCAAGCGCATGCACCCGGTAGCCATCAACCGCGTACTGTGCCATATTGGTCACGAATACGATCTGTGTATCCTGCAGCGTCTCACCGGATGAATCCGCTGCCGTGCGCTCGGCCTGCCGGATGCGGAAGGCCGCCTCCATCCCGCTGATCCCCGGCATGTCAATGTCCAGAAAGATCAGGTCGTACCGCTCCGCGCCGTTCGTCAGTTCTGCGGCGTTCGTGAAACAATCCGGCGCACAGCGGATATTCCGCTCGTCACAGTACCGGACCGCCATATCCCGGATCCCGGCCAGGTCCTTCGCCTCATCATCCACCAGTGCCATTCGGATATCCATATTCCCGCTCCTGCTGCCTCACACACATGTAACCGTTCAGAGCAACCGGGAAATTCTCCGTATTTCCCGGTACTTCACGGCGTCGAACATCACGTCGCCGTACACGTTCAGAGCAACCGGGAAATTCTCCGTATTTCCCGGTTGACTGACTTCATCCGGCTCATCGCCGACGCGCACGCAAAAAATAACCGGGCAGGATGATCCTGCCCGATTCCGCTCACTCTCCGCCGATCAGCACATCCTTGCCCCGGAAGGCAAATCCGTAATGCCGGATCCGCTCGGCCGGCACGCCGCGGCCGATGAGGAGTGCGTCGTACTGTTTCTCCCGGATCTGCGCCAGCGCGCGCTGCACGGTATCCTCCAGCGCTGCCTCCTTCGCCGGGTCGAACACCTTGAATTCCAGAATGCAGGAATGGCCGCTGCCGCCAGCGCGCGGCGTCAGCATCACATCATACCGGCCCCGCCCGCTCTCCCGGTTGGAGGTCACCTCATAATCCAGCCGGGCATCCGCGACCAGGCCGAGCACAAAGCCGTGCCAGAAGCGCTCCGGCTCGGACACATCCGACGGCTTCACCGCACTGTCAAAGAAGCTCAGCATCCGTGAGGCCATGTCATTCATGTAGTAGTTCATGTCCTCGACATTATCATCCAGCATGGCCCGCACAAACTCGCTAAACCGCACGCCCGGCCGGTGGAACCATTCCGTGATCATACCCCGGAACATTTTCTGCACCTCGCGGTTGGTCAGCGACAGCGTGAACGGCTCCAGCATCCGGTCCTCCGGGATCGCCTCGACCTTCAGGTAGCCGGTCGCGAGCAGCAGGCTCCACACCGCGCGCTCGTCCGAATCGAGCTGCGCGTAGACGATCTCCTCGTCGATGACCGCGCGGATACTCTCCCCGGCCAGCAGCTTTTCGAGATCCGTCTTCACCGCCGACGGCCCCTGCCGCACCAGCTGCCCGACCAGGCTGTTGGAGCTGGTATTGACCCAGTAGGTGCCGAGCGTTCCCTGCTCGAGAAACTTGGTGATGGACCACGGATTATACATGTCGTGCAGGCTGCCGAAGCAGAAGCCGTCGTACCAGGTGCGCACGTCCTCCATCCGCTCCTCCATCCCGAAGTGCCGCAGCGCCTCCCGTACCTCCTGCCCGGTGAAGCCGAACGCGGAGGCATACTTGCCGGACGTCACCGAGACCACCTCCAGATTGTTGAGCCCCGAAAACAGGGACTCTCTGGCAATGCGCGTGATGCCGGTGATCAGCGCCCGGTGCATATACGGATTGACCTTGAAGGTATTCTCGAACAGCTGCCGCATGAAATCGGTCATCTCGTCCCAGTACCCGTTCACATAGGCCGCCTCCATGGGCGTGTCGTACTCATCGAGCAGCAGGATCACACGCTTTCCGCTCACGCGCGAAAGGACCGAGGCCAGAAACCGGATCGCCCCGGCCGCCGTCACCTCCGGCATGTCCAACGTGACCGTATCGAGGAACTCCCGGTCCCACCGGCTGAGCGGCGCCCTCTCCAGCGCATCCGCCTGCTGCGAATACATCGCCGTGATGACCTGGTTGATCCCCCGCCGCGCCTCCTCGTAGCTCTTCGGCTTCAGCCCCGCAAATGTAAAATGCAGCACCGGCCATGTTCCCTGCTGCACCCGGTACGCCGGCTCGTCCCAGATCTTCAGTCCTTCGAACAGGTCACCGCGGCCCGCATATCGGTCGGACAGGAAGCAGCTGAGCATGTCGAGGTTCAGTGTCTTGCCGAAGCGGCGCGGACGCGTGATGAGCGTGACGTCATCCTCGTTCTCCCACCACTCCCGGATAAAATCCGTCTTGTCGATATAGAAGGCCCCGCTCTCCCGGATCCGGGAGAAGCTCTGGATCCCGATCGCGATCTTCTGTTTCATGACACTCCCCCGTTATTCACCGCCGGCGGCGGCCGGCTCGCTGTCTGTCTTTGTAACTGTTCAGAACGCTTCGCGCAGCAGTTACCTGTCTTTTACCGCTTCGCCGCGGCTCACTCGTCCTCGCTCTCCCCCCGCGCGGTCTCCACCCGGAACTGGTCGAGCAGTTCTTCGATGCCGGTGAGCAGCAGCTCGAGGCGGCCGAAATAGGCGTCGTTGCGTGAGGGATCGGCCATGTCCGCCTCTAAGGTGTCCATCGCATCGCGGATGGCCTGCAGGCGCTTTCTGCCGCTGCCGTCCTTGAAGATGCGGTAGCGGCTGCGCTCGTTCTCGGCGGGCGTGCGCTTGAGCATGACCTTCTCCATGCCCGGCTTCTCGCCGATGTAGCGGTACGTGATCGTCGGCGACGCGTGGTTCAGCAGCGCCTGAAGGTAGGAGATGTCCCCCGTCGTCTGGTAATAGTTCCACGCAAATGTCTTGCGCATCGTCTGCGCGCCGATCGCTTCCAGCCCGATGCTGCGGCCCGCATTGCGCAGGGCGCGGTAGGCCTGTTCGCGGGAAAGCGGCATGCCGCCGTTTGTCTGCCCGCGGATGAGCCACTCGTCATTGCCCCGCCCGTCCGTGTACGCCTCGATCGTGCGGATCAGCTCCGGGGACATGTGGAAATGCCGGTGGACGGACCGCGACCCGAGCTGGATCTTCAGCTCCTTCTTCCCGCGCACGTCCCCGACCTTCAGCTGCAGGATCTCCTGCAGCAGCATGCCGGTGCCCACCCCGATCTCAAACAGGATGTAGTACTTCGGATCTGTGTTCAGGAGCGCCTCCTCGTACTGCCGGAGCGTTTCCTCATCCTTGATGGGTGCCACCCAGTTCATATACGCCTCCCATGGCCCGACCTGTGCGGCGGTCGGTTTTTGTTCCGGCTGTGTTCTATTCCGTCGCTCCGCCGGCCCTTTTCTTCATACACTTTTAAACCGCTTCCGCAGCCGGCCGCCGCTGCAACCGGGATTTTCTTCGGAATATTCTTCTGAAAATTTTTTCGAAATTTCTCAGATTTACACTTCGTTCTCTTCCGAACCGATATCCCCGCTGCCCGCTGGATCCGCGGCATCTCCCGCCGCCTTGCCCGGCGGCATCAGTTTGCCTTCATCGAAGGTGCCCTCGGCGCGGGTCATGTCGGCCACGGCCTTCTCGATCTGCGCCTGCGCCGCCTTGCGCTCTTCCTCGATGCGCATGGCCTCGCGCAGCTCCTGCTCGATCTCGGCCGCCGACTTCGCCTCGATCTCCTCCTCGCGGCGGAGCGCTTCCCGCTCAGCCGTCTCGCGGCGCCGGCGCAGACGCGACTGCCGCGTCCCGCGCAGGATCGCGATGATAAGGATCATCAGCAGCACGGCGCCGATCACGATCGCGGAGAGGATCACGGTCACGCTGTTCTCCTCGTAGAACGCCTCGCCCTTCTCAAGCAGCGTCCCGACCGCCTCCTCGGCCTGCGACCAGGCCTGGTCGCTCAGGCTGAGCTCGCTCTCGGTCTCCGGCACCCACAGGGCCTTCTCGCGGGCCTCCGCGTGCCAGGCCGTCAGCGCAGCCGTCTCCGGCGCGCTCGCCTTCAGGCTCCCGGCGCCGACGCGCCAGTCATCATACTTGTACGTCACATAGGCATCGCCGGCCACCGTCGACCCCGGCACCATCGTCAGTAGCGAGGTGTCCGCGCCGCAGGGCAGCGTGACGACCGGGTTCATGCGCACCTGCGCGGTCGTGCTCATCGCCTCTTCCGGCAGATAGCGCTGAAACTCGCCGAGCACGCCGAGGCCGAGCGCATACGCGAGGGTCCCGCCGACGGCGAGGTTGCGGCTCTCCTGCGTGCCGACGCCGCTCAGCCACCGGTACGGCTCCTCCGACAGATCGACATGCGTGAAATTGTCGAAGCCGTAGTTCATGAGGTCGGTGGTTTCCAGGTAGTTCTGGGCTGCGCCATTTCCGTGGAGCAGCACGCAGACGAGGCGCTTGCCGTCCTTCTCGCCGTAGGTGACGAGGGTGTTCCAGGCGTCCGAGGTGAAGCCGGTCTTGCCGCCGGTGCACCAGGACTGGTAGTAGTCGCTGCTCTCCTGGATCATCTTGTGATGGTTCGCGTAGTAGCGGATCTCGTCCGTCATGTTGGTCTCGTCGACCTGCGCCTGCGTCGTCGAGACGAGGCGGCGGAACATCGGCATCTCGTAGGCGGCCTGCGCGATCAGCGCCATGTCGGCCGCGCAGGTGTAGTGGTCGTCGCTGTGCAGGCCGCTCGGATTCACGAAATGGGTGTGCGCGCAGCCGAGCGCGGCGGCCTTCTCGTTCATCATGTCCGCGAAGCCGGCGATGCTCCCGCCCACGTATTCGGCGAGCGCGTTGGCCGCGTCGTTGGCGGACTGCAGCATCAGCGCGTAGAGCGCGTCGCGCACGGTCAGCTCCTCGCCGGGCTGCAGGCCGGTGGCCGAGGCATTTTCCTCGAGCTCGTAGACGACCGACGAGCAGGTCATGACCGCGTCGAGATCGCTGACGTGCTCGAGCACGAGCATGCAGGTCATGATCTTCGTGATCGAGGCCGGATAGAGCTCGCGGAAGGCGTTCTTGCTGTAGAGGAGCGCGTTCGTGTCGAGGTCCATGACGACGCCCGCCGCCGCCTGGATCGCCTGCCCCTGCGGCCAGCCGGCGAGGTCATTGCTCTGCACCGGCTCGTAATACTCCTCGGGGATAAATGGCTCTTCTTCCTCCTCCGAAGACGCCTCCCCGCCGGCATCGTCCGCGTAGCCGTCGGCGCTGTCGTCCGAATAATCATCCGCATATTCTTCGGCCAGCACCGTCTGCGGCTGCAGAAATGGCAGCGTCCGCAGCGCCGGCGCCGGCAGCGGCAGCAGGCTCAGCACCGCCGCCAGCAGCAGGCTCAACACCGCCGCGCTGCCGGACGCACCTGGCGCATATCGCCCCCGCCGCGCGCGCTGTCCGCAGAATTTTTTCACCTGTCTCATCATGGTGTTCCCCCCGTTATGACTCCCCTGTATCGTATGCCTTCCCCTTCGGCATTCGGCGGCCGGATCCGTGATTACGCTTTCCGTGCACGGCGGCCGCGTCCCGATCATCTTTTTTTTCCGCATTCGGCGCCGGCCGCCGCGTCCCGATCATCTTTTTTCCGCATTCGGCGCCGGCCGCCGCTTACGCCCCCTGCACAAACCGCCGCACGATATAGTCGTTGGCTTCCCTCTCCTGCGTGTCGTCGAGCGGCTCCAGGGTGCCGTCGCCGAAGCGCCGCTCCAGCGCGCGGCTGAGCAGCAGGTCGCACAGGTGGGGGTTCTTCGGCAGGAGCGGGCCGTGCAGGTAGGTGCCTGCGACATTTTTGTAGATAACCCCCTCGTGGCCGTCTTCTCCGTTGTTGCCGCAGCCAAAGAGGACATCGCCGAGCGGCTGCATCTCCGAGCCGAGATACGTGCGCCCGCCGTGGTTCTCGAAGCCCGCGATCGGGTAGGGCAGCAGGTCGCTGCGGATCACGATATTGGAAATGAGCCGCGGGCTCCCCTGCTCCGTGTACAGATCGCACAGGCTCAGGCCTTCCATCTTCCCCTCGGGCGTGCTGTAATAGTGCCCCAGCAGCTGGTAGCCGCCGCAGACGGCCAGCGTCACGCCGCCGTCCTCGACATAGTCGTGAAAGCTCTTCCGGATCTCCTGCAGGCGCCGGCAGACGATCATCTGCTCGCGGTCGCTTCCGCCGCCCAGCAGCACCACGTCCAGGTGCGCGAAGTCGATCGTATCGCCCAGGCGGAATTCGCGTACCTCCGCCTCGATACCGCGCCAGATCAGGCGCATCTTCAGGCACTGGATGTTGCCGCGGTCGCCGTACAGATTCAGCAGGTCCGGGTAGAGATGTCCGATTGTCAGTTTCATGCTCCGCCCGCCTCCTTCTTCATCGCTTTCATCCGTCTCATGCTCAGGCCGCCTCCTTTTCCCTCTTGCATCGCCTTCGCGCTCTTCACGCTCCGCCTGCCTCCTTCTCCATCGCCTTCAGGATATTGTGCGTCGAGTACAGCGCCGTGTAGTTCACGAGCACGTACAGGTTCCCGCAGCCGTCCGAAAGGCGCGCGCGGATCGCTTCCTTCACGTCCGCGATCAGGTCCGCCTGCATGCCCACGTACTTCAGACGCAGACGCATGTCGAGACAGCGGATCCCGCTGACTGTGATCGAGGCAACGGACGGATCATCGAGCCGGTCGAAATCCACGTCCCAGAGCCACGAGATGTCGGTGCCGTCCTGCGCGTTGTCATTGATGACGATGATGAGGTCCTTCTTCTCCGGATCCTCAAACAGCGCCGTGATATTCTGGTTGAAGCCCGCCGGGTTCTTGGCCAGGTTCAGCAGCACGCGGCTCTTCCCGATCGTGAAGAGCTCATTGCGCCCGTTCTCCGGGCTGTACTCATCGAGCATCTGATCGAAGCGGTCGGTCGGCAGAGACAGCGTGCGCATCGCCGCGTAGGCCGCCAGAATATTGTAAATGTTATAGAACCCGCGGTAATTCGCATGCAGATGCCGCAGCGCTGCGGCCGTGCCTGAGCCGGATGCGCCCGCCGCGCCGGCGGCGCCGGTACCGCTCTCCTTCACATCGAAGCTCAACCCGTCCGCGAGCGACACGTGGCAGGCGTCAAAGTCGATCGCCGGCCGCGCGAAGCCGCACTCCGGGCAGTGGTAGACGCCGATCTGGCTGTAGTGATAGAAGTCGTACTCCAGCCGCGCGCCGCACCTCTTGCAGAACTGCCCCTCGCGGATCTCCGCGCTGCCCGTCTCCTGCAGGACCTGCTCGCTGATGCCGAAGGTCACGACGCGGTGGCCGCTTTCCTGCGCGAGGAAGGCCGAGAGAGCGTCGTCGCCATTTACGAGGATGGTCATCTCCGGGGCCATGTCCATGGCCTCCTTCAGGAGATTCATCGTGATGTCGATCTCCCCGTAGCGGTCGAGCTGGTCGCGGAAGAGATTCGTCAGCACGCACAGATCCGGCCGGAAATGCGGAAAGACGCGCTTCGCCGAGGCCTCGTCGATCTCGATCACGGCGTAATCCGCGTCGAGTTTGCCGGTGAGCGAAGCGGAGAGCACGAAGGCCGCCGCCACGCCCATGAGCATGTTGGAGCCGGTGCGGTTGCAGACCGTCTTCAGCCCCTGCGCCTCGATCGCGTCCGCGATCAGGTTATTCGTTGTTGTCTTGCCGTTCGTCCCGCAGGTCACGATGATCTTTCCGCGCACCTGCGCGCTCAGATCCCGGAGGATCTCCGGGTCCATCTTCAGAGCGAGCTTGCCCGCCATCGTGACGCCCTGTTTGCCGGCCAGGCGGCAGAAAAAGCTCAGCGCCCGCGCGCTCAGGATGGCCATGCTGCGCCGCATTCCCATGTCGATCTCCATTCCGCCGGCCGTGCCGGCGCTTTACTGTATCTGAATTTTACCCTCCCCGGCCACCGGTTATCCGAACCGGACAACCGGATTATACCGGGAAAACTGTATCCAACGTAACTGCTGCGCGAAGCGTTCTGAACAGTTACACTGCCTGCCCCGGCCCCGCCTGCGGGGCGGGGGTGACAGCCACACATTACGCTTCCCCGCGCAGATACTCCTCCGCCGCCATCGCACTGATTTCGCGGATCACCTGCTGCGCGGCGTCGTTCTCGCCGCCGAGGTCATTCGAGAGCAGGCACAGGATATACGTGCCGCCGTCCG
>Ga0065709_1029544_pt1 | contig 17528 bp, 11 predicted proteins | sample Hoacrofraction14_2_FD_59096 | JGI IMG/M metagenome (GOLD analysis project Ga0065709, IMG submission 59096) | Hoatzin crop microbial communities from Cojedes, Venezuela, sample from fiber fraction 14 v1 | ecosystem: Host-associated > Birds > Digestive system > Esophagus > Crop | place: Venezuela...
TCGCATTCAAATTCGTCCGATGCTGCCAAATATACTTTATTGGTACGCCCTCAGCAGCAAGTGCTTCGGGCTGTCCTGAACAGTTACGAAAAAACTTCCGAAAAATAAAAAAAACTCCCCATAAAAGAGGAGTGCCCCGGCACAGCGGAGACCGTACCGGGGCTATTATGAAAAAATCACTTCATAATATAGTGTTTATTTATGGACCCTTCGGTCCCCTGGAAGTTGTTTATACAGTAGCATGTGATTGTGGACAAATATTGAACGAAAAATGAACAATTTGTAAACATGTGCGGCGAACGCCTTTTCGAACGCGCCGGCACCGATTCGAAGCGGCTCTCAAGATGTTGATGCCGGCGCGAGACGACGGCGGAAGATGTAGTGAGATCGACCGGAAACGATGCGAAAGCCACGCGGCGGCCGGGCGCAAAGGACGGCTGTGCAGGAGAAAGAAAATGTGAACAGTACGAAAACCGCTATTATATCAGAAGATACCGGAGAGTTTTCGGAGAGAATAAGGAGAACAGGAAGCCTATGGAAGAGATGAGAAATACAGTTAATTCGGAAACCATGCCGGGTGCGGAGCCGGCCGCTGAGCCGACGGCGTCGTCGGTCACCGCGCCGACAGCTGTGGATGCGGCGGGGGCAGCGGCCGTGAATGCGGCGGCAGCAACAGAAACGAATGCCATTTCGAAGGAGACGGCGAAGGAAGCGGCAGCGCCGCCGGCGGACACCGGCGTGCATGGGGAACTCGAGGCGCTGACGGCGCCGCCGGCGAAGTCGAAGCGGCGGACGGTGTGCGTGATCGGGCACAAGAATCCGGACACGGACTCGATCTGCTCGGCGATCGCCTATGCGTATCTCAAGAACCGCATGCAGGGCGAGGACGGCCCGAACGCATACGTCGCGTGCCGGGCGGGGCAGGTGAGCCTCGAGACGCAGTACGTGCTTGACTACTTCAACGTGCCGCAGCCGCTGCACATCGACAACATCGGCACGCGGGTCAAGGACATGGAGATCCGCGAGGTGCCGGGCGTGGACAGCAAGATCTCCGTCAAGGACGCATGGAATCTGATGCGCAGCGAGAACGTGTTCACGCTGCCGATCACCGACGACACGGGCCACCTCAACGGCCTGATCACGACCAACGACATCGCCAAGTCCTACATGGACGAGGACGACGCCGCGATCGTCTCGATGGCGAAGACACCGTACCGGAATATTCTGAAGACGCTGGAGGCCACGATGGTGGTCGGCGATCCGGACGCGACATTTGAACAGGGAAAGGTCGTCATCGCGGCGGCCAACCCGGATGTCATGGAGGACTACATCGACCCGCACGACATGGTCATCCTCGGCAACCGCTACGAGTCGCAGCTCATGTGCATCGAGATGGAGGCCGGCTGCATCATCGTCTGCCTCGGCTCGCCGGTCTCGCGCACGATCCAGTACATGGCGCGCGAGCACGGGACCACGGTCATCAGCACGCCGCTCGACACCTACGCGGCCGCGCGCCTGATCAACCAGTCGATGCCGATCGACTTCTTCATGAAGAAGGACAGCCTGACGACGTTCCGCCGCAGCGACTACACCGATACGATCCGCGACATCATGTCCAGCAAGCGCTACCGCGACTTCCCGGTGCTTGACCACAAGGGCCGCTACACGGGCATGATCTCCCGCCGGAACCTGCTGGGCGTGCGCAAGCGGGCCGTGATCCTCGTGGACCACAACGAAGTCTCCCAGGCCGTGGACAATGTCGAAAATGCCGAGATCCTCGAGATCATCGACCACCATCGTCTGGGCTCGCTGGAAACGATCAACCCGGTCTACTTCCGCAACCAGCCCGTCGGCTGTACGGCGACGATCATCTATCAGATGTATCACGAGCAGGACATCGGGATCCCGCGCGAGATCGCAGGGCTCCTGGTCTCGGCGATCCTCTCGGATACGCTGGCCTTCCGCAGCCCGACCTGCACCGGCCTGGACCGCGCGGCGGCCGCGGACCTCGCGCGCATCGCGGGCATCGAGTGCGAGGCCTACGCGAAGGATATGTTCACGGCGGGCTCCGACCTCGGCCACAAGACGCCGGAGGAGATCTTCTACACCGACTTCAAGACCTTCAAGGTCGACAAGATCACGATGGGCATCGGGCAGATCACGTCGATGAGCGCCGAGGAGCTCGAGCAGATCGGCGAGCGGATGAAGCCGTTCATCGAGAAGGCGAGCGAGACGCACGGCCTGACGATGGCGTTCTTCATGCTGACCGACATCATCAACGAGTCGACCACGATGCTCTGCTACGGCCCGCGCGCCGCGGTGCTCGTCGAGGCCGCCTTCGGCGTGAAGGTCGAGGGCAACGTCGCCCGCATGCCGTCCGTGGTCTCCCGCAAGAAGCAGGTGGTGCCGGCGCTGATCGCGGAACTGAGCCGCGAGAACGAAGTATAAACAAGTATACATATACATGCATAGCATGCGCGGCGCGGCGGCCTGCCGCTGAAGTTCGGGTTTACAAGGTCCCGAGATCGCGCCGATGACAACGTGACAGGCAAGAAGCTGCCGCTGAAGTTCGGGTTTACAAGGTCCCGAGATGTGTGTATAATAGGCGGGACAGGCAGAATTATGCGTGTTTTGTTCCGTGACCCATTTTGCCGGGGAGAGGTGCAGGGGACCGGAACAGAAGGGGGAGTGTGCCGACGGCGGAATGAGGGTGAAGCCGGAGGCGCGGTGAATAATAAGGACTGAGGTGTTGTATGGAACAGTATATAATCAAGGGCGGCAGAGCGCTGCGCGGTGATGTGGAGATCGGCGGCGCGAAGAATGCGGCTCTCGGCATACTGGCGGCTGCCATTATGACCGACGATACCGTACTGATCGAGAACCTTCCGAATGTCAATGACATCAACGTCATGCTGGAAGCCATGTCACAGATCGGGGCCCGCGTGGAGCGGCTGTCTCCGCACGAGGTGAAGATCAACGGCTCCGGGATCGGCGACGTATCCGTGGACTACGAATACATCAAGAAGATCCGCGCCTCCTACTATCTGCTCGGGGCGCTCCTGGGAAAGTATAAAAAGGCTGAAGTACCGCTGCCGGGCGGCTGCAACATCGGATCGAGACCCATCGATCTGCATTTGAAAGGATTCAAGGCCCTCGGCGCGAAGGTATCCATCCGCGGCGGCGCGATCTGTGCGGCAGCGGAGCATCTGAAGGGAAGACATATCTTCCTCGACACCGTCTCCGTCGGCGCGACCATCAACATCATGATGGCGGCCTCCATGGCGGAGGGACGCACGGTCATCGAGAACTGTGCGAAGGAACCGCACGTCGTCGACGTGGCGAACTTCCTGAACAGCATGGGCGCGAACATCAAGGGCGCGGGCACGGACGTGATCCGCATCGTCGGTGTCGAGAAGCTCCATGCGACCGAGTATTCCATCATTCCGGACCAGATCGAGGCCGGCACGTTCATGTTCGCGGCCGCCTGCACGGGCGGGGATGTCACGGTGCGCAATGTCATTCCGAAGCACCTGGACGCCACGATCAGCAAGCTGCTGGAGATCGGCTGCGAGGTTGAGGAATTCGACACAGCCGTGCGTGTGATCGCGCCGGAGCGTCTCAGCTCGGCCAATGTCAAGACGCTTCCCTACCCGGGGTATCCGACGGATATGCAGCCGCAGATCGGTGTGGCGCTGTCGATGGCGGAAGGTACCTCGATCGTGACGGAATCCATCTTCGAGAACCGGTTCAAGTATCTGGATGAGCTGGCGCGCATGGGCGCGGTGTCCAAGGTCGAGGGCAACACGGCGGTCATCACCGGCGTGGAGCATCTGACGGGCGCGCGGATGAGCGCTCCGGACCTCAGAGCCGGCGCGGCGCTGGTGATCGCGGGCCTCGCGGCCGACGGCATCACGACGATCGATGACATCGTCTACATCCAGCGTGGCTACGAGAAGTTTGATGAGAAGCTGCGCAGCCTCGGCGCGCAGATCGAGCGCGTGAACTCCGAGCGCGAGGCGCGGAAGTTCATGCTGCGGGTCGGGTGAGACCGGCGGGCGGATGCCGCGGGCAAAGGCTTGTAAGGCAATGGCCGGAAAGGCAACTGTGAAGGCCGGGAGACCGGCGGGCGGATGCCGCGGGCAAAGGCCTGTAAGGCAATGGCCGGAAAGGCAACTGTGAAAGCCGGGAGACCGACGGGCCGCGGCAGGGTAAGTACATACACAGACACAGAACCGGCGGACGCGAAGGCCGCCGGTTTTTCTTTCAGCTATGCGGCGGGAGAACGGAGTTTTTAGAAGGAGTTTGTAAGCAGTGGGAAATATCGCAATCCTGACGGACAGCAACAGCGGGATCACACGGGCGGAGGGCGCGCGGCTCGGCGTTCATGTGATTCCGATGCCATTTTATATCAATGACCGCCTCTGCTACGAGGACATCGACCTCACGCAGGAGATGTTCTACGAGCAACTGCGCGAGGAGGCCGTGATCCGGACATCGACGCCGGTGGTCGGGGACCTGCTGGACAGCTGGGAGCAGCTGCTTAAGGAGTACGACGAGATCGTCTACATCCCGATGTCCTGCGCGCTCTCGAGCTCGTGCGCGGCGGCGACGGCGCTCGCGGACGATTACGACGGGCGGGTGCACGTGGTGAACAACCAGCGCATCTCCGTGACGCAGCGCCAGTCGGTGCTGGACGCGCAGGCACTGGCGCGGCAGGGGAAGAGCGGGGAGGAGATCCGGGAATACCTGGAGCGGACGAAGTTCGATTCCAGCATCTATATCTGCCTGACGACGCTCGAGTACCTCAGGCGGGGCGGCCGGATTACGCCGGCGGCCGCGGCGCTCGGCACGCTCCTGCGGCTTCACCCGGTGCTGCAGATCCAGGGCGAGAAGCTCGATTCCTATGCCAAATGCCGCACGCTCAAACAGGCGAAGCTGACCATGCTCGAGGCCGTGCGCCGCGACATTCAGGAGCGCTTCGGCGGCGATACCGACGGCGTGTGGATCGCCGGGGCCTACTCGGGGGCACGGGATGCGGAAGCGGAAACGTGGCTGGAGGAGATTCAGACGGCATTTCCGGGGAAGAAGGTCGTGTTCCAGCCGCTGTCCTTAAGCGTGTCCTGCCACATCGGCCCGGGCAGCCTCGCGGTGACCTGCGTGAAGAAGCTCCCCGAGAATGCGGACGAGGGCGGCTGCGCCTGCGCGGAGGCTTGAAGCCGGGACGCACGGCGGGAGGCTGTGGGTGAGCGGAGAACTGAGGCCGGGATCCGCGGCGGAGACGGCGGGCCGGGGGTGAACGGAGGACTGAGGCCGGGGCGTACGGCGGAGACGGAGACGTTCCGCGTTCCGCAGCCGGCCGGCCAGACACCGCCGACGCGGCCGATACAATGAACACAACAGACACAGGCAATGGGCGCCGCAGGGCGCATCACATAACGCGGGACGCCATCCGGCGCCGCTGCGGCACAAGCGGGAGGAGTGACCACCATGGCAAACAGAGGACCTTACTACATCACGACAGCCATCGCCTATGCGTCGGGCAAGCCGCACATCGGCAACACCTACGAGATCGTGCTCGCGGACGCGATCGCGCGCTGGCGCCGGGCCGAGGGCTACGACGTGAAGTTCCAGACCGGCACGGACGAGCACGGCCAGAAGATCGAGCTCAAGGCGAAGGAGAAAGGCTGCACGCCGCAGGAATTCGTTGATGAGGCGGCGGGCGAGATCCACCGCATCTGGGATCTGATGAACACCTCCTACGACCGCTTCGTGCGGACCACCGATCCGGTGCACGAGAAGAAAGTCCAGAAGATCTTCCGCAAGCTCTATGACCAGGGCGACATCTACAAGGGCTTCTACGAGGGCTGGTACTGCACGCCCTGCGAGTCCTTCTTCACCGAGTCGCAGCTCGTGAACGGCTGCTGCCCGGACTGCGGCCGCCCGGTCCAGAAGGCGAAGGAGGAAGCGTACTTCTTCAAGATGAGCAAGTACGCCGACCGCCTGATCGACTACATCAACACCCACCCGGAGTTCATCCAGCCGGCCGCGCGCCGCAACGAGATGATGAACAACTTCCTGCTCCCGGGCCTGCAGGACCTGTGCGTCTCGCGCACCTCCTTCAGCTGGGGCATCCCGGTGGACTTCGATCCGAAGCACGTCATCTACGTGTGGCTCGACGCGCTGACGAACTATACGACATTTGCGGGGTATGACGTGGACGGCTCCGACGACGAGTACCGCACCTACTGGCCGGCCGACCTGCATCTGATCGGCAAGGACATCATCCGCTTCCACACGATCTACTGGCCGATCTTCCTGATGGCCCTCGGCGAGCCGCTGCCCAAACAGGTCTTCGGCCACCCGTGGCTCCTCCAGGGTGACGGGAAAATGTCAAAGTCCCGCGGCAATGTCCTCTACGCTGACGAGCTCGCCGAGGTCTTCGGCGTGGACGCGGTGCGGTATTTCTGCCTGCACGAGATGCCGTTTGACAATGACGGCGTGATCTCGTGGGAGCTGATGGTGGAGCGCCTGAATTCGGACCTCGCCAACACCCTCGGGAACCTGGTCAAGCGCACGGTCTCCATGACGAACAAGTACAGCGGCGGCATCGTGACGCGCACCGGTGTGACGAACGTGGTGAGCGCGGGCGAGGACGGCAGCGCGCAGACGCAGGACCAGGCGGCGGTCGATGAGGACCTGAAGAAGGTCGTCCTCGAGACGCCGGGCAAGGCCACGGAGAAAATGGCACAGCTGCGTGTCGCGGACGCGCTGACGGAGATCTTCACGCTCTTCAAGCGCTGCAACAAATATATCGATGAGACGGCGCCGTGGATCCTCGCGAAGGATGAGGCGAACCGCGGCCGCCTGAATGAGGTGCTCTACAACCTGGTCGAGTCGATCGCGGTCGGCGCGGAGCTGCTGGAGAGCTTCATGCCGGAGACGGCGGAGAAGATCCTCGCGCAGCTGGGCGCTTCGAAGCGCGGGCTGGACGCGATGAATGAATTCGGCCTGTACCCGTCGGGCACGCAGGTCACGGCGGATCCGGAGACGCTGTTCGCGCGCCGCGACCTGAAGGAGGTGCTCGCCGGCGTGGAGGCACGGCATCCGGAACCGGCGGCGGGTGCGGCGGAAGAAGCGCAGGCGGCGGAGGGCAAGAGCGGCAGCGCGGCCGGCAAAGGCGCGAAACAGAATGGGGCAGAGACTGCAGCGGCGCTTGGTGCAGCCGGCGCGGCGGACGGCGCGAAGAAGATGAGCGCTTATGAGGCGGCTCAGGCCGCGAAGGCCGGACAGGCCGGCGGCGCGGGCGCGTATGCGGCGGCGCAGCAGGCTGCGGCGGACAAGGGCGGCGCGAAGGTGTCTGCCTACGACGCGGCCCACGGCGTGACGGCCGAAGAGAACGCGGAAGAAGCCGCGCCGGAGATCACGATCGACGATTTCGCGAAGGTCCGGATCCGCGTCGGCGAGATCATCGCCTGCGAGGAAGTGAAGAAGTCGAGGAAGCTGCTCTGCAGCCAGGTGCGCATCGGCAGCGAGGTGCGCCAGATCCTCTCCGGCATCAAGCCGTACTACACCCCGGAGCAGATGGTCGGCAAGAAAGTGCTGGTCCTGTCGAACCTCAAGACCGCGAAGCTCGCCGGTCTGGAGTCCCAGGGCATGATCCTCTGCGCCGAGGACGAAGCCGGCAACGTCGTGCTGGTCACGCCGGAGGCCGAGGTGGAGAGCGGCGCGACGGTGCGGTGAGGAAGTCATGAAGATAATCGATACACACGCCCACTACGACGATGAGGCGTTTGACGAAGACCGCGAGGCACTCCTGGGCGGAGGCCTCAAAGCGGGCGGCGTCGAGCTCGTCGTAAATGTGGGAGCAACGCTGGAGGGCGCGGAGAAATCCGTCGCCCTCGCGCGGCGCTATCCGGCGGTCTATGCCGCCGTCGGCGTCCACCCGGACGAAGTCGGGATCTTTGAGCATCCGGCGGCGTATCTGGAGCGGAAGCGGCGGGAGCGGGAAGAGGCTCAGGCAGAAGCTCGGGCTGAAGCCACTTCCCGGATGGACACACAGCCGGAGGAAACAGCTGCGGCAGGGGTGCACACAGAAGTGACAGCTGCGGAAGAGGCGTCGGCGATCACGCCGTGGGAGCTGCGGACAGATATTCGCAGCGCGGAGGATGCGCTTGGCATGCTGCGGGAGCTCGCGGCGGAGGAGCGGTGCGTGGCGATCGGGGAGATCGGGCTGGATTACCACTGGATGGTGGAAACGAAGGACGTGCAGCAACGCTGGTTCATCCGGCAGCTGGAGCTGTCGCGGGAGACGGGGCTGCCGATCAACGTCCACAGCCGGGAAGCGTCGCAGGACACCTTTGATCTCATTTGCAGGTATCATGCCGGGGCGGGGTGCCCGGGCGGGATCATTCACTGCTTCTCCGGCAGCGCGGAGCTTGCCGCCGAATATGTGAAGCGGGGGTACTGCATCGGCGTGGGCGGCGTCGTGACGTACAAGAACAGCCGCGTGCTGAAGGAAGTGGTGCGGCGCGTGCCGCTCAGCGCGCTCGTGACCGAGACGGACAGCCCGTACCTTGCGCCCGTGCCGCACCGCGGCGAGCGTAATGACTCGCGCAACATCCGCCACGTCATCGCGGCGATCGCGCAGCTGCGGGAGATGGACGAAGAAGCCTGCGCTGCCGCGCTGGAAGCCAATGCGCGGCGCGTGTACCGGCTGGAAGGATAAAACGGACATGGAAAAACTCTCGAATCGCCGCGCCACGCGCGAGATCATCGACAAATATGACTTCGGCTTCCGCAAGCGCTTCGGCCAGAACTTCCTCGTGGATGAGTCCCTGCCGGGACGCATCGTGGAGGCGGCCGGCGTGGGGGCGGAGGACTTTGTGCTCGAGATCGGGCCGGGCATCGGGACGCTGACGCAGTACATCGCCGAGAAGGCCCACAGCGTCACATCGATCGAGATCGATGCGACGCTGCTGCCGATCCTCGCCGAGACGCTCGCGGCCTACCCGAACGCGGAAGTGATCCATGCGGACGCGATGAAGTGCGACCTGACGCAGATCGCCCGGGAGCACGGCGTGGGGGAGGACCGGCCGATGAAGATCGTGGCCAACCTCCCGTACTACATTACGACCCCGATCCTCATGAAACTCCTCGAGGACCGCGTGCCGGCGCAGAGCATCACCGTCATGGTGCAGCGCGAGGTCGCCGACCGCATGTGCGCCGGGCCGGGCAGCAAGGAATACGGGGCGCTGTCGCTGGCCGTGCAGTACTACTCGCATCCGGAGATTGTGATCGAAGTCCCGCCGGAGAGCTTCATGCCGCGCCCGAAAGTGGACAGCGCCGTGATCCGGCTGGACCTCTATGCGGCCGCGGAGGCCGGGGCGGAGAGTGTGCCGGGGCAGGGCGGCGGCAGGTCGGATCTGCCGGATGAACCGGAGAAAGCCGGCAGCGGTCCTGCGTATATCACGGCGGCTGACGGCGAGCCCGTCGAAGTCCCGCCGCGCGCGAAGGACGAAGAACTTCTCTTCCGCCTCATCCGCGCCGCGTTCGGCCAGCGCCGCAAGACCCTGGTCAATGCCGTCGGCAACGCACCGGCGCCGCCCTGCACGAAAGACGAAGTCCGCGCCGCCCTCGCGCAGATGGATCTCAGCGAGACTATCCGCGGCGAGGCGCTGACGCTTGAGCAGTTTATCCGTCTGGCCGATATTCTGGCCGCAGACGCCTAGATCGGAGGAACATGGCACAGATCCGGCATTTCACCTATCCGTCGGCCGACGGCGTGACACAGATCCACGCGATGGAGTGGCGGCCTGACGAGGGAACGCAGCTGCGCGGGATCCTGCAGATCGCCCACGGCATGCAGGAATTCATCGAGCGCTACAACGACTTTGCCATTTACATGGCGCAGCAGGGGTTCCTCGTGGTGGGGAACGATCACCTCGGCCACGGCGACTCCGTGCAGGGCGGCAACCGGAACTACTGGGGGTATTTCGCGAAGGAGCAGGGCAACCGCCTCGTGCTGCAGGACATGCGCACGCTGCAGAGCCGCACGGCCGACGCGCACCCGGACGTTCCGTACTTCCTGCTCGGCCACAGTATGGGCTCCTTCCTGGCACGCCAGTACCTGTGCGTGTACGGGCGTTCGCTCGCCGGCGCCGTGATCAGCGGGACCGCGAGCCACTCGGCCCTCGAGTGCGCGGCCGGCAAGACACTGTGCCGGCTCCTCGCGCGGCGGCACGGCTGGTTTTACCGGTCGACATTTATCAATAACCTCTCGATCGGCTCCTGCAACCGCAAGTTTGAACCGGCGCGCACGCCCTGCGACTGGCTGACCCGCGATGAAAAGATCGTGGACGCCTACATCGCCGACCCGCGCACGCAGTTCATCTTCACGCTGAACGGCTTCTACGGCCTCTTCGAGAGCCTCTCGTACCTGACGAAGACCGAGAACCTCCGGAAGATGCCGAAGAAGCTGCCGGTCTTCTTCATCGCCGGCCAGATGGATCCGGTCGGCAATTTCGGCGAGGGCCCGCGCAAGGTAGCCGCCCGCTTCCAGGGACTGGGGCTCAAGGCGGTGACCTGCCGCATCTACCCGCTCGACCGGCACGAAGTGCTGAACGAGCTCGATAAGACAGATGTGTGGAAGGACGTGAAGGCATTTCTGGAGGGATGCCTGTGACGGCGGCTTCTGATTTTTGTGCCGACATATATTAAGGAAAGGAGACAGTCATGCTCAACGGAATCTTCAACCTCGACAGCCCGATCATGCGCTTCTTAAGCCGCGTGGCGGACCTGATGATCCTGAACCTGCTCTTCCTGCTGTGCTCGATCCCCCTCGTCACGATCGGGGCCTCGTGGACGGCGCTGACCTACGTCACCCTCAAGATGAAGGACGAGGAGGAAGGCTACCTCTGGAAGAGCTTCCTGCATTCCTTCCGCATCAACTTCCGCCAGTCCACGATCATCTGGCTGATCATGCTGGTCTTCGGCGTCATCTTCGGCACCGAGCTCCTGATGCTCCGCGGCGCGGAGGGAAATGTCAACGCCGCGATGCGTGTGATGGTCCTCATCGCCATTGTGCTGTGGCTGTTCGAGTTCGTCTACGTGTTCGCCCTGCAGGCGCGCTTCTACAACACGATCCGCCAGACCTTCATGAACGCGCTGCTGATGGCGCTGGCCAACGCGCCGCGCTCGGTCGCGATGGTCGCGATCTTCCTGGCGATCCTGATCATCCCGATGCTGAACGGGGCGACGATCGTCTACGTCCCGCTCTACTGGCTCATCCTCGGCTTCGCCGTGCAGGCCCTGATCAACGCCCGGTTCCTGCACCCGGCCCTGAAGCGCCTGATGCCCGCCGAGGAGACCGCGCAGGCCACGTCCGACATGGAGTTCCGCGTCGACGAGGAGACCCCGCTGACGGTGCTGGGGCACGCAGGGGACGACGCACAGGCGGAGACGGAGAGCGCAGAGACACCCGCGCCGGCGGCGCCGGAGAGCGACGATGTCTCTGCAGAGGTTCGTCCGGAGGGTGACGAGGCTTCGGAAAATATTACAGACGTAACAAATTCCGAATCCCCCGAAAATGCCGCAAACTCCATGAAAAACATGGATTCCGCGCCCTCAGATGCGCCCACGGATTTGTAAAAGCAGTATTAAAGAAATGTTACAGATTCTTATCCACATAATTTCCACATTTTTTCAGAATGTGTTGACAAACCGAAAAACACGTTATATACTAGTCCCCGTAAAGATTTGACGGCGTTCGTGTTAGATAATCATTCAATAAGGGGCATGTAACACCGCGAACAAAGAAAGGAGAGAGTTTATTTATGAGAAACTGGAAGAAACTCACAGTAGCAACTGCCGCTCTGACGTTGGCGGCGGGCATGGCTGTTGCAGCAGCCACACCGGTACATGAGACCGACATCACTCTGGCAACGAACAAGAATGATGTGGAGTACATTGAGAACCTGCTTCAGCCGAAGTCTTGGGGCAACTGGGATGCGGATACCCGTTCTTATGATGCTAAGGACGGAGCTGCCATGATTTACGTCGAAGGCACGTATGTGACGGAAACCAAGGATGTTGTCTTGGCGAAGGTCAACCGCGCACGCAAGGTGCAGAAGAATACGACTGTCAAGTCGGACAAAACTGGCGATAAGAACATTGGTGTTCTGTATTCCAACAATCTGACTTGGATTGCTGAGGTTCGTGCTGCAGAGCTTTCGGTTCGCGAATCTTCTGAGCGCCCGGATGGCAGAGATTTCACGACTTGCCAGTATGAAGGCGTGACGTCTTCTTACGAGATTGTTTATCATGGGACCAACGATATTGCGGCGGCTGTGGCAGCGATTCTGGCTGAGGATTACAATGCTCTTCTGAACACCAAATATACTCGCATGGGTTATACGGGTTACACAAGCTCTACCACTGGCGAATCGATGGTTGTTATTGAGCTGAGCTCTGATGATGTTGACGAGGATGCTTCTCTTCAGAAGAAGGCTTGCACAGGCACCTATAAGACTGCGGTTATGATTCAGCGTTGGCAGATGTCTGACCTGAGACTTGTTGGCGATCAGGTATACCTGCGCGATGCGTATGCGGATGCGACGTATGATATCTATGTAAATGCTGGAAGCACGACAACAGTTGAGGCATATCTTGACGTTGAACTGTTTATGGATGAGCCGAACATCACGGATTCTACGCATTATAATTGCGTTGAGTATAAGAAAAATCCGGTAAAGAGCATCAATGTTACGGAGTATGTCAACTGGTATGTTGGCGATGTCGATGCTACGGGTATTGCTGATCAGGTCGGCACCTATGGCAATGGCACGATGGCTACCATCAAGGGCCTCAAGGCTGGCAACACCACGCTGGCTGCAAACCTGACCTGGAATGGCATCACCGAAAAGTATTCCAAGAAGGATGTTGTCATTTACGCTTTCGCTAATGTCCATGTTGGCACGAACGGCACCTATACTTCTATGGGCCAGACGACGGTTGCGGCAGAGACCACTCCGGATGCGAACGCGGTTGAGGTTGGTGATTTCTACACCATCGGCGGTATCACCTACAAGGTAACGAATGCTTCTGCTAAGAAGGTTCAGGTTGCTGCTTCTGACGGTTCCGATAAGGTTGTCACGATCCCGGCTTACGTCACTATCGATGGCGAGAAGTATACTGTTACTGCTATCAAGGCTGGCGCGTTCAAGGGCGACACGACTGTGAAGAAGGTCTACATCGGCAAGAACGTCAAGTCCATTGGCAAGAACGCTTTCAAGGGCTGCACGAGCCTGAAGAAGGTTGTTGTCAACGGCTCCAGCCTGACCAAGGTTGGCAAGAACGCTTTCGCAGGCATCAACAGCAAGGCTGTCTTCAAGCTGGCTGATTCCTCCAAGGCTTCTCTGTTCACCTCCGCTGCTGGTGTCACCTCCACGATGACCATCAAATAATCTGGCGCTGAGCTGAGATTACCTGAATAAGGACTAAAAGCTCCCGCGGGTTTCCCGCGGGAGCTTTTTTAGGTATAGGGTAACGGTATGCATTCTGAAAACATGGTGCGGAGGCCGGTGCTGTGGCTGGTGATTCCCTGCTATAACGAAGAGGCGGTGCTGCCGGTGATGGGACCGGTTTTTCTGGCAAAGCTCCAGGCGCTGATCCGTGCCGGACAGATTGCCGCGGAGAGCCGGGTGCTCTTTGTCAATGACGGTTCGACGGACCGAACCTGGGAGCTGATCGAGGGGTTGGCTGCGGAGAATGCGGCCGCCCTGGGACTGTGCCTCAGCCGCAACCGCGGACACCAGAGCGCGCTGCTCGCCGGGCTCATGGAAGCGAAGGAGCACTGCGATATCACGATCTCGATCGACTGTGACGGGCAGGATGATCTCGGCGCGATGGATGAGATGATCCGGGAGTACGGCAGCGGCTGCGAGATCGTCTACGGCGTGCGCTCGGACCGGTCCTCGGATACCTTCTTCAAGCGCCGGAGCGCCGAGCTGTATTATCGCTTCCTGCGCGTGATGGGTGCGGAGGTGGTCTACAACAGTGCGGATTACCGTCTGGTCAGCAGCCGCGTGCTGCAGGAGTTCGCGGACTTTAAGGAAGTGAACCTGTACCTGCGCGGCATGTTTCCGCTGGTCGGCTTCAAGAGCACGGCGGTGTACTATGAGCGGCATGAGCGGGTGGCCGGCCGGACGCACTACCCGCTGCACCGGATGCTCTCGCTCGCCTTCGATGGGATCACGTCCCTGTCGATCCGCCCGATCCGCATCGTGGCCGCTCTGGGCGCGATTGTCGCCGGACTGGGCTTTATCGGAGTCCTCTGGGCGATCCTCACCGCCCTGACCGGCCACGCGATCACCGGCTGGGCGTCGACGATCTGCGTGATCTGCTTCCTCGGCGGCGTTCAGCTGCTCGGGATCGGCATCGTCGGCGAGTACGTCGGCAAGACCTATCTGGAGACAAAGCATCGGCCACGCTACATTATCAGCGAGCGGACGTGGGAAGACGACGCTGAAGAGATTGCACCGCACATCGCCGCGGCCGCGGAAACGGGCGCAAGCGATCAGGTACAAGGTGTGGTAAAGGCAGCGAAAGGTGACGGAGCGAAGGCGCGACGCGCGATGACGGCCGCGAAGGCAGATACCGGACAGAGGGCGCTGCGCCGGACAACGGCCGCACAGGGGGATGGCTCGGATGACGAAAATGAGTAAATCACGCGGCTGGATTGGCTGCGCCGGGATCGCGCTGGTGACGGCGCTGGTCAGCTTCGGGTTCTTCATCCTCCGGAGCGGCGGCACGTTCACGTTGGTGGATGACTTTAATTACCAGCAGTTGACCTTCACGGCCGCGGTGCGCCATGCGCTGCTTGGCGGCGGCGCCGGTGAATGGAACTGGAATCTGGACCTCGGCTCGTCGCTGGTGACGGGTTATTCGTTTTATAATCTGGGCTCGCCCTTCTTCTGGCTCGGTGTGCTGTTCCCGTCGTCCCTGTTTCCGTATGCGATCGGCTGGATTTATGTCCTGAAATATGTAACGGCGGCGGTGCTGGCGTACGGGTATCTGCACCTTTTTACGAAAGAGCGTACTGCCGCTGCCGGGGCGCTGCTGTATGCGTTCTGCGGTTTCCAGAGCGTGAATCTGGAGTTCTACCACTTCCACGATGTGGTCGCGTTCTTCCCGCTGCTGCTCTGGAGTCTGGAGAAGCTGATCGCAGCGGGACCGGATAGTGGTCGAAACAGCGACCGATGCAGCAGCCTGGAGATAAACCGGGAGAACGGTCGAGAGACAGGCAGGGAGAACGATCGGGGGACAGGCAGGAACGGTGGTCGTGGACGCCTTCAGGCGGGAAGCTGCGGGCGAGGACGGGCCTTGCTTATGTTTGCGGCGGCGGTGTTTTTGAATTGCAGCGTGAATTACTTCTTCTTTGTGCAGGAAGTGGTTTTCCTGGTGCTCTACTTTGTGGTTCGGTGCTTCGGGCGGCCGGTGCGGCGGTTCCTTGCGGATGCGCTGCGTGCGGCGCTGGGCGGGATCTGGGGCGTGGCGATGGCGGCGGCCCTGTTTATCCCGAATGTGCTGTATTTGCTTTCCAACTCGCGCAGTGAATCGAATGTGTACCTCTCCAATCTGGTGTATGACACGAAGGATTTCCTGATGATCCTGAAGGGGATGCTCCTGCCGGGCGATGCGATGAACCGGCAGAGTGCGCTGTATGAAGGACAGTGGGATTCCACCGGGTGCTGGCTGCCGATGGTGGGCGCAGCGCTGCCGCTCGCCTTTATGGCCGGGGTGTGGGGGAAACGGAACTGGCTGAGGACGCTGCTGCTGATATTGACGGTCGTGTCATTTTCACCGCTCGCGCAGTCGGGCTTTCTGCTGTTCACGGCGACCTATCAGCGGTGGTGGTATATGTATGCGCTGATGCTCTCGCTCGCTTCGGCGCTGGTGCTGGAGAGGCCGGAGGCGTATCCGGTGCGGCGCGGCGTGATCGCCGGGTGCTGTCTGGTGATCGGCCTGTACGCGGGACTTCGCTACATGGACTGGGCGCCGGATATGCTCAGTACGGTGTACGACATGCCGCGCCTGCAGGTGCTGTGCGCGGCGGCGGTCAGCGGGATGGTGCTGACTTGGCTGTTGTGCCGCAGACATATGCGCCTGATGGTGACGGGGATTGCGGCGTATGCGGCATTTTCGACGATGCTGTGTATCGGGCTGTATAAGATCGACGGGGACGGCGAGGAGATCCTGCGGCGGTATAGCCTGGGGGCGGTGCTGCCGGTTGTCGACGAGCAGTATCGCTACAGCTCGTCGGACAATATGATCACGCTGACCGGGGAGGCGGCCGGGGTGGGGTGCTTCTGTACCACGGTGGAGAATTCCTCGCGCACGTTTGATCGCATTTTCGGGCATATCAGTACGAACAGTACGACGATGAAAAGCGACGTGCGGGGACTGACGCAGCTTCTGGGCGGGAATTATGAGATCTGGCAGGATGCGGCATGGCAGGATGCGGACCGGGACGGGGTCGTGACGGAGGTGTCGTCCGGCGGGCAGACGTACTATATCGTGGAGACGGAGGCTTGTCCGATCGGGTTTGCGCTGGATCACTATGTGACGCGCAAGAAGATCATGAAGGTCGATACGGAGGACCGGGCGGTGCTGCTGATGGGGGCGGCGGCAATCCGGACGGAGGACCGGGCGGTCTTCGCGGAGCAGTTTCACTCGATCGATACGGAGACCTATGACTATGACCGGCTGCTGTCGGAGTATATTGCCGAGACGCAGGCGGCGCGGGTGCTCGACTTTCAGCGGGATGCGACCGGGTTTTCCTGCCGGACGGATTATGACGCGCGGAAGATCGTGTTCTTCACGGTGCCCTGGGACGCGGGCTGGACGGCGCTCGTGGACGGGGCCGAGGCGCAGATCTATGATGCCTGCGGCATGATGTCGCTGATCGTGCCGGAGGGGGAGCATGCGATCGAGTTTGTGTACCGGACGCCCGGACTGCGCTTTGGCGGCGCGGTGAGCGCGGCGGCGTGGGGACTGTTTGTCGCGGCGGCTGTGGTTTTGCGGCGGAGGCGGCGGAAGACGCTGAGAAAAGTACGAGGCGCGCGGTATTGACTGGCCGGGCGCGGCAGCAAGAAATGAATCATAAATGGTGACATGTATGGTCGGCTTCTTTCGGGTAGGACAGCGAATCAGAAAATCGCTGTTTTTCCCGAAGGAAGCTGATCTTTTTGTTATAGGTATCATCCGGCGGATCTGACCAGGGACATAAGCCTGCGAGGGGTTTGCATATAATATCGAAAAGCGCAATTTATTAAATTTATGTGTTGCAAATGTGATTGCCATGCTGTATACTGCAAATACACTGACGAGCTCGCAAATGGTGGTGTTAATTCTTGCAGAACGGACTATAATAGAGGTACAGGGCATGGGTGAGAAAGATATCTCGACGAAGATGCTGGAAGAGTACAGGGATGTGTTTGCGGATATCGTGAACACGCTGCTGTTTGACGGGC
>Ga0065709_1029545_pt1 | contig 17477 bp, 14 predicted proteins | sample Hoacrofraction14_2_FD_59096 | JGI IMG/M metagenome (GOLD analysis project Ga0065709, IMG submission 59096) | Hoatzin crop microbial communities from Cojedes, Venezuela, sample from fiber fraction 14 v1 | ecosystem: Host-associated > Birds > Digestive system > Esophagus > Crop | place: Venezuela...
GCCGGGCGATTGGCTGACTTTTCGTATACCTGTGATGCACGCTGAACCGAGCCGCTTGCGGCGAAGGTGAAGCCTTGCATCCAGTGTTTATGTTTTATTCACTGCCGGGCTGATCACAGCTCCGGCGCCGCGATAAAGTCCGTGAAGCTCACCCACTCGATCCCGGCCTCCTGCAGCCGCATCTTCAGATACATCGCCTGATCCGCGCTGCCGATGCCGCTCAGACCGAGCTGCATGCCGCCGTTCCCGATGCCGATGCTTCCGATACTCCCGGCGATTCCGTCCGCCCCGTCGTTCCCGTCGCCCCGCACCGGATCCGTCTCCGCCACGATCACGAAGCGGGCGCCGGCCGGCGCCGCCGCCGGGAAGGACGCGATCAGGTCCTCCACCACCTCCTCCGTGGGCAGCCGGTCGCACACCTGCCAGAACTGCGGATAGCGCGGCGCGCCGGCCGCGCGGAAGGTCAGGAAATCCACCTCTTCCTCAAATGTCTGGATCCGGTACACCTCATAGCCCCGGGCCAGGAATTCCATGCAGACGATGTTCTCCATCAGCGCCCGCCGCCAGGCCCCGCGCTCATCCTCCGAGCTGAGCGGTGTCAGGAACGCGTGGCTGATCCCCCAGTCCGCGAAATAGTACTTCTCATTTGCCTCGAGGGCGCGGCCGCTCTTGAGGTCATAGCGCGGCACCTTCACGAAGAGGCCTGAGCTGTTGAGCGCCTTGAGCACGGAATAGACCGTGTCCTTGCCCACGCTGCCGCCCTGCTCCTTGAGAAACTGCGCGATGACCTTGGCCGACAGCGCCCGGCCGAGATTGTCCGTCAGGCACTGGAAGACCATCATCACCTGCGCGACATTGCGGAGCATCTTGCGCTGCACCACGTCCGTCAGGATCGCCGACTGGGCGACATCGCGCAGGAACGGATAGACATTCTCCTCCGCAAAATGCAGCGGCAGGATCGCCGGCGAACTGCCATAACGGATGAATCGCCGCAAGGCTTCCGCTTCGTCGGTCTCCCCGCCCTGCCGCATCAACGCTTCGCCGGTCTTTCCGCCCGTCCGCGCCGCCGCCTCGTCTGTCTCTCCGTCCTGCCGCGATGCCGCTTCGTCCTCCTGCGCCAGCGCCTGGCGGTATTCGCGGAAGCTGTAGGGCCAGACCGGCACCTCCGTGTACAGGCGGCTGTCGAGCGCGTCGTCACCGCTCCAGGAGAAAGCCGCGTGGTTGCCCGACACGAAGACCAGACAGTCAAACTGCGTGTGCAGCGTCTCCACACTGCGGCGCCAGTCATCCAGGTTCTCCACCTCGTCAAAGAACAGCGCCAGCATGCTGCCGCTGCGCGCCATCCCGCGCACCTTGAACAGCAGCGCGCCGCCGTCCTTCAGGGACGAAGCCCCCTGGCGGCTGCAGTCCACGTACAGGATCTGCTCCGGCGTGAAGCCGGCCTGCAGGAGAAGATCCGCGATGCCCTTCATGGCCTGCGTCTTCCCCGACCGGTGCATACCGGTCAGCACCCGTATTCTCCTGTCTCCCGGCAGCGTCGTGATGACCCGCCTGCAGATTTCCCGTTCGATCCTCATGCCTGTACGCTCCTGTTATTATCTTTATGACATCGGGCAGGACAAGTTCTGCCCGATTATCGCGGCATTCGCCTCATGCCCGTGCAAGCACGGGCATGGGGCTCATTGCTACCGCATCGGGCAGGACATGTCCTGCCCGATTATCGCGGCATTCGCCTCATGCCCGTGCAAGCACGGGCATGGGGCTCATTGCTACCGCATCGGGCAGGACAAGTCCTGCCCGATTATCGCGGCATTCGCCCCATGCCCGTGCAAGCACGGCCATGGGGCTCATTGCTACCGCGAAAAAAGCTGCCCGGCAGGTATTGCACTGCCGGGCAGCCCTGCGCTATGCAGCGGTGCGCTGCGCGCTGATCTGTTTTACCTCATTCGGCACATTCAGCCCGCTCAGACCGGATACGCCTTATTCTTCTCGTCCGCGGCAGCCGGATCCACACCCGTCTGCTGCGCCTGACGATACTTGAAGAAATCGATCGCGACCTGCGGGAAGAGCGCGTACGTCAGCACGTCCTCATCCTGCTGCTTCCACTGCGCGATCTCCTTCTCGAATTCCGGCAGCATATCCGGCAGATCGTCGGCCGGACGATAGGTGATGACCTTAGCATCGCCGATGCACTTCTTCTGGACTTCCGGATTGAACGGCTTGACCGTCTCGCCGTACTTGCCCATCAGGACATCCTTGGTCTCCTGCGGCACCATCTTGTAGCGCTCGCCGGCGATCACGTTCATGACAGCCTGCGTGCCCACGATCTGGGACGACGGAGTGACCAGCGGCGGCTCACCGAGGTCCTTACGTACCTTCGGCACTTCCTCGAGCACCTCATAGTACTTGTCCGCAGCGCCCAGCTTATCCAGCTGCGAGGTCAGGTTCGACAGCATGCCGCCCGGCACCTGATACAGCAGCGTCTTGATGTTGACGCCGAGATTCTTCGGATTCAGCAGACCGGAAGCCAGCGCCTCCTCACGGATCGGACGGAAGTAATCCGCGATCTCCGCGAGCAGCTTCTGATCAAAGCCGGTGTCGTACGGCGTGCCCTTGAAGGTCTCGACCATGACCTCGGTCGCCGGCTGGGAGGTGCCCAGGGCAAACGGGGACATCGCGGTGTCGATGACATCGACGCCCGCCTCGACAGCCTTCAGATACGTCATGGACGCCACACCGGAGGTGTAATGCGTGTGCAGCTGGATCGGCAGCGAGGTCGCTTCCTTGAGCGCCTTCACGAGCTCCTCCGCCGTGTACGGCAGCAGCAGGCCGGCCATATCCTTGATGCAGATGGAATGGGCACCCATATCCTCGATGCGCTTCGCGATATCCACCCAGTAGTCCAGCGTGTAGGCATCGCCGAGCGTGTAGGACAGCGCCACCTGTGCATGGGCATTCTCCTTGCGGGCCGCATTGACCGCCGTCTGGAGATTGCGCAGATCGTTGAAGCAGTCAAAGATCCGGATGATATCGATGCCGTTGGCCACCGACTTCTGCACGAAATACTCGACCACGTCATCCGAATACGGCTTGTAGCCCAGGATGTTCTGGCCGCGGAACAGCATCTGCAGCTTGGTATTCTTGAAACCGTCACGCAGCTTGCGCAGGCGGTCCCACGGATCTTCCTTCAGGAAACGCAGCGCCGCGTCAAAGGTCGCGCCGCCCCAGCACTCGACCGAATGATAGCCGACCTGGTCCAGCTTGTCCACGATCGGGAGCATCTGCTCGGTCGTCATACGGGTGGCGATCAGGGACTGATGCGCATCGCGAAGGATCGTCTCAGTAATCTTGATAGGTTTTTTCTCAGCCATCTCTCTTCTTATCCTTTCACATCAGGCAGCGGTTCAGAACGCTTCGCTCAGCCGCTGCAAGCCATATACGATTTACGCCACGCCGAAGATTGCCATGAAGGTACCGGCCGCGACAGCCGTACCGATAACGCCGGCCACGTTCGGGCCCATGGCATGCATCAGCAGGAAGTTCGTCGGATCCGCTTCCGCGCCGACCTTCTGGGAGACACGGGCGGCCATCGGGACAGCCGACACACCGGCCGAACCGATCAGCGGGTTGATCCGGCCGTGCGTGAGCACCTTCAGCAGCTGGCCGAGCCAGACACCGCCGGCCGTACCGAAGGCAAAAGCCACGAGGCCGAGCACGACGATCTTCAGGGTCGCGACATTCAGGAACGCTTCCGCCGAGGTGGAGGCGCCGACCGAGGTACCGAGCAGGATGACGACGATGTACATCATCGCGTTCGAAGCCGTCTCCGTCAGCTGCTTGACCACGCCGCACTCACGGAACAGGTTGCCGAGCATCAGCATACCGACCAGCGGCGCCGTCGTCGGAAGGATCATGCAGACCACGATCGTGATGATGATCGGGAACAGGATCTTCTCGAGCTTGGACACCGGACGGAGCTGCTCCATCTTGATCTTGCGGTCCTTCTCCGAGGTGAACAGCCGCATGATCGGCGGCTGGATGATCGGCACGAGCGACATGTAGGAATACGCCGCCACGGCGATCGGGCCCATCAGGGTCGTCTGGCCGAGCTTACCGGCCAGGAAGATCGAGGTCGGGCCGTCCGCGCCGCCGATGATGGAGATGGCGGCCGCCGCCTTGCCGTTGAAACCGAACGCGATCGCGAGGAAATACGCGACATAGATACCCAGCTGCGCCGCCGCACCCATGACGAACGAGATCGGGTTGGCGATCAGCGGACCGAAGTCGGTCATCGCGCCGACACCCATGAAGATCAGGGACGGCAGGATCGATGCCTCATCCAGAATGTAGAAATAGTAGAACAGACCGCCTGCATGCTCCAGTCCGACGGCATCGGTGTACGGCTTCGAGATGACATCCGGGTAGATGTTCACGAGCAGCATGCCGAACGCGATCGGAACCAGAAGAAGCGGTTCAAAATCGTGAGCGATTGCCAAATACAGGAAGACCAGAGCGACCAGGATCATCACATAGTTTCCCCATGTCAGATTCAGGAACGCTGTCTGATGCAGAAGATTTGACAATGTATTGCCAATATATTCCATGGAATAACCTCCTCTGACTGTCACTGCGCCGGTCAGGTGCTTCCGACCGGTAAAGCTGCGGGCAGCTTAGTTCATCGTCGCAAGTACCTGCCCGTTCTCAACCGCATCGCCGGCAGCGACTTCGATCGAGGCGACCGTGCCGTCCTGCGGAGCCACGACCGGGATCTCCATCTTCATGGCTTCCAGGACCACGATCGGGTCACCGGCCTTGAGGGCAGCGCCGACAGCGGCCTCCACCTTGAAGACCTTGCCCGGGACCGAAGCCGTGACCTTGACAGCACCCGCCGAACCTGCGGACGCAGCCGGAGCGGCAGCCTTCGGAGCCGCCTTCGGAGCCGCCTTCGGGGCAGCCTTCGGAGCAGCGGCCGGAGCCGAGGAAGCGCCGGTCTCTTCGACCGTTACATCATAAGCAGTTCCGTTGACAGTGATCGTATAGTTTTTCATAATTCCGATTCTCCTTTAATTGAATACAATCCATTTTCGTAAATGTGTGAATCCTCCGGCACTCGCCTCTTCCGGGACCCGCCGGGTTTCACCGCCGTAACGGTTCAGAACGCTTCAGAACGCCCTGGCCGTCCCGAACTGTTACACATTTCTTACCTATCCTCGAAATTGATCTGATGCATCCGCCCTCAGGCGTCCTGCCATTTTCTTCTGTTCGCCTTGCGGATCGAGCGCACGCGGAAGCCTTCGACCGGCAACTGCTCGCTCGCGGCGATCGCAGCCGCGATCACGGCCACCAGCTCGCCGTCGTCCTCCGGCTCTTCTTCCTCAACCGGCGCAGCGACGACCGGAGCCTGGCGCACCGGCGCCTCCTCTTCCGGCTGGTTCTTCTTCTTTCTCGCCTCCAGCAGATCCGGGATCCAGTGGATCTGACCGATCAGGAAGGTCAGGAACATCAGGACCACGAACACCGTGCCGAGACCGAGCAGCGTGTTCAGCGCCGCCTCACGGACCGACCGGCCGATCGGGTACACCACGTTCCAGTTCACGGACGAGGTCTGACCGATCATATCGACCGCGTAGGTGACCGTCGTCTTCGTGCCTTCCTCCGCGCCCGCGTAATCCGCGTCCAGGCTGAAGGTGATGACATCGTCTTCTTCATCGACCGTATAGCTGTTCACACCGGTGAACTCGCCGAGCTCATCCCGGAAGCCGTCCCAGGTGTTGATCAGGATACTGGTCGCACTGTCCGAGCTCTTCTTGTACTGCTCCACCTGCTCGTCGGTCAGCTGGGACAGCTGCGTGAGCGTCTGCTCCACATACTGCTCCATCAGCGCATAGTTGGAAGCATAGAGACCGTCGCCGGTCACCTCCGCCGGTTCCTTCAGGTCCTGCGTGCTGTCGGCGCTCTCTTCGTCCGCAGCCGGCGCGGCGGCTTCTGTCTGAGCTTCCGTCTCCGCATCCGATGCATAAACGCTGCCGCTCAGCATGCCGGCGCTGAGCGCTCCGGCCAGTATGAGCATTTTGATTCTGTTTTTCATCCAATGCACCTCACTCAGACCGTTCCGTGCTTCTTCACCGGGCGGTCTTCTCTCTTCGTATACAGCATCTCAAAGGCGCCGATCACATACTTTCTCGTATCCTCGGCGTCGATGATGGTATCCACATAGCCGCGCTTTGCCGCTGCCAGAGCACTCTCCTGCTCCTTCGCATACTCGTCGGCCTTCGCCGCGATCGTCCCGGCGTCCGCATCCGCATACATGATGCCGGCGGCCAGCTTCGCATCCATCATACCGATGCGCGCATCCTTCCAGGCATAGGTCATGTCCGCGCCCAGCGCCTGGCTGTTCATGATCGCATAGGCACTGCCGTACGCGCTGCCGGTGATCACGTTCACCTTCGGCACGTTCGCGTTGGCCAGCGCATAGGTCAGCGCCGCCGCAGCCTTCGCGATGCGGTATTCATTGTGGCGGTCTGCCTTGAAGCCCGTGGCATTCGTCAGCGTAAGGACCGGGATCGAGAACGCGTCGCAGAACGAGATGAACTTCGCGGCCTTCTCGCAGCCCTTCGCGGTCAGGACCGGCTGGAACTCTTCCTCGGCCGTGCCGTCCTCGCCGTAGATCGCCGTGCGGTTCGCCACCGCGCCGACCGTCGTGCCGTTGAGCTTGATGAAGCCTGTCACCATCTCACGTGCCGCCGCAGCCTTGACCTCACAGAAGATGCTGTCATCCGAGATTGCGCCGAGCACCGCCGCCGCGTCGCCGGACAGCGCCGCGAGATTCTCACATGCGCGGTTCAGGTCATCGTCGGCCTCGACGAACGGCGCCTCATCCTCGTTGTTCGACGGAAGCAGGGAGACCAGCGCACGGATCTGCGCAAGGACCTCGTCCTCGGTGCCCGTGAAGTCCGCCAGTCCGGTCGACTCGCTCTGGAACTGCACGCCGGCCGTGTCCTCGTCCTTGTTGCCTGCGAGAGCGTTCGGAGAATTGACAAAGAGCTTTGCCTTCTCCTCCATGAACACAAAGTCGCTCATGCCGGCCATCACCGCCAGGCCGCCGCCGCAGCTGCCGAGCACGGCCGAGATCTGCGGAATGAAGCCGCTGGCCAGTGCCTGTCTGCGATAGATCTGTCCGAACGCATCCAGCGCGTCCGCAGATTCCTGCAGCCGGATACCTGCACAGTCGATCAGACCGATCACCGGCGCCCCCATCTTCATGGCCAGGTCATAGACGCGCACGATCTTCTTCGCGTGCATCTCGCCGATGGTTCCTCCGAGCACCGAGGCATCCTGGCTGTAGACATAGACCAGGCTGTCGTTGATGGTGCCGTAGCCGGTGATGACACCGTCCGAAGGAGTCTTCTCGCCCGTCAGGTTGAAATCGGTGTTTCTGGCAGTGACGTGTCCGCCGATCTCAACGAAACTGTTTTCGTCAAGCAGAGCAGCGATACGAGACGCCGCCGAGCTCTGTGCTGTATTGCTCATACTTTCAGACCTCCATCTATAAAAATTCAAATTTCTGCCTTTAACATAGTACATTCAAAGCCCCGAAAAAGCAAGCGGATTTCACCCGATTTAACGCGCAGACCGCCGCCGCGCCGCCTTTATTTTTCAGTCCCGGAGCCGCGCTGCCGCCCCCGTCCCTCCCCGCACATGACCCCCGCGCCGCCCACAGCGTCAGCAGGCGCGGCCGAAGCCGCGCCCTTTACTGAATTATCTAATTGATGTCTTATTTCCGGATCTGCACCGTCTCTGCGTTTTTCTGCTGTCCGGTGTTATTGTACTGCTGCCGGGCTGCCGCTGCGTTTTTCCCGCGGCGCCGATGCTTTCCGGCTGCCGGGTTGCTGCTGCGTTTTTCTGCTGTCCGGTGTTGTTGTACTGCTGCCGGGCTGCCGCTGCGTTTTTTCCGCGGCGCCTCCGCCGGCCGGCCCGGGCGAAAAACGGTCTCCGCTGTCCGGCCCGCTCACACCCGCAGCTTCAGATCGACTTCCTCCTCCGCCTCGGCCTTGAAGTCCTCGACCTGCACCGGACTGATCGCCGGCAGATTGTCGATCGACTCCGTGCCGAAGTGGCGCAGGAACTCCTCCGTGGTCCCGAGCAGGATCGGGCGTCCCGGCGCGTCCAGCCGGCCGACCTCCTCGACCAGGTTGAACTCGATCAGGCGGTTGACCGCGTGATCGCACTTCACCCCGCGGATCTTCTCGATCTCCATGCGCGTGACCGGCTGCTTGTAGGCGATGATCGACAGCGTCTCCATCAGCACCTCGGTCAGGTTGATCTTCTTCGGCGCGCTGGCGATCCGGATCAGCACCGGATACTGCTCCTTCTTCGTGCACAGCTGGTAGCTGTCCTCCAGGCGGACGATCCGGATCCCGCGCTCACTCGCCTCGTAGCTCTCCGTCATCTCCTCGAGCAGCGCCTGCGCCTCACGCTTATCGATCTCCAGCGCCTGCGCGAGATCGCCCAGTTCCACGCTCTCCCCCATCGTAAAGAGAATGGCCTCCGCCCCCGCACACAGGCGTGCACGCCGCTGCGCCGGGTCTTCCTCCGCGCTCTCAGCTTCTTCCGCCTCCGCGGTTTCTTCCGCCGTCTCTCCCGCGGCCGCTTCTGCGGTTTCTTCCGCTGCAGGCTCCTCCTCCGCCCCGGCCGGTGCCGCTGCGCTTTCGGGGAGCTCCGCCGGTGCCGCGACCTTTTCAGGCATCGCTTCCGCGGCCGGCGCGCCGCTCCCCGGCACCTCCGGGGAAACCGCCGCGCTGTCAGGCTGCTCGGCCGGCATCACCGCGTCCTGCGTCTCACTCATAGTCCGTGATCTCCTCTGTCTCTTCCTCGTTCCACTCGGACGGATCGTTGGCCACGATCCTTATCTCGCCGAAGTTCTCCTCCTGCGTCACATGGATGTGGCCGCGCTTCATCAGCTCCAGGATGGTCAGAAATGTCACGACCGCATACATGCGCCCGCTCTTGAGCTGCAGCAGCGAAGAGAAGCTGCACTCGCGCCGGTTCATGATAAACCGCTCCACGAACTGCATCGTCTCGAGCGTGTTGATCTCTTCCTTCTCGATGCGCCCGAAGTTCGACCGGACCGGATCGCGCCGGTCCTCGCGGCGCTTCATGATCTCCTGAAACGTCTTATAGAGCCCCTGCAGCGTCACGCCCGCGCTGTCGAGCAGCTCGTCCGGGTCGACCTCCGGCCGGTAGGCCTTCACTTCCGCCGGCACGGACGAGGCGCGGTAGTAGACCCCGCCGGCCCCCTCCTCCCGCTCACGCAGCTCCGCAGACATGAACTTCGCCATCTTGTACTCGAGCAGCTGGCGCACCAGCTCCTCGCGCGGGTCGATCTCCTCGCCCTCCTCGTTCTTCTCGGCAGGCAGGAGCATCCGCGACTTGATGTCCAGGAGCGTCGCCGCCATGACGAGGAACTCGCTCATCACATCGAGCCGCTCCTCCTTCATGGCCGCCAGATACTCCATGTACTGGTCCGTGATCTCCGCGATCGGGATATCGTAGATATTGACTTTATTCTTCTCGATCAGGTGAAGCAGCAGATCCAGCGGTCCCTCGAACACCTGCAGTTTTACTTCAATCGCCATCGTACTCTCTCAGTCTCGCCGCGGCCGCGTGGCTTGCCGACCGCTGCCGCGCCGCACTGCCGGCCCGGGCGCCGTAAAAAGCCGCCCTCCGCCACGCTGCCCGCCGGGCTCGGTGCCGGCGTGTCTCACCGCCGCAGCCCGTGCCGCCCGCATCGCCGGGCTCCTTTATCTCCCCGTAAATGTCAGCACGACCAGCTCCGCCGGATTGTTCACCCGCACCGGCACGGTGTGCGTCCCGAGCCCTGCACTCACGATCATCTGCCGCGTCCCGATACGGTAACGCCCGCAGTCATAGTGCGGAAACAGCGCCGGATCCGGACTGATCACCCCGCCGAGCTTCGGCAGCCGGACGATCCCGCCGTGCAGGTGCCCGGCCAGCGTCAGGTCCGCGCCCCACTGCGCGTACGCCCTGAAATACAGCGGATGATGCGCGAGCAGGATCGTGAAACAGTCATCCGGGCAGGGCCCGAGCCGCTGCGTGATGGTCTCCGCGCCGAGCAGCTTCTCCGTCGGCCGCCGCAGCCCGCCCGGGTGAAAATAATACCGCTCGAGCTCCAGGCCGAAGATCCCCAGACGCAGGCCCCCGATCACGGGATAGGCCGCGGCATTCTCCAGGCGGATCACGCCGGCCTCATCGAGCTGCCGGACATACTCCGCATACCGCTCCGCCGTAGCCGGGTGCGTGCGCGAGCGTGTCTCGTGATTCCCGCATGCCGCGTACACCGGACAGAGCGCCGCCGCGCCCTTCATCAGCTTCAGCGCCTCCCCGGCCTTAAACCGCCCGTGTCCGTCGAGCACCAGATCCCCCGCCGACAGCACCAGCGCCGGCCGGATCCTTTCAAGCTCCTGAAGCAGCGTCTCCGTATCCGACCCGTAGACCCCGTCATGCAGGTCCGCCAGCACCGCCACCGAACACGGCGCAGCCGGCTGATTCCCCGCCTGCGTACTCCTCACCTCATACTCTGCGATCCGGATCCTGCCCATCTCCGACTCCTCTGCCGCCGCGCGTCCCGTCCGCCGCAGTCCACACTGCCCGCCGCACCGGCCGCAACTTTCCCCTTCACCGAAAATTCCCCGGTCATAGGACCGGGGAATTCAACACACGGATTAGTTATATTTGCGCTTACGAGCCGCTTCGGATTTCTTCTTGCGGCGAACGCTCGGCTTCTCGTAGTGTTCTCTTTTCCGAATCTCCTGCTGAATGCCGGCCTTCGCGCAGCTTCTCTTGAAGCGGCGAAGAGCGCTGTCCAGTGACTCGTTCTCTCTGACGATAACGTTAGACATTCTTCACTCCAACCTCCCTCCAGATGTAGATTGTGCATCATACAACTGTTTGGGTAATTTCTGCACAAGTGGAATTATACCACGGCGCTTTTGCCCGCGTCAACTCTTTTCTCGGCACTTTTACAGTAAAATCCGCAAGACCGCCGCGGAGCACACGCCGTCAGCCGGGCAAACGGGCCGCCGGTCGGCGCCTTGCTTTCTCTTACTTCAGCTGCCCTGCCAGCACTTCCTGCGCCTTCGCGAGCGCGCTGTCCACGCCGTCCGGATTCTTGCCGCCGGCCATGGCCATGCCCGGCCGTCCGCCGCCGCCGCCGCCGACCAGTGCGGCGATACCCTTGATCAGGTTCCCCGCGTGGGCACCGGCCTGCTGCGCGCCGTCCGTGCAGGTCGCCATGAGCTGCACCTTGCCGTCATTGACCGAGGCGAGCAGGATCACGCCCTCACCGAGCTTATCCTTCAGCGAGTCGCCGAGCTCACGCAGCTCGCCGGCCTCCACGCCGTCCATCCGGGCCGCCAGGAGCTTCATCTCCGTGCCCGAACCCGACGCGGCGCTCACCGTGACCACCTTGTCCGTCACATCACCCATCGCGCTGCGGGCCGCCGCGCTGCGCAGCGACTCGATCTCCGACCGGGCCTCCTTGAGCTCCGTCTGCAGCGCCTTGATACGCTCCGCCAGATCATGCGGCTGCGTCTTCAGGAGCGCCGCCGCCGCGATGGTATCCTCTTCCATCTGCTTATAATGGTCGATCACCGCCCGGCCCGTCAGCGCCTCGATCCGGCGCACGCCCGCCGCGACACCCGACTCGCTCAGGATCCGGAAGTTCTTGATCTGCGACGTGTTCGCCACATGCGTGCCGCCGCACAGCTCCTTCGAGAAGTCGCCCATGCAGACCACACGCACGCTGTCACCGTATTTCTCATCAAACAGCGCCATCGCGCCGCTCTGCTTGGCCTCGTCGAGCGTCATCAGCTTCGTCTCGACCGGCAGCGCCGCCTCGATCTGCGTATTGACGATCTCCTCGACCTCGCGCAGCTCCTCCGGCGTCATCGCCTGGAAATGTGAGAAGTCGAAGCGCAGCCGGTACGGATCCACATAGGAGCCCTTCTGCTCCACGTGGCTGCCCAGCACCTGCCGGAGCGCCTTCTGCAGCAGATGCGTCGCCGAATGGTTCGCGCAGGTCTGCCGGCGAAGCGACTCATCCACAGTCAGGGTGACATGATCGCCCTTCTTCATAAGGCCGCTCGCCATATGCCCGACATGGCCGATTCTTCCGCCGCGCAGATGGATCGTGTCCTCGACCTCGAACTCGCCCTCCGGTCCGATGATCCGTCCCTTATCGCCGATCTGGCCGCCCATCGTCGCATAGAACGGCGTGCTGGCCGTGATCACGGTGCCCTTCTGGCCTTCCGTCAGCGCCTCCGTCAGCTCGTCCTCGGTCGTCAGGACGCTCACCTCCGAGAGGCTCGACAGATTGTCATAGCCCTCGAAGACCGACGTGATGTCGACCGGGATCTGGTCATAGACCGTCGCGTCCGCGCCCATGTAGTTGGTCTTCTCGCGGGCACTGCGCGCGCGCTCGCGCTGCTCCTGCATGCAGGCGCGGAAGGTCTCCTCGTCCACCGAGCAGCCCTTCTCCTCCAGGATCTCCCGCGTCAGATCCAGCGGGAATCCGTAGGTGTCATACAGCGTGAAGGCTTCCCGGCCGTCCAGGACCTTCGAGCCCTTCGCGAGCATATCCTCTTCCAGCGAGCGCAGGATCGTCAGACCCTGATCGATCGTCCGGTCAAAGTTCTCCTCCTCCTGAGCCAGCACCCGGAAGATAAAGTCCTTCTTCTCCTCCAGCTCCGGATACCCGGCCTTGCTCGTCTCGATGACCGTCTCGCTCAGCTTGCTGAGGAATGCGCCCTCGATGCCGAGGAGACGTCCGTGCCGGGCCGCTCCGCGGATCAGGCGGCGCAGCACATAGCCGCGGCCCTCGTTGGACGGCATGATGCCGTCGGAGATCATGAACGTCGCCGAGCGGATGTGATCGACGATCCGGCGGATCGAGACATCCTTCTTCTCGTCCGCGTGGTACTGCGTGGCCGCGAATTCGCAGACCTTGTCGCGCAGCGCGACCAGCGTGTCGATGTCGAACATGGAATCCACGTCCTGACACACCACGGCCAGACGCTCCAGGCCCATGCCGGTATCGATGTTCTTCTGCTTCAGCGTCGTGTAGTTGCCGTTGCCGTCGTTCTCGAACTGCGTGAAGACGTTGTTCCAGATCTCCATGTAGCGGTCGCAGTCGCAGCCCGGCGCGCAGGTCGGCTTGCCGCAGCCGTACTTCTCGCCGCGGTCATAGTAGATCTCCGAGCACGGACCGCAGGGACCCGCGCCGTGCTCCCAGAAATTGTCTTCCTTGCCGAAGCGGTAGATCCGCTCCTTGCTGACGCCGATCTCCTTGTTCCAGATATCAAAGGCCTCATCGTCGTCCAGATAGACCGACGGATAGAGCCGCTCCGGATCCAGTCCCAGCACCTCGGTGAGGAACTCCCAGCTCCAGTGGATCGCCTCCGTCTTGAAGTAATCGCCGAAGCTGAAGTTGCCGAGCATCTCGAAGAACGTCCCGTGGCGGGCCGTCTTGCCGACATTTTCGATGTCGCCGGTGCGGATGCACTTCTGGCAGGTCGTCACGCGGCGCCGCGGCGGGATCTCCGCCCCGGTGAAGTACGGCTTGAGCGGCGCCATGCCGGCGTTGATCAGCAGCAGCGATTTGTCATTGTGCGGGACCAGGGAGAAGCTCTTCATCCTGAGATGTCCCTTGCTCTCAAAGAAGCTCAGGTACATCTCCCGCAGTTCATTTACTCCGTATTTTTTCATCTTGAGACCTCTGCTCTCTTCTGTTTATACTGCTTACTCACAATCGGGCAGGACACCTCCTGCCCGACTGACATGGTATTCGCCGGATATGCCCGTAAACATAGCTGCCGCGGCAGTCTGCCGGCCGGGCGTTCCTTCCGCTCATACGACGCCGCCGCGCTTTCCGCCTGTCGGCCGAACGCCTGCGCGTATCTTACAGCACGACCTTCGCGTACTTCTTCTTGCCGCGGCGCAGCACGACACCGTCGCCGCGCAGCTTCGCATCATCCAGCACAGCCGTCACGTCCGTCACCTTCTCGCCGTCCACGGTCACACCGCCCTGCTCGATCGCCCGGCGGGCCTCGCCGCGGGTCGCCGTCAGGCCGGCCGCCACCATCGCGCCGATCAGATCCGCCTTGCCGTCACGCAGCGCCGACTCGTCCAGCTTCACCGCTTCGAGGTCTTCGGTGTCCGCACCGCCGGCCGCGAAGAGCTTCCGTGCGCCCTCGCGGGCCTTCGACGCTTCCTCCTCGCCGTGCACCATCTTCGTCAGCTCGTAGGCCAGCACTTCCTTGACCTCGTTGAGCTGCTCGCCTTCCTTCTTCTCGTACTCATGGATCTCGTCGAGCGGGACAAATGTCAGCAGCTTCATGCACTTGATGACGTCCGCATCGCCGACATTTCTCCAGTACTGATAGAACTCGAACGGCGCCGTCTTGTTCGGATCGAGCCACACGGCCCCCTTCGCGGTCTTACCCATCTTGTTGCCCTCGGAATTCGTCAGGAGGGTGATGGTCATCGCCTCGGAGTCATCCTTATGGAGCTTGCGGCGGATCAGCTCGCGGCCGGCCAGCATGTTGGACCACTGGTCATCGCCGCCGAACTGCATCTTGCAGCCGAAGCGCTGGTACAGCTGATAGAAGTCATACGCCTGCATGATCATGTAGTTGAACTCGAAGAAGGTCAGACCCTTCTCCCAGCGCTGCTTGTAGCACTCCGCCCGCAGCATCTCATTGACCGAGAAGCAGGTGCCGACCTCGCGCAGCAGGTTGACGTAATTCAGGTCGAGCAGCCAGTCCGCGTTGTTCACGGTCATGGCCTGGTGTTCCCCGTCCCCGAATTCGATGAACCGGCTCATCTGCTCCTTGAAGCAGTCGCAGTTGTGCTGGATGGTCTCCACCGTCATCATCGGACGCGAATCCGTGCGCCCGGACGGGTCTCCCACCATGCCGGTACCGCCGCCGAGAAGCGCGATCGGCTTGTTTCCGGCCATCTGCAGACGCTTCATGAGGCACAGCGCCATAAAATGGCCGACATGCAGGCTGTCCGCCGTCGGGTCAAACCCAATATAGAAGGTGGCCTTACCGGCATTTACCATCTCGCGGATCTTGTCCTGATCCGTAACCTGCGCGAGCAGTCCGCGCGCCTGCAGTTCTTCATAGACTCCCATCAGTCCTCTTCCTTTCCGTGTATCCTGTCATTCTGTTTCCCCGCAAAGCCCGGTCTGTCTGTCCCCGAAAATGGCATCAGCGCCGGCTTTCCGTCAAGTTTTTAATATAGGCCACTTGACCGTTTTCGTCAAGCCACCGCCGTCCGGCAGCAGATTCTGCCACCCGTCTGCTGCTACTGCTGCGGCGGCCGGCCCGCGTTGCATCTGTTCCGCCCCCCGAGTTCTCCGCTCCTCCTGCCCCTCGCCGCAGTTTCCCTTGTAATTACGTGCAGAATCATATAAAATAGCGTATCGATTCAGAATCTTGCATACATGTACAGCATTTTCGAAGGGAGCCGGTCAGCCATGCCTGAAAAACCTTACGTCCGCATCTATTCGGACGGCTCCTCGCGCGGCAATCCGGGGCCCGGCGGCTTCGGGACCGTGCTGGAATACACGGATCCGCGCGGCACGCTCCATGTCCGGGAACTGAGCGGCGGTTTCAGCGAGACGACCAACAACCGCATGGAGCTGCTCGGCGCGATCACCGGACTCGAAGCGCTCACGCGGCCCTGCCGCGTCACCATGGTCTCCGACTCCCAGTACCTGGTTCACGCCTTTACGCAGCACTGGATCGACGGCTGGATCCGGAAGAACTGGATGCGCAGCGCGAAGGAGAAGGTGAAGAATACCGACCTCTGGCAGCGCCTGCTCCGGGCGATGGAAGGCCACGAGGTGGAATGGGAATGGGTGCGCGGCCATAACGGCCACCCGCAGAACGAGCGTTGCGATGCCCTGGCCGTTGCCGCCGGCAGCGCCGAAGACCTGCCGGAGGATCCCGGGTACGAGCCGGAAGATGCGTAAGACCGCCAGCCCGGCGCCGGAACGCCGCCTGAGAGCCGCCGGAGATTGTCAGCAACAGCCACAGAAAGAAGGAACAACCGATGTCCATGCATTTCGAAAAGAAACTGCCGATCCCGGCCGAGATCAAGAGCCAGTATCCGCTCTCGGATAAAGTCCGCAAGACCAAGCTCGAGCGCGATGAACAGATCCGCCGCATTTTCACGGGGGAATCCGACAAATTTCTCCTGATCATCGGCCCGTGCAGCGCGGACAATGAGGAAGCCGTGCTGGAGTATCTCCACCGCCTGGCGGACCTCGCGGAGACGGTGAGCGACCGGATCCTGGTCGTGCCGCGCATCTACACGAACAAGCCGCGCACGACCGGGCAGGGCTACAAGGGCCTGCTGCACCAGCCGGATCCGTCCAAGAAGCCGGATCTGCTCGCCGGCATCATCGCGATCCGCGAGCTGCACAAGCGGGCGATCGACGAGACGGGCCTCACGGCGGCCGATGAGATGCTCTACCCGGAGAACTACCGCTATCTCGACGACATCCTCTCCTACGTCGCGGTCGGCGCCCGGAGCGTGGAGGATCAGCAGCACCGCATGACGGTCAGCGGCATGGATGTGCCGGCCGGCATGAAGAACCCGACCAGCGGTGACCTCTCCGTCCTGTTCAACTCCGTCACGGCCGCCCAGTCGAAGCATAATTTCATTTACCGCGGCTGGGATGTCAACACCGACGGCAATGACCTCGCCCACGTGGTACTGCGCGGCGCCGTCAACAAGCACGGCAACACGCTGCCGAACTACCATTACGAGGACCTGCTGCTCGTCAGCCGCCTGTACGCGGAGAGCGGCCTGAAGAATCCTGCGGTGGTCGTGGACTGCAACCACTCCAACTCCGGCAAGAAGCATCTCGAGCAGCTGCGCATCAGCCGCGAGATCATGCACAGCCGCGCCTACAACGACGACCTCCGCCGCCTCGTCAAGGGCCTGATGGTCGAGAGCTATCTGGTCGGCGGCAATCAGAAATGTGTGGCCGGCCCCGACCACGTCTACGGCCAGTCCATCACGGATCCCTGCCTGAGCTGGGAGGATTCCGTGAAGCTGGTGCGCGAGGTGTACGAGCTGCTCGGGTAAATGTCATCTCATGCGGCCAGCGGGCAGATGTCTGCGGGCTGCCCGGGGAGGCACCGCTTCACGGCAAACTTTCCGGCCGGCAGGCGAAGCCGTTCCGATGAGTATCACCTCGGCCAGCTGTCCTGTGACCCGGAAATAGCTCATGACAGACGTTACTTACGCCCGGCGGCGGGAGCACAGATCAGTGCATCCCGCCGCCGGGCGTTTTTGCATTTCGTAATTTTATAGTAAACACTGGATATATGGCTTCTCCTTCGTCCTGCGGACTCGGACAAGCCGTATATCACAGGTATACGAAAAGT
>Ga0065709_1029546_pt1 | contig 17459 bp, 16 predicted proteins | sample Hoacrofraction14_2_FD_59096 | JGI IMG/M metagenome (GOLD analysis project Ga0065709, IMG submission 59096) | Hoatzin crop microbial communities from Cojedes, Venezuela, sample from fiber fraction 14 v1 | ecosystem: Host-associated > Birds > Digestive system > Esophagus > Crop | place: Venezuela...
CCTCGGCCTGCTCGCGGTATGCTTCCTCCATGGTTCCGAAGTCCACATCCCTCTCTTCGGGATGGTTGACGTCGGAGGCCATCGATAGTGTTTTGTTTGTGGGTCCTACGCTGCCTGCCACCCATATCTTTCTTTCGGTGCATGCATCGGCGGCCTGTCGTGCGATGCGGGCTCCTTGCAGAGCCATCTCCGCGGCCATATCCTCACATCCGTAGTCCTGCTGCGAGATACGGTTGCTGCTGAAAGTGTTGGTGGTGATGATATCGGCTCCGCTGCGGATGTATTCGTCGTGGATGGCCCGTATCACGTCGGGGCGGGTGATATTGAGGATGTCATTGTTGCCTTTCAGAGGCACGCGGATATCACGGAAGCGGTCTCCCCGGAAGTCTTCCTCCGCGAGATTCCGCTTCTGTATCATTGTTCCCATGGCGCCGTCGATGACGAGGATGCGCCTTTTGAGATCGCCGGTCATATTCTGTCGAGTGCCTGTCTGAGGTCGTCGATGATGTCGTCGGGGTCTTCGATGCCCACGGAGAGACGTATCAGGTCGGGTGCCACACCGGCTTCCCTGAGCTGCTCGTCGCTGAGCTGGCGGTGGGTGTGGCTGGCGGGATGGAGCACACATGTCCTGGCGTCGGCGACGTGGGTGACAATGCAGATCATCTCGAGGGAGTCCATAAACTTGATCGCCGTATCGCGGTCGCCCTTAAGTCCGAAGGCCATCACGCCGCAGGTGCCGCCGGGCAGATATTTCTCTGCCAGGGCGTGGTCTTTGTTGTCTTTAAGACCGGGGTAGTTGACCCATGCCACGCGGTCGTCGGCAGCGAGGAACTCGGCCACCTTCTGGGCGTTGCTACAGTGGCGGGGCATCCTCAGGTGCAGTGTCTCGAGCCCGAGGTTGAGCAGAAAGGCGTTCTGCGGCGCCTGTATCGATCCGAGGTCACGCATGAGTTGTGCGGTGAGCTTGGTCATATATGCCATCTTGCCGAAACTCTTGGTGTAGGTGAGGCCATGGTAGCTCTCGTCGGGTGTCGTCAGTCCGGGGAACTTGTCGGCATGGGCGTCCCAGTCGAAGTTGCCGCTGTCTACGATGACGCCTCCGACGGTGGCTGCATGACCGTCCATATATTTCGTCGTGGAGTGGGTGACGATATCGCAACCCCACTCGAAGGGACGGCAGTTGATCGGTGTGGCGAAGGTGTTGTCGACAATGAGGGGCACACCGTTTTTATGTGCTATACGTGCGAACTTCTCGATGTCGAGGACCTTGCAGCCGGGGTTGGAGATGGTCTCGCCGAAGAGCAGCTTGGTATTGGGGCGGAAGGCTTTCTGTATCTCTTCTTCGCCGGCCTCGGGATTAACGAAGGTGCAGTCGATGCCGAGCTTCTTGAGGGTCACTCCGAAGAGGTTGAACGTGCCTCCGTAGATTTCGTTGGAGGTGATGATATGGTCGCCGGCCTCGCAGATATTGAACACGGCGTAGAAGTTGGCGGCCTGTCCGGAGGAGGTGAGCATGGCGCCCACACCGCCCTCGAGGGCTGCTATCTTGCTTGCCACGGCGTCGTTGGTGGGGTTCTGCAGACGGGTGTAGAAATATCCTTCTTTCTTAAGGTCGAAGAGCATGGCCATCTCTTCGCTGTTGTCATACTTGAATGTGGTGCTCTGGTAGATGGGCAGGATGCGGGGCTCGCCGTTCTTGGGCTGCCATCCGCCCTGCACGCAGAGCGTTGATGTTTTCAGATTCTTTTTCATTGTTTATGTTGTTTTACTTGAAATCGGCGATTTTCTTCTTGAAGTAGTCTCTTACGTCTTTCCAGTGATAGTAGGGATACATATCGGTGGAGAGATCGCTTGTCAGAGGCACCTCATCTTCGTTGAGCAGCACCTTCACGAGCACGTCGTCGTCAGAGGCGTTTTTACGGTAGAACACGAACTGCAGGTTGGCGGCCATGGGCACGAACTCATACATCCTCCAGCCTTGTTCGTCGATGGTGTTCAGGTCGCCTCCGATCTGCTTGTCCTTGCCGTTGATGCCGAGGAGCGACACCATAGGGCATACCATCGTATCGTGGCCGAAGCGCATGGTGGCGCCGGGATGCTCGAGGGCGATGCAGCTGTCGGCTTTCTCGATGATGTCGGTGAGAAGATAGCGCTGCGTGTAGGGCATGCGGCCGTTGGTCCATACGTTGGAGCCGTTGTTGATAAACCACCACAGGTTCTCGCTCTGGAAACAGCGGTAGAGCTCTTCAGGCGTAAACACGTCCATGATGCTGAGATTATGCCTCAGCTCGGTGCTCTGCATGTCGGTGGCGATGCTGTAGATGCGGTAGTTGAACTCGCCGCGGTTGATATTCTTGTTGACGTAGGCCGTGTCGCCGAAGATCTTGGTATACATCGCGTCGTTCTTCATATTCTCGGCATACCACTCGTCGTAGAGCTTCATGGCTTCCTTCAGACCGTCTTTGTTGCCGAGGTTGCTGTGGCCGGCAGCCATATACCACATGTCGTGCTCCGAAGCGTCGCTCCATACGTGGATCTTGGGATTCATACGGCAGAGCTGCATGAGCTCGTTTTCCATCGACAAGATGCATCGGATGACTACCGACGAGCGGGCCTCGATATTGGTGTTGCCCTTGAACACCTCGGGGAAGCGTTCGTACATCCTCCGCGCGATGTCCTGATGCTGCTGGGCGCCGAGGAGGGTGAGCTCGCCCAACCGCTTCTCCGACGCGGCGTTAACGATGCGGATCTTACCGAGCAGCTCGCGGCCGTAAGCGGTGAGATGACCGGCACTGTCGGCTTTCTCGAGGGTGCGGACCACTCCGCGGTAATCGTTGCGCCCGATGAGCCAGCGCGATCCGTGACGGCCGTAATGGCTGATGTAAAATGGTTTTTTACCCTTGGGTGCCTTGGTGAGCTGTTTCTGCGGACCGGGATAGGCGTAGTAGGTGCATCCCGCCTTGAGGGGATTCTCGGCAAAGTCTTGTTTCGCCTTCTGTGCACTGGCTGATACCACCATTGCGATAGCGGCTGATAGCAAAATCGTTTTCTTCATAAAATGTATCTTTGAATAATGATTATCACTCTATTGCTTCTTTTTTCAGTGGCAAAGGTATAAAAAAATATTTAATTTTACGATAAGTTTACGCTTTTTCATCAGAAAATATTATTTTTGCAAAAGAAAAGAGATATCATTATGGCAAAACATTCAAAATGGTCGGACGAATACTGGCTGCTGCTGATGCAGGTGTATATGAAAAAACCGACAGGACTGAAACCGAAATATTCCAGGCAGATGGTCGCACTGAGCATGGAACTGCATATACAGCCAGAAGAACTGTATCGCAGGATGGAGCAGCTCGACAAACTGAGCTCGCCGCATGCCGAACGGCTGTGGGAGAAGTATGCCTTCAACCCGAAAAAACTGCAGCGCGCGGTATCGCTGCTGAGAAGCATGTACGGTTTCAACAACGCCGAACAGTTCTACGAGGGCGTGGAGGTGAACGAGACCTTCGAGAAAGACTTCAAACCGCTGGAGGAAAACGAAAACCTGACACCGGTGATGCTCATCCTCATCCTTGACCTCTACTTCCGCCTCACCCCCATCACCATGGTGGCCGACACGCCGGAGGTTGTTGAACTGGCTCGGCTGATGAAGATAAAAGCAGCGACAGTGGAGGAAATCCTCGAACTGTATCAGCATTGCGATCCTTATCTCAACAGGGAGGATATGGTGATCAGTCCGATGATGCTGCCATGCCAGAAGATATGGAACAGATACGGCAACGGCAATACCGAGAGTCTCGCCAGTTTTGCCGACGAACTTAAAGAATACTTTAGATAGAATACTGATATGGGACAAGGTCTTTTTCAGACTCAGGCGCAGACTCAGGCGCAACTGCAAAAACTATCGCCGCAGCAGCTGATGCTGGTCAAACTGCTCGAACTGCCCGTCACGGAGCTGGAGCAGCGCATCAATATCGAGATGGATGACAATCCCGCGCTCGAAAGCAACGGACCGGCAGAGGATAACGGCATGGACTACGGGGAGACATCCGCCGACGAAGGATATGATGCCGAAAGCCCCGAGACGATAGAAAAGGAAGACCGACAGGCGGCACTCGACGACGCGCTGAGGAATATGGGAGGCGATGACGAACTGCCTACATTCCCCACCGGCAATTATACGCAGAGCGACAACGAGGAGTTCGTATACGGTAATATCGACTCTTTCTACGACAAACTGATGGAACAGCTGGGAGAACACGACCTGACAGACCAACAAAAAGATATCATCGAATATATCATCGGATCGCTCGACGACGACGGACTGCTCAGAAAAAGCCTCAGCGATATCAGCGACGAACTGGCCGTAAACTATAATATCTACGCTTCGGAAACAGAACTCGGCGAGATGCTCCGCGTGCTACAGTCGTTCGACCCTCCCGGCATCGGCGCTCGGTCGCTGCAGGAATGTCTTCTTATTCAAATCGAAAGAAAAGAGGAGGAAAAGGGGGAGACAACGCTGACGAAAGCCATGAAGACGGTCGTCAGCGACTACTTTGAGGAATTCACCAAAAAGCACTGGAACAAGATTCAGCAGCAGTCGGAAATGAGTGATTCGCTTATCGAGGAGACTAAAAAGGAACTGCTTAAACTGAACCCCAAACCGGGGGCCTCGATGGGAGAGTCGGTGGGGAGAAACTTACAGAGCATCACGCCTGACTTTATCGTCGACACTGATGACGACGGAACGGTGACCTTCTATATCAACGATTCCAGAATCCCCGAACTTCACGTGTCGCCGTCGTTCACCGACATGATGAAGGAATATCAGAACGGCAAGGAAAAAATGAGCCGGCAGATGAAGGAGGCGCTACTGTATACGAAGAAAAAGGTGGACGCGGCGCAAAACTTCATCGAGGCGGTAAAACAGCGACATCTGACACTCGCCAGCACTATGAAGGCGATAATACAACGGCAGCACCAGTTCTTCGAAGATGGCGACGAGGCTTCGCTCAAACCGATGATCCTCAAGGATATCGCAGATGCTACCGGACTCGACATATCGACGATTTCAAGAGTGAGCAACAGCAAATATGTGCAGACCCGATGGGGCATCTTCCCGCTGAAATTCTTCTTCAACGACTCCTTCAAAACGGAACAGGGAGAGGAACTATCGGTGAGAAAAATAAAGGTGGCGCTGAAGGAGATCATCGACAATGAGGACAAACAGAATCCTTTCAACGATGAGGTGCTCAAGGAGATGCTCGCCAAAAAGGGATTTCCTATCGCACGGCGCACCGTAGCTAAATATCGCGAACAAATGGGGATACCTATAGCAAGACTGAGAAAATGATCAATATACAACGGACGCTGATTACTACGGCGAAAATACTGAGCGCCTGCTTCAATCCTTTCTATCTGCCGATAGTGGGACTGATTCTGCTCTTCACACTCAGTTATATGAGTATGATGACATGGGCGTACAAACTCAACGTGCTCATACTGGTGTATATCTTTACCATCTTCCTCCCTACCCTGCTCATCTATTACTACCGCAGATATCAGGGTTGGAATCTGATGGAACTGGGATTGAAAGAACGGCGCATCGTGCCTTACATCATATCTATCGTATGCTACTTCGCGTGCTATTACATCATGATCCTGATGAGAATACCGCGCTTTATGGGGAATATCCTCGTGGCGGCACTGCTGATACAGATGATTTGCGCGCTGATAAATATATGGTGGAAGATATCGACCCACTCGGCAGCTATCGGGGGAGTGACAGGTGCTCTGATCGCCTTCTCCATCATCTTCGGATTCAATCCGGTATGGTGGCTGTCGCTCTCTCTGATCGTGGCAGGACTGGTAGGCACGAGCCGCATGGTGCTCCGCCAGCACTCTCTCTCGCAAGTGGTGGTGGGATATCTGCTCGGCATCGTCATCGCCTTCTATACACTTCTCTTCTACGCATTCTGACAGGAAAATCATAAAACATACATATACATGAAACCATTAGTAAGCATTATCATGGGCAGCACAAGTGATCTGCCCGTAATGGAAAAAGCAATGAAACATCTGGAGAGCATGGAGATTCCTTTCGAGGTGAACGCGCTCTCCGCTCACCGCACTCCCGAAGCTGTGGAAGCCTTCGCCCGAGGTGCCAAAGAACGAGGCATCAAGGTGATTATCGCGGGAGCGGGCATGGCGGCGGCTCTGCCGGGAGTGATCGCTGCCAGCACTACTCTGCCCGTCATCGGAGTGCCTATCAAAGGTATGCTCGACGGACTCGACGCTATGCTCAGCATCATTCAGATGCCACCGGGTATTCCTGTGGCTACGGTGGGTGTAAACGGGGCGCAGAATGCCGCTATCCTCGCTACCGAGATGCTGGCCCTGGCCGACGAGAATATCGCTGCGAAAGTGGCCCGACATAAGGCTTCGCTGAAGGAGAAAATCGAAAAGGCAAACAAGGAACTTGCCGAAATAAAAGACTATAAATTCAAGGTGTGAGTATGACTGATCTATTCAATTACAGCAGAAGGCAGACCATCGAGGTGAACGTGGGTAATACTCCTCTCGGTGGCGATAACCCTATCAGGGTGCAGTCGATGACGACGACGTCGACGGATGATACCGAAGGCAGCATCGAACAGGCGAAAAGGATTATCGACGCCGGCGGTGAATATGTAAGACTCACCACACAGGGCGTCAGAGAGGCGGAAAACCTCAAAAATATCAACGCCGGACTGAGAAAAGACGGATATATGGCTCCGCTCGTCGCCGACGTGCACTTCAATCCGCATGTGGCCGAGGTGGCTGCTCTGTATGCCGAAAAGGTGAGAATAAATCCAGGTAACTATGTCGATCCTGCCAGAACATTCAAAAAACTGGAATATACCGACGAGGAGTATCAGGACGAGCTGAAGAAGATAGAAAACCGTCTGCTGCCGCTTATCAGTATCTGCCGCGAGAATCATACCGCCCTGCGCATCGGAGTGAACCACGGTTCGCTTTCCGACAGAATCATGAGCCGATACGGCGACACTCCCGAGGGCATCGTGGAGAGCTGTATGGAGTTTCTGCGCATACTGAGAAGGGAAAATTTCAACGATGTGGTGATCAGCATCAAGGCGTCGAACACTGTCGTAATGGTGAGATCGGTGCGCCTGCTCGTCAGCGAGATGGATAAGGAGGATATGCACTACCCCCTCCATCTGGGAGTGACTGAGGCGGGCGAAGGCGAAGACGGTAGGATAAAGAGTGCCGTGGGCATCGGAGCACTGCTCGCCGACGGCATCGGAGATACTATCCGCGTATCGCTGAGCGAAGATCCGGAATGTGAGATTCCCGTGGCTAAGCATCTGCGCGATTATATCATCCGCAAGGAGGGCCATCTGCTTGTTCCCGGCGAAGTTTTCTACGGCTTCGACTATCTTCATCCGGAGAGAAGAAAGACGCTGCCTGCGGGCAATATCGGCGGCGATAACGTGCCGGTGGTAATCGGACTCGACTATATCTACGCCAAAAACGGTATGCCGGACGATGCCGATCCGGAGAAGAAATATATCGTGGACTTCAACAAATACGGCGGATATGAGGATGCTAACAATGTTTTTCCCATATTCCCTTATAATGCCATGCCTTTCATCTCCGGCTGCAAGGCTGACGTGAAATTCCTCGTTCTGCCTTACGGGGTACCGGCGGAGGAGTATATCGCCTGTCTGAAGGCCCATCCGGAGACGGTGGTGGTGAGCATGAGCAACCATCAGAACAAACTGGGAGAGCAGCGTGCTCTGGTGCATGAGATGATGCGCGGGGGTGTTTCCAATCCTGTAATCTTCTCACAGATGTACAGGCACGGCAAGGATGAAAAGGCTGACTTCCAGCTCGAGGCTGCAGCTGATATGGGTGCGCTGATGTTCGACGGGTTCACCGACGGCATCTGGCTTCTCAACGATGGTGATATCAGCGACGAGGATGTCGTAGACACTGCTCTGAATATCCTTCAGGCGGCACGTCTCCGCACCAGCAAGACGGAATATATCAGCTGTCCGGGATGCGGAAGAACATTATACGATCTGCGCACTACCATAGCACGGATAAAAGAGGCGACGAAGGATATGACCGGTCTGAAGATCGGAATCATGGGATGTATCGTAAACGGACCGGGCGAGATGGCTGATGCCGACTACGGATACGTGGGCGCCGGAAGAGGGAAAATCTCTCTCTATCGCAAGAAAGAATGCGTGGAGAAGAATATCCCGGAAGAAGATGCCGTGGAGCATCTGCTGAAGCTCATCCACGGCGATATGAAGGCTCTCTGATGATACTCGTTACTTCTCGATGCATGTTATCTTGTTCTTCACGCCTTTCATGCCTGTAACGAAGGCTTTGGCGGTGCCGAACTTAAGATACATGTCGAGACGTACGGGAACATGATTTTCATCGTCGGTGACGAAGAATCGCACTATTTCCTTTAGTTTGCCGTCATCTTCGTCTTTCTCCTGATAAGATAACGTAAGACATTTGTATTTCACTCCGTTGTCACCCTTGATGGTCTTTCTTCCCTTGAAGATGAGAACAGCAGGGGTGACATCTTTTCCGTCGACAAGGGGTATCTTGATTCTCTGACCGTCTTTCCATCCGGAAGCGTCGAAACTGCGGGCATAGAGAAATACCGACATCATATCGTGCAAACAGTCCTGATATTCGGCTTCCTTCCACTTGTGCTCGCCCTTGTGATTGATGCGGTGCTGGCGCACGTGAGTGTTGCCTTTGGGATATGAATACCATACCTCGTCGATATAGTATCGCTTGCCTTCGCGGGCTGCCTTGCGATAGTATAGTGGCACCATGTTCTGAGTGGAATAACTGAGCAGGGTGTCGCGCAATACGAAATAGTTGTCGGCCCGCTTGCTTCCCCGCGTGATGAGGGTGGTCTTGTAAGCCTGCTGACCGTTGTAACTCTTCAGCGTGGTGTTCATGGAGGCAGTGCCGCACTTTATCCATACGAACTTCCAGTTGAAATAGAGATTATATTGCAGATATTCTCCCGACTTGAACGCCTTGTTTTCTTCGGGGCATTGCGCTCCGGCGGAGAGCGAAAATAACATCGCTGCCAGGAGAATAATATATTTCATTTTCTTCATACTCAGTACTATTAATCGTTATCACTTTGTCTTGACATATTCTATTCCGAGCTGTTTGGCCCGTTCGAGATTTCTCTTCTGCTGTTTCTTCTTCGAGTCGGCCTTCTGCTTGGTGATGGCTCCGGGCTTCTGATGCTCGACGGGATATTTGTTTATATCCCACGTCTCGCTGATATCCCACTTGGCCTTTCCTTCTATCTCCTTCGGATAGAAATACACCTTTTCGGGGGCTGTTCCGGCAGCATATTCTCCGGTATCCCAAATACCATTATCGTTGGTGTCCTCGAATGCCTTCAGATAGTATTTCTCGGGTCTGACGAAGAAGAACTCCGCGATGCCGTCGCTATTCATCTTCGTTTCTTTCACCATCTTCCCCTGACTGTTGAGTATCTGCACGATGACGTTGGGGCACTTCGTTCCGACGATACGGATGAAGAACGAACTGTAAGTGTCGAGCGACTTCACCTTAAGACCTTGTTTTACGGGCTCGTTCACCATTCCGTAGATATCCGTGAACGCTGCGCTGTCGATCTCGAGACTATATTCCATCTCTGGTTGCCATTCTGCTTTTATCACATAGGTGCGGGGAGCTGTTTCTGACGGTTCGAAGAGATGGGGCACGTTATACCATAATGAGTCTTTCTTCCCGTAAAGATGGATTCCGCCTGTATTGATACTGTCGAGAGGCGTAGGTACGGCAAAGACGACATTCTTGTCTGGATCCATCTCGCCCGATGTCTTGAAATCGATCTTCATAAATTCTATCGGAGGGATAGAGTCGTAGGCCAGTCCTTTCTTCTTCGCCTTTTCCTGTTTTTTAAGCCACTTCTCGTGCTCGTCGATCTTTTTCTTCAACCGTTTGGCGTACGGCTCTTTGGAAAGCATCTGGAGCGTGTCGTTATAACTTACAAGTGCTCCGGTGGAGTCGGAAACGAGATATTCCACCGCCATGCTCAGCGTGTCCATATTACAGAGGGTGGTATCTTTCAGCCAGTATTGTATGGTGTCGTTCTTCAGTGAAGGTTCTACCACAAAGGCATCTTTCTCGTCGAAGTTGAGACCGTGGATTACGGGAAGCTGCTCGTTGCCATAACTGAAGTAGAAAGCAAACTGGTTGGGCTGTTTCCGTTCTGTCTTGATGAGATAGCGCTCTGTCTGCACTTCGGTGAATGCCCTGAGAACGACATCATCGGGATAGAAATGGATGTAATGCACTTGTCGGATGGAGTCGATATGCAGCGAGTCTCGCCAGATGGTATCGGGCCTCACATCAGGTCCGCAGCTGGGTGTGATTATCTTGTCGTAGGCTGCTATCATCTCACTCTTCTGATTGAAGATATAGTTTCCGTCGGCATCCTGGAGGGCATAGACTTTATATGATTTCTCCGCTGCCACTCCTTTGATTACGAAATGTCCGCTGGCATCGGTGCGAGCCACGCGGAGGAAAGGCTTGGTGGTGAACGCCGTGTCGCTCAGATCGTCGTAAAGTCCTACCATGATACCTTTCACCGGTTCTAGGTCTTCTGCCTGCAGCACATATCCCGACACCTCCATAGTGTCGATATGATCGCCGGTGGAGAAACTGTAGGTATAGTTACCAAGAGGATTTCCCTCGTTGTTATCTGAGATAGCATCGGAGAAATCGATAGTGTAGGTGATATCGGGTTTGAGTGTATCCTTAAGCTCTATGCTTATCTTCTTGCCTTCGCCCTTGATTTCGGGAGCCTCGAGCTGAGGGGGAGATACTACCACGTTTTCCGTCGGATTGTCGATTTTTATATATTCGTCGAAGAATATCTTTATCTTCTGGCTTCCGACACCGACAGACTTATCCTGCGGCGAAGAACCGAGGATCTGAGGCGGGTCTTCATCATACCATCCTCCGTCGGGAGATCCCATCTTGGCGCACGACATAGTGATGTTCACGATGATGAACACTGCCAGACTATATAATATGTAATACCTCCTATACATTATAAATCACTGAACTGTAAAGAGTTTATGACTCTGTATTCATCTGGAGAATCTGCTCTATTATGTCTCTGTTGTTGGAGAGTCTGGGAATCTTGTGCTGTCCTCCCAGTTTTCCATTCACCTTGAGCCAGTCGTCAAAGAGTCCTTTTCTGGCTTTCACTATCTCCAGTTTCTGCAGGGTGATATCCTTGTATCGCTTGGCTTCGTAATCTGAGTTGAGCTCCTGCAGCTTCTTGTCGAGGATATCGGCAAACTCATCCATATCAGCCGGTTCGCGGATGAATTCTATCAGCCACTGATGACGGCATTTGGCATTACCATCCATAAACACCGGAGCTGCGGTATATTCAGCTACTTCGGCTCCTGTCTTAAGACAAGCGTAAGCCAGCCCTTTCTCGGCATTGTCGACTATCAGCTCCTCTCCGAAAGCATTGATGAAATGCTTGGTTCGGCCTGTGATGACAAACTTATACGGATTAACGCTCGTGAATCTCACCGTATCGCCAATAATATAACGCCATAACCCGCAAGATGTTGTGATAATCATGGCATAATTTACATCTTTCTCCACGCCCCACAGAGGAACAACAGTAGGATTATCCTTGCCGAATTCATCCATCGGGATAAACTCGTAGAAGATATCGTAATCGAGCATCAGCGACATCGACGAATCCGACGGATCGTCCTGTATTCCGAAGAATCCTTCCGATGCATTATACGTCTCCATATAGTGCATATCAGACTTACGGATTATCTGCTGATACTGCTTGCGATAGGGAGTGAAGGCCACGCCTCCGTGAAAAAACACCTCAAGATTCGGCCATATATTGTCAAGAGTATCCTCGCCGGCGATTTCGAGCACGCAACTGAGCACACTGAGCATCCACGACGGAACTCCGCTCAGACTGGTGATATTCTTGTTTACCGTCTCTCTCGCTATCCGCTCTCTCTTCACCTCGAAATCCTGAAGCAGTGCCGTGGCTTTCTTAGGAACTCGGAAGAGATTGGCAAGAGGATTGATATTTTCTATCAGAATAGCACTCAGATCGCCCACAAGGCTGTCGGGCAGATTGTAGTTGGGAGAATGACTGCCGCCGAGAATAAGACTCTTACCGTCGAAAATACGGCTCGCAGGATTGTTTCTCAGATAATAAGAAACTGTATCACTACCGCCTTTGTAGTGAATATTCTTAAGACCCTCATCGCTGACGGGTATGAATTTGCTCTTGTCGTTGGTAGTACCCGAACTCTTGGCAAACCATCTCACCTGACCCGGCCACAAGATATCTCTTTCGCCATGACGCATACGGTCGATCTCAGTCTTAAGATCTTCGTATGAATTCACCTTAACATTGGACACGAAATCATCATATCCCTTGGTATTGGCGAAAAAATGATTTCTGCCGTATTCGGTATCCGTGGCGCGGGAAATAAGACGGCGCAATACATCACGCTGGATAGACTCGCCATCAGTAATCATCCTGTCAAGCCCCTTAAGCCTGGGTAGAAAGATTCTCCTGGATATTGTTGTTAGACCCATTAAATTTTCAATTTACATTTCCGAAAGCCTCTTCCTCGGCAGCACTGATAATATCTTCACGCGACTGCTTCCCGGGCATCTTGATGTCGGAGAGATCGAATTCATCTTTCTCTTCCGCCTCCTGATGCTGAGGTTTTTCTTTCTTTTCAACAGTTTTACCGCCATTCTCGAAAATAGCATCGTCGACAAGCACCACTGGCTTCTCGTCCATCTTCGTACGTTTGCCCTTGGACTTGAAAACAGCATCGATAAACTGTGGCTGTTCCTTTAGTTTAGACAACGCCATTTTAGAAGCCTGCTGCTGGCTCTCCTTCTTGGAAAAACCATGACCTTTGCCTGCTTCCATGCCTTCTATAAGCACGACGACGTCGAAAATAGGATTGCCATCCTTATCCTTGCCTTCTTTTGCAAGACGATATTCCATATTCACGCGGTTTTTCTGACTCCACTCGATAAGCTTGCTCTTAAAGTTTACCTCCATATAAGCCATCTTATCAAGACTGAGATATTTTCCAAGCACCATCTCTTCCATAAAACGCATGCAGGCGGAATAACCGCGATCGAGATAAATAGCTCCTACGAGAGCCTCGAAAGCGTTGCCTCCCATATAACTGTTGTGAGAGTTACCCCTACCGGAAGACAAGACGAGATTCAACAAACCCATGCTCTCAGCAAGGTTGTTCAACGTCTCACGCTGTACAAGCTTGCTCCGGGCGTTTGTGAGAAATCCCTCTCTTCTTCCCTCGAAATGTCTGTAAACGATATCTCCCACGACAGCATCGAGAATAGCATCGCCGAGAAACTCCATTCGCTCGTTATTCACAGGGCGGCCTTTCTCATTTTTCCTGCCAATACTCTTATGCAGCAGTGCTTGTTTATACAGATTGATATCACGAGGATAAAAACCTGTAATATCTTTTATAGAAGAATAAAGCTCCTTCTCCTTACGGAAAGGGAGCCTTATTCTTTCAATCAGGTCGAAACTCATATTACTCTTCGTATTTTTTGAATATGACGCAAGCGTTATGCCCGCCAAATCCAAATGTATTGCTCATAGCGGCACGAACAGTGCGCTTCTGGGCTTTATTAAAAGTAAAGTTCAACTTATAATCTATTTCAGGATCGTCGTCGCCTTCCTCATGATTGATTGTAGGCGGCACGATATCGTTCTTGACCGCGAGAAGACTGATCATGCCCTCGACAGCACCGGCAGCTCCGAGCAGATGACCGGTCATAGACTTGGTACTGCTGATATTGAGCTTGTATGCATCGTCGCCGAATACCTCCTGAATGGCCTTGGCCTCGGAGATATCACCGACATGAGTCGAGGTGCCGTGAACATTGATATAGTCGATATCTGATGTCGACATACCTGCATCTTCAAGCGCTGCTCTCATAACCAACTTTGCTCCCAGACCCTCGGGATGAGAGGCGGTGATATGATATGCGTCAGCACTCATACCCATACCTACTATCTCGCCATATATCTTGGCTCTGCGGGCCTTGGCATGCTCCAACTCCTCGAGAACGAGGCAGCCGGCACCTTCGGCCATTACAAAACCGTCTCTGCTTGCACTGAACGGACGGGATGCCTTCTCAGGATCGTCGTTGCGGGTGGAAAGGGCATGCATGGCATTAAAACCTCCTACACCACAAGCGCAGATGGCACTCTCACTACCACCGGCAAGGATGATATTCGCCTTGCCGAGACGGAGAAGATTGAATGCATCAGCCAGAGCATGGCATGAAGATGCACACGCCGAAGTGGTGGCATAGTTAGGTCCGTTGAATCCAAACATGATGGAAATCTGACCTGCCGCTATGTCGGTGATTATCTTAGGAATAAAGAAGGGATTGAACTTAGGACCGTTTTCCTCGTGAACACCGTAGTATTTCACTTCCTCCTCGAAGGAGTGGATTCCGCCGATACCGACGCCGTAAATCACTCCGATGCGAGTCTTGTCTTCGGTCTCAAGATCGATGCCGCTGTCTTTTACGCCCTGGATGGCAGAGATGAGAGCCAACTGAGTGAAACGATCCATCTTCCTCGATTCCTTGCGGTCGAGATAATCGTTCACATTCAGCCCTTTCACCTCACAAGCAAAGTGAGTCTTGAACAGAGTCGTATCAAACTGGGTAATAGGTGCTGCTCCGCTCTTACCCGCAATAAGACTCTCCCAAGTTTCCTCGGGAGTAAGTCCTACGGGAGTAACAGCTCCAAGACCTGTTACCACTACTCTTTTTATTTCCATCTATTATTTTGCGTTTTCCTCGATATATGCGATGGCATCACCTACAGTTGCTATCTTCTCTGCTTTATCATCAGGAATAGAAATGCCGAATTCTTTCTCGAATTCCATTATCAGTTCAACTGTGTCGAGTGAGTCTGCACCGAGATCGTTTGTGAAACTTGCCTCGGGATTAACCTCAGCCTCATCAACTCCCAATTTATCAACGATAATTGCTTTTACTTTTGATTCAATTTCTGACATAATTCTAATTTTTAAATTGTTAATAATTATATTCTAAACCAATTTCAGGGCGCAAAGTAACTACTTTTTATCCAAACGAGCAAATTTTTTTGCAAAAAAAAGACTTTTACTTGCACACACACCCCTAAACTGTGCAAGAAAAAATCGTAATTTAACAACTTTTATATATTATACCGCTTCCTTTTGTCGTAAATGTAGTTATTCTGTGTGCGCTTACATTTTTCTGTGTGCGTAAACAAAATAAATAATATCTCTAAAAACATCAAATATATCGTTTTTTTGTTGGCAGTTTGAAAATTAATTGTTAGATTTGCACGTTAATACTAACATTCTTAATCATGAAGGAAATAATATTTACAGATATTTGCAATAGTGTTTTCAAGAAGGCAATAGAGGATTATCATGTCGAAAACTGCATCGATACTCCTATCAACAATCCTTACGATGAAAACAGTATCGAACATATATTGTATCAGAAATGCTGGATCGACACGGTGCAATGGCATTTCGAGGATATTATAAGAGATCCGCAGATAAATCCTGAAGAGGGAATGAAACTGAAAAGAAGAATCGACAAGAGTAATCAGGATCGTACTGATATCGTCGAACAGATAGACAGTTTCTTCCTCGATAAATTCAAGGATGTGAAAGTTCTAGCTGATGCCACGATAAATACCGAGAGTCCTGCATGGGCCATAGACAGACTTTCTATCCTCGCACTGAAGATTTACCACATGAGAGAGGAAACTTTGAGAAAAGACGCATCAAAAGAACATATCGACAAATGTAATGCCAAACTCAACGTTCTCCTCGAACAGCAAAAAGATCTGTCGGAAGCTATCAAACAGCTTCTCGATGATATAGCATGCGGAAAGAAATATATGAAGGTATACAGGCAGATGAAAATGTATAACGACGAGGATACCAACCCCGTACTCTATGCAAACAAAACAAAATGAAACAGGACCATATCCTTATAATACGATTCTCTGCTCTGGGTGATGTGGCAATGACTGTACCTGTGATATATTCATTGGCAAAAAAATATCCCGACCTCAGAATTACTGTTCTCAGTAAACCTATGCACGGACCTATGTTCGAAAATATCTCTCCTAATGTCGGATTTATGGGAGCGGATACCAAAAAAGAGTATAGCGGAATAAAGGGACTCAACAAACTATACAGAAGACTGGTTGCCAAAAATTTCACTGCAATAGCCGATTTCCACAGTGTCCTCCGTTCTGAATACCTGAGAATGAGATTTAATATCGATAATTACAGGGTCGAGCATGTCAACAAACAGAGATCAAAGAAGAAACTTCTCACTTCGATAGAGAATAAAAAAATCATAAAACTGAAAACAGCTTTCGAAGTTTATGCTGACGTGCTTGCTAAATTAGGATATCCTGTCGAACTTGGTGATTTTAACAATATCTTCGGATCAGAAACACCGGACATAAGCCACTTCCCCACCCCACTGAATAAAAAGGCTGACGGAGAAAAATGGATAGGCATAGCTCCTTTTGCCGGACATAAGGGTAAAATTTATCCTCTTAATAAGATGGAAAAAGTCATCGACATCCTCATCGGCAAATTCCACGACAGCAAAATTATGCTCTTCGGAAGAGGCGAAAAAGAGGTGGCAGTAATCAACAAATGGTGCAATAAACATCGGCAGTGTGTTTACGCCAGCGGAAGTCTTAAGAATCTCGGGGAAGAACTGGCTCTGATGAGTCATCTCGATGTGATGATATCAATGGATAGCGGAAACATGCATCTAGCATCACTTGTCGAAGTACCTGTGGTAAGCATCTGGGGAGCGACTCACCCTTATGCCGGATTTTTGGGATGGAAACAGGCGGAAAGTAATATAATGCAGTTAGACTTACCATGCCGCCCGTGCTCCATATATGGTAAAAAGAAATGTTATAGGGGGGATTATCAATGTCTTAATATTCCCCCTGAGGAGATAGCGGAAAGAGTGGAATTCAATATATTCAGATCATAGAAAATTTTATTATTAATTCAAAAACAAGAGAAATTATGAAAAAGTATGTTTGCGACGTTTGTGGCTGGATTTATGATCCGGCAGTGGGAGATCCTGATGGCGGTATAGCAGCTGGTACAGCTTTCGAAGATATACCTGAAGACTGGGTGTGCCCTGTTTGCGGTGTAGGAAAAGATGACTTTTCTCCAGTAGAAGAATAATATTACTTAAGTTTCGCAAGTGGCGACCACCTTGCAGAATTTAACAAAATATAAGAATAAAAAAGCTTTGAAAATTTGCTCAACTCA
>Ga0065709_1029547_pt1 | contig 17457 bp, 17 predicted proteins | sample Hoacrofraction14_2_FD_59096 | JGI IMG/M metagenome (GOLD analysis project Ga0065709, IMG submission 59096) | Hoatzin crop microbial communities from Cojedes, Venezuela, sample from fiber fraction 14 v1 | ecosystem: Host-associated > Birds > Digestive system > Esophagus > Crop | place: Venezuela...
GGGAAGCTTGTCGTCATAGCGGCAGGTGACGTGTGAGAACACGATATCCCCGGAAAAGTCCGGCAGCTTTGTGCCGGGCATCTCCGGTTCCGGCGCGCCGGCGAGAATCTCGCCGAGACGGGACACCGAAACGCCGGCCTTGGACATATCTGAAATCACCCGGCCCAGCCGGCGCACCGGCCAGACGAGCAGTTCGTTGTAGCTGACGAACGCCACGTAATCCCCGGCGGAAATACCGCCGTTGACGCACGCCAATGCGCCGAGCAGCACCACCAGCATCACCTGCAGGCCGGAAATCCCATCGCCCATCGACCAAAAGGCCGAGACCAGCACATCGAGCTTCAAATACGCTGCGGTGTACACATCGTTCTGTGTTTCAAACCGGTCTTTCTCGTATTTCTCCCGCCCGAACGCACGCACCACGCGCACCCCGGTCAGGTTTTCCTGACAAATGTCGGAGAGGTGACCTTCCTCACTGTCCGCATGGGCAAAGCTTTCCCCGATCTTCTGATGGAACAGGAATGAATATATCACAATGACCGGGATAAACGCCGCCGCCAGAAGCGTGAGCTTCACAGAAATCGTCTGCATGAAAAACAGCGACAAGGCCATCATAACCACAATCCGAAGCACCCCGGTGAGCTGCTCGGACAGGAAGTTTTTGACCGTTTCCACATCCGACGTGCAGCGCTGAATGATGTCCCCGGCGCTGTGATGGTCATGCCACAAAAGCGGGAGTGACAAAAGATGGTTGTACAGGAGCGTGCGCATATGTTCGGTGAGATGCTCGGCCCCTTTCGCGTTCATCACGTTGTAAAGATACCGGCACAAAGCGCCCAGGGCAGCCACAAGCATAACCGCCAGCGCCATCAGGCCGATATGCGCTTTGAGACTGTCCGCCGGGCCGGTTATATTTGTCAGCCATGCCGGCAGTGCGGCACTGCCCATCAGCAAGTCCACGCTGAAACCCACGAGCTTCGGACTGAGAAGATCAAAAAGGGCGGCCAGCGCCGAGAAGATCACGGCCAGCGCAAACCAGCGTTTGGAGCCTTCCAGAAACCGGGCCATCAGTTGTGTGTCACGCATCAGCGTCCCCTCCTTTCATACGGTAGAGAAAAGCAGGATTGTTTAACCCTGCTCATCTTCATAAAATTTGATTGTAATAATGTGGCTCAGGGAGTGCAGCAACAAATCCCACAGCATATCCCGCGCCACTTCGGAATCTTTGTAGCCATCGAGAATGACACCTTTGACATAGGTCAGCGTCATCCCGAAGAGCACATAGTCAATCAGGGTTTTCCCGGGCTCCGGCGACTCTTCCATTGTTTCAATCGTGCACACTTCACTGAGCTCACGGTTGATGAACGCCAGCGGCGACCGTTGGTTTTCTTTCGACCCCCGGTTCGTCGGTGTGGTCGCATATTCCACGTAGAAGATCGTCCGGTAATCTTCGGTGATCAGGAATGAAACAAAACTGTTCCAGCCGTCCTTGAACACCCTGAGGAAGGAGTCCATATCATGCACGGACGCCACGTCGATGGTATTGAGCATCGTATGCATGTCTTTTTCATACGAGCTCATACACATGGTCAGCAGATTCTCACGGGTTGAGAAATCCCGGTAAATCAGAGCCTCGTTGATGTGCAGGCGGGTGGAAATCTGTTTCATTGCGAAGTTGGCCAGACCGTTTTCGGCAATCAGGCGCATAGCCATATCAATAATAGCAGACTTTCGTTCTGTCAGGGCCATGATCATTATCCTTTCGTGTCAGAGATTTTTTGATGGAAAACTCACAACAACCAGTATTCACTAAGAAATGCTCAGGATAGGGATACCAACGCGATGGAACAACCTCGTACTACTCTAAATATTTCGTGTTTTCCAGCATGATGCCACAGCCGTCAGCCACGCAGTCGAGCGGGCGGTCAGCCACAAAAACAGGCACATGCAGGCCTTCCTGGAGATAAACGTCCAGGTTTTTCAGGAGCGCGCCCCCACCGGTGAGGAAGATCCCCTTATTGACGATGTCGGCGGACAGTTCAGGCGGTGTCTGTTCAAGCACACGCTTGGCCGCTGCCAGAATGACATCGCATGTGTCAGCGAGTGCATCCTGCACTTCCTGCTGGGTGATTGTGATGGTCTTCGGCAGACCTGTGACCATATCACGGCCGCGGATGTCCATCGTCAGGCTGGCGTCAGCGTTGACCGCACAACCGAGTTCCATCTTGATCTGTTCTGCCATCATTTCACCAATGAGCAGCTTCTTTTCGTCTTTGACATACTTCATGATGTCAGCGTCCATCTGGTCGCCGGCGATCTTCAGGGATTCGCTCGTGACGATATCACCGAGGGACAGAACGGCCACGTCGGACGTACCGCCACCGATGTCGATGACCATGTTGCCGGACGGACGGGAAATATCAAGACCCGCACCGATGGCAGCAGCCTTCGGTTCTTCCTCGATGTACACACGGCGGGCGCCGCAACGCAGTGCGACATCCTGCAGGGCCGATTTTTCAATCGACGTGATCTTCGTCGGACAGCAAATCAAAATTGTCGGACGGGAGAACATGCCCTTCAGGTTGAGCATGTTGATGAAGTGCGTCAGCATAACTTCCGTGATCTGGAAGTCAGCGATGACACCATCTTTCAGCGGGCGGATGGCCTTGAGCTTGCCTGGGGTTTTCCCCAGCATGTCTCTTGCTTCTTCACCCACGGCGACAGCCTTGCCGGTTTCCGTGTTGATTGTGACAACGGACGGTTCATTCACGACAATGCCTTTGCCTTTCAGGTAGATGAGAATATTGGCCGTACCCAGGTCAATACCAATTTCTTTTGACACTTGTGTTACCTCTTCTAACTTAATCTATAATCAATGAGATGTGTATATCCGTAAATACAACACCAACATCATATCAAAATATTTTCAGAATGCAACGGGTAATTTGACGATTTCACTTTTCCCGCAAAATCTGAAAAATGTAGAATTTCAGGTACAACGACTCACTCGCCCCGCGCAGGATCGGATGGTCCGGTGCCTGCGGTAAAAACAAGTACTGGCGCAGTCTGACCCCCGCACTTTTCGCCGCCTGTTCGATGGCTTTGACAAACGTTTCGTTGTCCATGAAGTGCGAGCACGTGCACGTACACAAAAAGCCCCCGTCTTTGACAAGTTTCATTCCCTGACGGTTGATTTCACGGTAGCCCTTGGTCGCGTTTTTCACCGACGCCCGGGATTTCGTGAACGCCGGCGGGTCGAGAATGACCACGTCATACGTCCGGCCTTCTTCGATCTGCCGCGGCAGAAAGTCAAACACATCATCACACACAAAGTGCACGCGTTCTTCAAGGTGATTCAGTTTTGCGTTGTCCTGGGCAAGATGCACGGCGAGATCCGACGCATCCACTCCAAGCACGCTCTTCGCCCCGGCAATGCCGGCGTTGAGCGCAAACGAGCCCATGTAGGTGAAACAATCAAGCACATCTTTGTCTTTGGCAATGTGCTGCACGGCCTGACGGTTGAGCTTCTGGTCGAGGAAGAAGCCGGTCTTCTGCCCGTTTTCTATGTCGAGGGCGTACTTCACCCCGTTTTCGGTGATGGTGACATTGGTGTCAAATGCCTCCCCGGTAAACCCTTTGATCCTTTCGAGCCCTTCCTTCAGGCGCTCCTTCGCATCGCTGCGTTCATACACGCCGCGGACAGTGATGCCGTCCTGTGCAAGCACGTCTTTCATCAAAGCCACGATGCGCTCTTTGAGCTTGTCCATGCCTAATGAAAGGGACTGAATGACGAGCACGTCTTCAAATTTATCAATCACGAGACCCGGCAAAAAATCGGCGTCCCCGAACACAATCCGGCACGAGGAAGTGTCGATGACACTCTTGCGGTACTGCCACGCATCCTCCAGGCGCTGACGCAAAAACGCATCATCAATGTCCTGATGGATGTCCCGGGTGAGCAGACGGATACGGATTTTGGAATTTTGGTTGATATAACCGCGGCCGACCGGTGCGCCTTTGAAATCCTGCACACTCACAACCTCCCCGTTGTGAAAGCGCCCTTTGATCGTATCGATCTCATTATCAAAAATCCACAGGCCCCCGCTCCTGACATAGCGGCCTTCGCCTTTTTTCAGTGTGACCATTGTCTCGTTCATAACATGACCTCCCCTGGACCTCATTATACAGAAATTTCAGGCAAACGAAAGAGGGAGCGTGCTCCCTCAGATCGTCTTTTAAGATTTGAACAGCGTGCCGAGAATCGAGCGTCCGAGCTGGGCGCCGATATTTCCGCCGAGGGTCTGGCCGAACTTACCGAAGTTCTTACCAACCTGTTTCCCGACTTCACGGCCAACCGTGCCGGTGATGGAGCTGCCGACCTGCTTGGCGGCCTGGAGTTTCTTTTTCTTCTCCTTCTCCGCCTGTTTGGCTGCTTCTTTCTCCGCCTTTTCCTTGGCCTTGGCTTCTTCCTTGGCCTGCTTTTCGGCTTCCTTGGCGGCTGCGGCCGCTTCTTTTTCCTTCAGCGCGTTGGCTTCGTCTTCGAGTCCCTTGCGCATCAGGAATTCATAGGCTGAGTCGTTGTCGACCATCGTCGCATAGCGGCTGTACGCCATGCTCGACTTGATGCACGTGTCACGCTCCGCATCCGTCAAAGCGCCCATGCGTGACTGCGGCGGTAAAATATACGCCTTTTCACACACGGCCGGGATGCCCTTTTCATCGAGGAAGGACACAATCGCTTCCCCTGTGCCGAGGTTGAGAATCGTATCATACGTATCGAACGCTTCGTTTTCACGGAACGATTCCGCGGCCGCCTTGACGGCTTTCTGATCGGCCGGTGTATACGCGCGCAGACCGTGCTGGACCTTATTGCCGAGCTGGGCCAGAACACTGTCCGGAATGTCACGTGGGTTCTGCGTGCAGAAATACACGCCCACGCCCTTGGAGCGGACGAGTTTGACAACCTGTTCGATCTTTTCCAAAAGGGTCTTGGATGTTTCTTTGAAGAGCAGGTGTGCTTCGTCGAAGAAGAACACGAGCTTCGGTTTGTCGGCATCGCCGACTTCCGGCAGCATGTCATACAGTTCACTCAGCATCCACAACAGGAATGTCGAGTACATCCGCCCGTCATTGACGAGTTCGGCCGCATCGAGGATATTGATCATCCCGCGGCCGCCGGCGGCCACCTGCAAAAAGTCCGTGACGTTCAGGGCCGGTTCCGCAAAAAACTGTTCCCCGCCCGCTGTTTCGAGCGTAACAATCGCCCGGGTGATGACACCCAGGGAGGCCGGAGAAATTTTCCCGTAGGTCGGCGCAAACGTCTTGGCATTTTCCTCGACATAGTTGATCATGCTCTTGAGGTCCTTCGTATCGATGAGCAATAAATTCTGGTCATCGGCGATGCGGAAGATTACGCTGAGGATATCCGACTGTAAGTCGTTGAGCTGGAGAATGCGGCTCAGAAGAAGCGGGCCCATTTCCGAAATCGTGGAGCGGAGAGGAATGCCCTTCTGTCCGTAAATATCCCACAGCTGCACCGGGTAGCCCTGGTACGCAAAGCCGGCATCAGCGAGTTTGAATTTCGCAATGCGCTCCTGCATATCGGCGCTGTCTTCCCCGGCCGCATACAGCCCGGCGACGTCGCCTTTGACGTCGGCCATAAACACCGGCACGCCCATATCACTGAACGTTTCCGCCATGACCTTCAGGGTCACCGTTTTCCCGGTCCCGGTGGCACCGGCCACCAGTCCGTGGCGGTTGGCCATGTTTGGCAAAAGATATAATTCCTGGCCTTCAGCCGTATTGCCAACCCAGATTTTTCCGTCTTTTAACATCCTAAGTCCTCATCTTTCCTTTACTTTTTAGTAAAAACAGCCTTCCGGGGCTGTTTTAATCTGCGATTGCGGCTTTGGCCGCAAGCGCTTCGTCAAGCACCTTGGCCGCATTGAATTCCGTGAAGTCTTCATCGCTGATCATGATGACCGGCGTTTCGACATCCGCGAGGTCCTCAAACTTCGACAGCGAGCTTCTCAGCTGAGGCGTGACCAGGACAATGTCCGCATTGGAGATGGAATATTCCACAGCCGTCTCGGCAGCGGCCCAGACCGTCAGTTCCACGTCTTTTTCCTTCGCCGCGTCCTTGAGTTTGGCCGCGAACATGTTTGATGTCACCCCTGCCTTGCAGCATAACAATACTTTCATATGATGAATCTCCTTTCTATCTCTTCTTTCCTATGTCTTATTGTAACACGGTTTGTCCGGAAAGTTGAAAGTTTTTGAAGCGCTTACACATTTTTTTGGAGCCGTGAAAAAAAGAGGCCGTAAGCCTCTTAGAATTTCTGCCGGCACTGGTTGATATCGTCAAGGCGCACCGACACGCGCGTGCCCGGCGCCACGCTTTCGGTGATGAACACGTTGGCCCCGATGACACACCCTTCGCCGATGACCGTCTCCCCGCCGAGGATCGATGCCCCGGAGTAAATCGTGACGTTGTCTTCGATGGTCGGATGACGGCGGACGTTTTTGAGCGCCTGCCCGCCTCTTGTGGACAAACCGCCGAGCGTAACACCCTGATAGATTTTCACGTGATTGCCGATGATGGTCGTTTCCCCGATGACGATGCCGGTTCCGTGGTCGATCATGAAATACTCGCCGAGCGTGGCCCCCGGATGGATGTCAATGCCCGTCTGGGAGTGGGCCTGTTCGGTCATGATGCGCGGGATGAGCGGCACCCCGAGCCGGTAGAGCTCATGAGCCAGGCGGTTGATGACAATTGCATAGAGTCCCGGGTAGCACAGGATGATTTCATTTTTATTGAAGGCGGCCGGATCGCCGTCAAAGATGGCCTGCACATCTGTTTCCACGAGGGCCCGCACCTTCGGGATGGAGGCAAAGAATACCTGCGACACCTTTTCAGCATGCGTCTGCACGTCATCGATGCCCTCCAGCTTTTCCGGCGGGAGCTGTTTCATCGCGATTACGATTTGTTTGGTCAGGTTGTACATCACGTCTTCGATGATGACCGTGAGCTGGGAGCTCATATTGTAAAACCGGTAACTGCGTTCGTAGACGAAGCCCGGGAATATCACCTTCAGCAGTTTGTCCATGACATCATAAATAACGGCCGTGTCCGGCTGGTCAAACAGTTCAATCTGGTTGATGACCCTGTCGTCTTCGTAGTCCTGCAGGATGTTGCTCACGATGTCGTTGATATTTTTATCCATGATGTGACCTTCTTTCTTGTCCTTCTTTGATTATAGGGATTTGGGAGTCATCATGCAAACAATACGGTAAGAAAAAGGATACGCATCGCGTATCCTAAAGCACTTTATTGAGGAAGTCGATCGTGCGTGGCTCCTTCGGGTTATTGATGACGTCATGCGGTTCACCCTGTTCGACGATGTACCCGCCGTCCATAAAGATAAGATGGGTGCCGACTTCACGGGCAAAGCCCATTTCGTGCGTGACGACGACCATCGTCATCCCCTGGCTGGCCAAGTCCTGCATAACCGTCAGGACTTCCCCGACCATTTCCGGGTCGAGGGCCGAGGTTGGTTCGTCAAAGAGCATGATATCCGGATTCATCGCCAGAGAGCGGGCAATGGCCACACGCTGTTTCTGACCGCCGGAGAGCGAGGCCGGATACACATCCGCCTTTCCCGCCAGCCCGACGCGTTCGAGCAGTTTCATCGCCGTATCTTCCGCTTCCTTCTTGCTCATTTTCTTGAGTTCCACCGGCGCCAGCATAATATTTTCCTTCACCGTCTTGTGCGGGAAGAGATTGAAGTGCTGAAACACCATGCCGATGTTTTCGCGGACTTTATTGATATTGACTTTCGGGTCCGTGATATCCACCCCGTCCACGACAACCGTGCCGCTGGTGATATCCTCGAGGCGGTTGAGGCAGCGCAGGAACGTGGATTTACCCGAGCCCGACGGCCCGATCACGCACAGCACTTCCCCTTCCGTAATATCACAGGTGATATCTTTCAGGACTTCGTTTTTGCCGAAGGACTTTTTCAAGTGTTCGACATGGATCATCACTTTATCGGCCATACGACATCTTCCTTTCTACAACCTTGGATACCCGTGAGAGCACAAAGCAGATCACAAGATAGAAACACGCCATGAAGGAATACAAAGCCAGTGTCTGGCTCGACCACACGGCGGCAATAATCTGCCCGGTGTTCGTCAGTTCCGGCACCCCGATCGTGGAGAGCAGGGATGTATCCTTGATGGAGATGATAAACTGGTTGATGATCGACGGCAGCATCGTCCGGATTGCCTGCGGGAGGATGATTTTCGTCATCGTCTTGCCGGCGGTCAGCCCGAGCGAGCGGGCCGCTTCGATCTGGCCCACGTCCACGGCTTCAATCCCGGCGCGGACGATTTCCGCCATATACGCCCCGGCGTTGAGCGTCAGGACCACGACCCCGGCGGTGAAGTAACCGCCCACAGCCTGCCACGTGAAACCGAAGAGCGGTCTCAGGGCAGAGGTGATGCCGTAGTAAATAATGAGAATCTGCACGAGCATCGGCGTCCCGCGGATAATTTCAATATAAACCTTGCACAAACCGCGCAGAAAGACCATCACCGGGTTTTTCGACTTCGAAGTGTTGCACACCCCGACGAGAATCCCCACAACCGAGGCCAGAATGAGGGATATGACGGCCAGCCGGATGGTGACAAAGAAGGCCGAGATAAACCGCGGCACATATTTCTGCACATTAATTAAAAATGTCATAAACAGTCTCCTTTCTGAAAAAAGCGCTCATGTCAGATGAGCGCTTGTCTTGAGGACTTACTCAATACCGTATTCCGCAAGAATTTCGTCGTACTTGCCGTTTTCCTTCAGGTTGGCGAGGCCGGCGTTGAACTTCTCAAGCAGTTCGGCGTTTTCACCCTTCTTGACGGCAAAGCCATATTCACAGCTTGTGGAATCAATCGTGTCATACACCGTAAAGTCATAACCATTGGACTTGACGGAATACTTGGCGACCGGCGTGTCTTCGAACAGAGCGACAACGCTGCCCGTGTTCAGCTCCGTGTACATAATGTCAGAACTCTTGACAACCTTGAGCGTGTAGCCGTATTCGTCCGCATTCGCATCGGCGTATGTCCAGCCGGATGTGGATGTCTTGGCGACAACCGTCTGACCCTTCAGGTCTTCCATCGTCTTGTAGTTCGTGTCAGCGACAACCATCGAGACACCGGATGTGAAGTAGGAATCAGAGAAGTCATATTTTTCCTTACGTTCATCCGTGATGGACATCCCGGCGATCATGCCGGCATATTCACCGCTCTCGACACCGGTCATGGCCGAGTCAAAGCCAACGGACTTGATTTCGATGCTGAGGCCCTGATCCTCGGCAATCGCATTCATGAGGTCCATGTCGATCCCGACCATATTGCCGGATTCATCCTGGAACTCAAACGGTGCGAATGTCGTATCCGTGGCGATGATGTACGTATCACCCGACGCGGAAGAAGACGAAGAGCCGGACGACGAAGAGCCGCAGCCCGCAAGCGAGAGTGCCATGGCGCAAGCCAGAGCGCTTGTTAAAAGCTTTTTCATAACAGTTCCCTCCATTTCAGTGCATACTGTGATGCATTGTATACAAAAAATCTAAGGTCAGTATACAATAGGACAACGATAAAGGTCAAATAATTTTGGTTTTTCGTAAATTGTTTCGAAATATATACAATCTTCCTAAATCCTTTTGCAAACGATTACAAACACGGTTATACTGGGCCTATGACATATTATGTTTACATCCTCATGTGCGCGGACGGCACGTATTATACCGGCTACACGACCGACGTGGAGCGCCGTCTCAAGGCCCACAACACCGGCAAGGGCGCCAAGTACACCCGGTCCCGCAGGCCCTGCACCCTCGTCTACACCGAAGAATATCCGACCAAACAGGAGGCCATGCGGCGGGAGTATGCAATCAAGCAGCTCACCCGCAAAGAAAAAGAAGACCTCATGAACAGACAGGACTGAGGCGTCCTGTCTTTTCGCTGTCCGCTCTTCCCCGGAAGATCAGAGTCATGCCGGGACACATTGTGTGAAAAAAACGATTGAACACACGAACGATTATTGATAAACTATCACCGACTTGCAAGGAAGGAGAAAGCCCGTCGTGAAAGCATCCAAACATTTGCGGATTCTGAGGTTTATGGTGATTTATGCCCTGGCCATGTGTGTCGGGTCATTTCTCACATTCACCAACCGCAACATTCCTTTTACGGACAAAGACATCCCGGTGTTCAACCTCGGGCTGTCCGAGACAAAGATTATTTTGAAAAAAGGCAAGACCAGGGACCTCGACATTGATCAGTACGGTGAAGGCATGGCGAAGTGGTCATCAAGTGACACCTCGGTCGCGACCGTCTCGCGTTACGGCGTGGTGAAGGCCGTGGATGAAGGTGTGGCCAAGATTTCCTGCAAGGCCGGCCGCAAGACATTCTACTGTTCGGTGACTGTGCCGCACATCATGACCGAATCCGAGAAATACATGGAATCGATCAAAAACAAAAACGTGTACTGGAAACTGGCCATGCATGAAGATATCAAGATGCTGGTGGTCGGGGATTCGATTTCCAAAGGCTCCGGCGCTTCCGAGAAGTCCAAGGGCTTTATCAACGTTTTGGCCAAGAAGATTGAAAAAGAATACGGCTCGAACGTGACCGTCGACAACCTCTCGCTCGAAGGGACATGCTACTCAGGCATTGTCTCGGCCAAGGTCCGCAACAACTATGATGACTATGACATCGCGATTGTATGCTTCGGGGAAAACGACAAATACAAAACGCTCTCGGTGAACTACGAAGGGCTGATCCGGACAATTGAAAAGACGTATACGAGTTGCTCGATCATTTCCGTTCTGGAAACATCGCTCTGGTCCACCCCGTCCAAGCTCAGAGTCATTGAAAACATCGATTCCTACTACAACATCCCGTACGCCAACGTCGCCCACGACTACAATAAATCCAAATACACCTACTCCGACCTGTATAAGAGTGACGGCCATCCGACCGATGTCGGCCACAAATTCTACGCCACGACGACGTTCAACGTCATCAAAGACCAGGTCGAAACCCAGCAGTTCTCCCAGAACGAAGCGGTGGACACCCCGATCAACAGCGAGTCGTCCCAGTTCGATCACATGAAGTACTATTCCAAAAAGAAAATGACCCGTGTGAACTCCAAGACCTGGCTCCTGGAAACTTCCGGCAAAGGCATTTACGGCATTTACTGGAGCTACACGGCCAAGCCGAAATACACCAAGGTCTCGATTTACATCGACGGAAAAGGCATTGTCAGCTTCGACCACACGGCCACGAGTAAAAAGAAAACCCGTCACATGCGCACCATCTCACGCAATAAACTGACGGTCAAGTCCTCAATCAAGCTCGTGTTCAACACGAAGCAGGCGGCCGATGGGTTCTACGGCATTATCCGCTCTTACTAACCTTCGCATCACGCGAAGGTTTTTTCTGCCCGAAAAAAAGGACGGGCCATGAGTCCGTCCCAGGAATACTTATGCATTTTCTTCTTTCAGGTATTCAATGACATCGAGCAGCGAATCAACGATGCGGATTGGCTTGGAAGCGTAATCCTCACCCGGATACTTCTTGTCCAGCACACAGATCACATCAATCCCGCCCCGGTAGGCACATTCAATCCCGGATTCACTGTCTTCCAGGACGATGCATTCGTCTTTATCCACGCCGGCCTTTTCGACCGCCTTCAGGAACGTCTCCGGATCCGGCTTGCCGTGGGTGACATCATCGGCGCAGACCGCATCATCCACATACTGCCATACTTCACCGTTCGTGAGGATTTCCTGGACGCGGGCGCGTTCGGAGCTCGTGGCCACCACGACCTTCAGGCCGTTCTCACGGCAGTACGCCAGAATTTCATCCAGGCCCTTCTTCTTCGGCACATGATGGCGCAGGGAGTCATCCAGCAGGATGTGCGTGTCGACCCAGAACTTCTCCCGGTCGATGTCCGGATAGTAGCCTTCCACGACATCGAGGATGCCCGGCTTTCTCTTGCCGAGGACGTTGCAGTACATTTCCAGCGTGAAGTCGTCATGACCAAGGTCGTGCAAGACTTTGACAAAGCTGTCATACGTCACTGTTTCACTGTCGATCATCAGACCATCCATATCAAAAATAACGGCTTTCTTCATTCTCTTATATCTCCATTTCTCTGTCTGTGACCCCATCTTAGCACATTCTTTACCGCGGTCAAACGTTCCGGGCCATTCAGGTATAAACTTTCAAAACTTTCGATGGAACAGGTTACTTTTTAAAATTTGTAACCAATTTACCCGATACATCTTTTCTTTCTTTCAATCTTGTGCTAAATATACCTTCGTCTAAGGCAAACGCCTTGGACAATCCTTTCCCGTATAGACAATGACCTTGTTTCCTTATTAAACATTTGTCACTAATTGCATTACTTTCCAATTCTTTTCTAATTTCAAAAAGTCCTCAGGGTCATCTATACGAAACATCCGGACACGACTGACGCATCATGAGTCAGGGCGTGTCTTTTCTTTTTTCTCCGGTTCGCTCCTGGTGCGCGGGTCGAGGGTGTTGTACATATTCAAATGATAGTCCATATTTTCCATGTAGTCCTTTTTGAAGATGCACCCGAACACACAGTCGAGCACGTACTGGGTGGCGATGTGGGAGGCGAAGTAGGAAATCTTGACATTCACGTCTTCCTGGTCCATCACAAACAAACACTCTTCGGCCATGCGGGCAATCTCATGGTTGCCCACCGCCCCGATGAAAATAATCGGGGTGTTGTTTTTCTTGAGGATCTTCGCGATGTCCACCATCTCCGGTGTGACCCCGCTGTACGAAATGACAATGCCGATATGATGGCTGTCCGAGGCAAGGGCTTTGTATTTCTGGGTCTGGGAAATGATCGACACACTCACATACCGCCCGATCGTCAGCATCTTGTCCTGGAAGTTCAGCGCGGTGTGGACATTGTTCGTCACCGCATACATATCAACAAACTCACACTCATACAGTAAATCCACGACCCGGCTCAAACGCTCCGGGCTGATGAGCGCCAGCGTCCGGTCCACCGCATCCTTGTACAGTTCGGCGATATTCGCCGCCACCTGCGGGTCGGTGTTGGACCAGAAAAACGGGAAGTTGTAGTCGACGAACGCATCACGCGGGGGCTGGTCGCCCGTCTCCCGCACCAGCTGGAGCTGAAACTGCTTGTAGCTGTCAAAGCCGAGTTTGCGCACAAACCGGCTGATTGCGCTCGGGGACGCGTAGGTCGATTCGGCCAGTTCATTCTGGCTCATGCGCGCACACTCTTCCATATGGGCCGAAAGATAGTCACGGATGACCTCTTCCGTACGGGTGAGGTCGTGGACATACTTCAGCCGATAATAAATCAGCATTCCCCTGTCATCTCCTTCCACTTATAACGGGTGATGTCAAAATTCTCATCGATGACGAGATTTGGGTTTTTGACATACGGCGCAAAGGCCGCCTCGGTAATCACAATCATCTCTTCTGTCAGAATAGAGGCGATGTCTTCCACCTCCACAAACCGGTCACGCTCAGAAAGTAATTCCGTACTTTCCTCATAAGGGCATAAGACTTCATACGCCCCGTCGGCGTCAAAGCCGAGCGCACTGCCGGCAGAGCTCATCTTCACCGCATCCCCGATCAGGACGAACGGATGATCACTTCTGAGGCGGTAAAAGTCCTTGTACGGATATTGCGGTTTGCCCGAATCCAGGGCCGCATGAATGGCCCGCTCCAGCCAGTCATCCCACTTGTCATCACCCGCAAAAGTACCGGTCACGTAAGGAATGTCCAGCTCTTCATCAAGCTTTTTGGCCAATGCAATGCCCCCGCCCGAGACGACGAGGCTCACGTCAGCCATGGCCAGACGGTCAATGTCGGGCGCCCGGCGCCGGTCATAGAGCGTCACTGCGCTCATCATCCCCCTCGCCATCAATGCATCCTGAATCGCATCGGCCTCGTGTTCCGACGCGCCCAGAATATTCACACAGGTCATCGGCGCCTGCCAGCAGGACGGTTCCATATGATCTTTGGCGTCTTCAAGCATGCGTCTGTTCATCTTCACAAAATCATCTTTTTTCATGACATGTTTTCTCCTGTGCTTATCCTATCACAGACAAGCGCATAAATTCAATTTCACTCTTTCCGCCTTCCAAAGCCCTGTGGTATAATAGCCATCGAAAGGAGCGTGAGGAGATATGAACGATACGATTCCCCGACCCAATACGGGACACTGTGTTTCAGGCCTCACGCATGTGCGCGCTGCCTGAATCCCTGCCCCATTCGTCACTTATCATAAGGGGAGGTTGCACGCATGAACAGCGAAGATATCAAAGACGAACAACTCACAATTGAACACCCGGACTACGTTGAGGACATCAAGGATTTGCTGGATGCCGCTTTGTCGATGCCGGAAAAAAAAGAAAAAATCTCGGACTTCCACGAAAGTACGCTGGCCGATGCGCTCGAAGAACTCGACGCCGAAGACCGGAGTGCCCTGTATCTCCTGCTGGATGACGACACCCTCGCGGAAGTTCTGACCCATACGGATGAAAACGACACGATTACGTTCTTCAACGAGCTTTCACTCGTGCGCAAGGTCGATGTCCTTTCGGAAATCGATGTCGATGAAGCCTCGGACATGCTTGAAGAACTCGACGCCCAGTCGCGCCATCAGATCATGTCGCTCATGGACGATGACACCCGCCGGGAACTCGCCCTCATCAATTCCTACGATGATGATGAAGTCGGGAACCAGATGACCACGGACTACATCCGTGTCATCAAAGGCGTGACCATCCGTCAGGCGATGCGCGCCCTCGTCGAACAAGCCGCGGAGTACGACAATATCTCCACGATTTACGTCGTCAAGCCCGACCAGACATTTTACGGGGCCATTGATTTGAAAGACCTCATCCGCGCCCGCCGGGCCGATCCGATTGAAGACATCATCATGACGAACTTTCCGTTCGTTTATGCCCACGAGAAGATCGAAGACTGTATCGAACGCATCAAGGACCTGTCCGAAGACATCGTCCCTGTCCTCGATGAGAAAAACAAGCTCATTGGCGTTCTGACAGCCGCCGACATCATGGAGCTCTACGATGAAGAAATGGGCGAAGACTACGCCAAGCTCGGTGGTCTGACCGGCGAGGAAGATCTGGAGGAATCGCTCAAAGACTCCATCGCCAAGCGTCTGCCGTGGCTTCTGGTGCTTTTGTGTCTGGCCCTTGTGGTGTCGAGCGTCGTCGGGATGTATGAACATGTCATTGCGTCGGTGGCCTTTATCGTCTCCTTCCAGTCCCTTGTTCAGGGGATGTCCGGGAACGTCGGCACGCAGTCTCTGGCCGTGACCATCCGCGTACTGATGGACGAAGAACTCACCGCCGGGGATAAGCTGCGCATGGTGTTCAAGGAGGCCCGCGTCGGGCTGACCAACGGTCTCATTCTTGGCACGCTGGCCTTTGTGGCTGTGGGCGTGTTTATCTTCGTTTTCAAAGGGCAGGATGCCCGGACGGCGTTCACCGTGTCCCTGTGTGTCGGGGTGGCGCTCGTTGTGGCGATGCTGCTGGCGAGTATCACCGGCACAGTCATTCCGATTTTCTTCAAGAAAATCAATATCGATCCGGCCGTTGCGTCCGGACCGCTGATCACCACTTTCAACGACCTGGTGGCGGTCATCACCTACTACTCACTCGCATGGTTGTTCCTGATTAAAATCATGGGCATGTGACGGGGCCTGAACGCCCCGTTTTTTTCGTGGAGACACAAAAACAGCGGTCCCAAGCGGGACCGCTGACTGTTCCTGTGATTGTGTTAATCTTCAGGGAAATATCTGTCCAGGAGACCCTTGAACGCTTTCCCATGTCTCGCTTCATCACGGGCCATTTCATGCACTGTGTCATGAATGGCGTCGAGGTTGAGCTGTTTAGCCTTCTTGGCGAGTTCGAACTTGCCGGCCGTTGCACCGCATTCAGCGTCCACACGCTTCTGCAGGTTTTCTTTTGAGGACGGGGAAACGACTTCACCCAGGAGTTCTGCGAACTTCGCTGCGTGTTCTGCTTCTTCGTAAGCCGCCTTTTCGAAATACAGACCGATTTCCGGATAGCCTTCTCTGTGCGCTGCTCTGGCCATAGCGAGATACATGCCGACTTCCGTACATTCACCCGTGAAGTTGTCTCTCAGGCCTTCGATGATGTCTTCCGGAGCGTCCATGCCGACACCAATCACGTGTTCAGCCGCCCAGTCAAGCGTATCACTCTTGATTTCCTCAAAGTTCTCAGGGCCCGTATGGCACGTCGGGCATTCTGCCGGTGGGTTATCGCCTTCGACAACGGCGCCGCAAATCTTACATCTCCATTTTGCCATTAAAAATTCCTCCTTATAAACTTACCCGAAACATCTTTGACACGGCCCTTTCCTCAGCCGCATCACCCTTTTCGCACGATGTTTCATGTCATTATCATTATAGAATGTAAGCGCTTAATTAGTCAACGCTAACCCCTGCCCTTGTATGCTTTGTGCAGGCACAGAAAAAGACGCCCCGTGCGGGACGTCTGTCTTAATCTTTCTGATGACCGCCGAACACGTCGAAATCCATCGTGTCGAGTTTGGCATCGATGCGATCCAGTCGTGTGTCCCGACCACTTCGAAGCACAGCGTGTCATCCGCGCCCCGGCACTGCCGCCCCAGACAGAATATCCGGTCATATCAATACCAGGCCTATTGGCATGGGCATTCAGATAACGGATCGCCGAGGCCAAATCCTCTTCCGCATGATCGACCCGGTCAATCAGGGCGAAAGCATTCACGCCTTTGCGGGAAAGTTTCAGGGCCTGCGGGAAGCTGTCGAGGAGCGCCCCGACATAACAGAAGCCCCCGCCCGCACACACAATTGCGCTTTTCTCTCCCGGCTTGCCTTTGAACACAAACAGTTTTGGCCGGGTCTTCCTGTCTCTGTTTCTCATCATAGAACCTGAGAAACACCCGGTCCCCCTGAAGGGCGGCTTGTTCAGGCGTGTCCATCACATCGATGCTCGTGTTCACATCAAGGAAGTGATACCACAGATAAATGTCCGGCGATGTCACCTGAGTGAGCGTCATGTCCGGATGCAACGGCCGGTCGACCGGGAAAAGCAGATGCCCGAAGTCCCCGAAGGCCGGATTGTCAATCATTTCCCTGACAGTAATGTCTGACGTCACCATGTGCCTCACGTCCTTTCCTGATCACACTTTACACACAAAAAGACTTCCGCAGAAGTCTTAAAAAGTTCATGAGTGTAAACCCAAAGGTTTATTCTTCTGTCACGTCCATCACAGCGTCAAGAAAGTCGCGGACGACGGGCGCAGGCTCGGGTGCATGAAGCAGGCCGTACGGCACGGTGTAGTTCC
>Ga0065709_1029548_pt1 | contig 17435 bp, 11 predicted proteins | sample Hoacrofraction14_2_FD_59096 | JGI IMG/M metagenome (GOLD analysis project Ga0065709, IMG submission 59096) | Hoatzin crop microbial communities from Cojedes, Venezuela, sample from fiber fraction 14 v1 | ecosystem: Host-associated > Birds > Digestive system > Esophagus > Crop | place: Venezuela...
GCACCCAAAAGTGCACCCAAATTTAGTGCACCCAAAGGTACACCCAATTTTTTATATAGCCAAATTTATTCAAAGAAATTTACTGATTTATTTTCCAAAATAACTGAAAAACAACGATTTGCGTAAAATCGCATTAAAACTCAAATAATCTCACCGACTCTCACACGAAACGTTTTGGATAATCCCTCTCTCTCCGCAGAAACCGCGTAACTCGCTTCTTTGAGCAAGGTGCGCCGTTTTTGTTTAAGTACCTCAAAATCAAATTCAACCATGAAAAAGATTTCCCTCTTGCTATGCTGCGTTTGCATGCTCTGTGCCTGCACATTAAATAATAATGGAACTGCGGCAAATGGAACGATTCCAGAAGATTCCCTCGTGCAAAAGTATGAAAATGACTACTTCTCTGTGATGTATCCGCAGAATTGGACTGCGCAGTGGAAAGATAATGACCCAGGAAGCGTGGAAGTTGCAAATCTTTTGGATTCTTTGGGCAAAAAAGGCGGTTCCGTTGAACTTTGGTCGCCGGACAAAAGACTTGGCGTGAGACTCGTTAAGTCCTCCTATGCATGGGTCTATCCTGAGGGCACTCCGAAAGATTGGTGCGAATTGTCCTCTGTGCAAAGAATGAACGAAGAAAACTGCATCGGAATGTCTGATGTCACGGACTCCCTCACCATTGCCGGCTACCCCGCTGCGGGAATTGATTTTGCCTGCGTCAATGGCGCAGACACCACGGTGCAGACGCTCTTTGCCATTGTCCCCAAGCCGGAGGAACTGTATTATGCCACCATCATGTTCCCGATTGACGACGAGAAGGCCTTCGACTTAGGGCTGAAAATGCTGCAAACCTTGCAACTGAAAGTGAAGTAAATCGTTCGTTTCCTGCTAAAGCAAAAGCGAGAGAGCCGGCGCGCCCTCTCGCTTTTGTTTTCCCATTGCCCTCTGCGTTTACACCTCAAACTGCTCGCCGGTGCGGAAGAAATGAATGCCGCTCACGGCCTCGCAGAGGAAACGCTTTGCCTTGTCGCTCGTGCAATGCCCCGTGAAGATTTCCGTTTCAGGGAACGTCGCCCGCAGCGCTTCCGCAAACGCCGCCACTTCTTGCTCTGTGCGCTGGCAATCAACGAAGTGCAGGCCGCCGACGAACGCCGCCACCCGCTCCTCGCCAGTGAAGTCCTGGCACGACCGCATGATGTTGATGGCGCCGCCATGCGAGCACGATGAAAACACCACGATGCCGTGGCTGGTTTTCACCGCCAAAGCCATTTCGTGCGCGAAATCGTCTCGGACGAGCCCCGCGCCCGCCTCCTTCGAAAGGAACACATTGCCCAGCGGGGTGGGGAACTCCCCGTGCGAGCAGCAGACGGCCGCGACGCCGTCGGCAAGCCACATGCTCCCCGTCAGCGGAATGAGGCGGTCGGCAAAACTCCGCAGCGTCTCTGCGTCAGTGCTGATGTCCCGCCGCCCGCCGTGGCGCGCAGTGAAATAGCGCTCGCGAAGGATATGCTTCGAGAGGTAAACCCGCGTCTCCGGCACACTCTCCAGCAACCGCCGCAGCCCCCCGCTGTGGTCATTGTGCCCATGCGAAAGCAGGCAGAAGTCCAGCCCCTCCAGGCTGATTCCCGCGCGCCGGGCGTTGTCGATGAACGCCCCCGTCAGCCCAGTGTCGATGAGCATGCGCCGTCCATCCCCTTCCACGAGCATCGCCAGCCCATGCTCCGCCTCCAGCACCCCCAGCTCGTCGGGCGCATTGTCTATCAGAATCGTCGTTTTCATTGCTTCGTTGTTAAATGCCTGTGCTTGTTTCTTTAGCCATGCTTTAGAAAAGGAAGCCCTTCGTTTGTGAAAAGGAAGCCCTTCGTTTCAGAAAAGGAAGGGCATCGTTTGTGCGAGGCAAGCCACGGCGGCAGTTAGTGGTTGGAGTTCTGCCGCTGGATGAGGCCTTCTTGGTCGTACCCTCTTTTATATTTGTGTATGAGTGCCACGAGTTGTTTCAGGCTTTCGTCTGCAATGTCCATGTTTCCGTACTGCAGTTGCTTGTCGTATCTCTCAGGGCTGCCGTGTTTCAAGAGTTCTTCGATGTCTTCAGGGATGAAGAATGAGGCGCGGTTGCCGATTGCTTTGTATATTTCGGTGAGGTAGATGTGTATTCCGGCAAGGTCGAAGTCGCCAAAGTGGAGGTAGCGGTTGCTGATGGCCGCGAGCCACTTCGGAAAATCGCCCGACAGGGGGTATCTGGCCGCGAAGAGAATCTTCTTTTTTGGAAAAAGATAGGCCTGGCGTGAAAGGAACCGGAAGTTTTCGGAATTCTCCACGCCAATGACAAGGACGTCTTCGGGAATGCGGAACTGCTCATAGTCGTAGATATAGACAAAGCTGCCTTCTGGGGGGGTGATGACAAAAGGGCGTCCGTTGAGTGAGGTCTCGATGGGTTCGAGGGCTGTCACCAAGAACCCTTTCATAGTGCGCTGGCGTTTGAACTTGGAGTCTCCGGATATTTTCACCAGCTCGCTGCGTTCCATGCTTTCAGATTCCATTGCCGTGAGCGCCTGGGCGGGGTCTGCAATGTTGAATCTGTCTTTCAGGAACTGCAGGATTGCGTCAGGAGACATTGCGCGGTAAGACAGCCGGCTTTTGTGATTGATGCCTATGAGGATGCCTTCATTTAGCATTTCTTCGCCCAATGCTCCTTTCATTTGGCTTGATGGGAGGACCTTGCCATTGGCCAGCCTGATAAGTTTTCTAAGTTGTGGTGCTGTCAGTGTCATCGTTGTGCCATTAAGAATTTCACGCGTGTGTTTGCTTGCTCGTCTTTCTCAAGGATGTAGTTGTAGCGATAGTCGCTTGCTGTGTAGGAGATGGGCGAACTGTTGATTAAGAAGATGTTGCGTTTGTTTGCGAAGTCGAGGATGCCTTTGACGTTTGCCGGGTGCAGTTTGCCGATTTCGTCCATCATGCAATGCAGTTGGTAGTCATCCGCTTTTCGGGACATTTTTTTCTTGAACACGTTGATTAGCATGATGTTGACCATGGCCTTTACGAGGATGTCGGTGCCATCGGAGCCTACGTTGGAGATTTTCTCCACCCAGTTTGTGTCGTTGTCGTTTTCTTGGATGCGGAATTGCAGGTTGAATGTGTCGTTGAGCGTGATTTTCCTCTTTGTTGGATTTTCTTCAATGTATCTTTTTAGCTTGAAGAGCAGGTCAATCGTTTGTTTGCTTGTTTCGGCATGTTCTGTTGGGCTGGAGAAGATGTTTGCCTCTCCCAAGTCAAAGGCATGCTCATCGCAGAAGTTTTGTATTCTGAGTAGCAATTGTATGAGCTGGTCTGTGCTTTTCTCCATTTTCAGCTCTATTTTCTTGATTACGCCTGCGAAGTTGCTGCTTTCGAAATCGCGGTTTATTTCGTTGATGGTTTTCTCAATGTCGCTGCTATTCTGCATCAAATACCCCATTTCTTTTGATATGCGCTGCAGAATTTCGCAATAGTGCTGGCTGATGAGGTCTTTGTAGGTTTGCAAGTGATTGGTGGCGAGGAATTCGCTCAGGTTCTCGGCAAATGTGTTATACTCCTCTGTTGAGTTCAAATTTGTCTTAAAAGAGAAAGTGTTTTTCGTAGAGAAATGACTACTGAAAACATTGACGGCTTGGGTGAGGTCAGTTTCCTTGTCTTTTCTTCTATACACAGCAGCGTTCAAATTTTCTGCTAACCACTTGCACGTATCATCGTTCTTGTGCTGCGTGGCGGTTGCATCTTTGAGTTCCGCAGGGCATAGGTCAATTTGCAGCAACTTATTCAGTTCTTTCTGGCCTTCGTTGATGAGTGCAATTTGGTCTTTCACCTCTTTCAGCGCGGTGTCGTTTGCGGCCTTTAGTTGCTGGTGCTGAGCTTTTATGTTCTGATACTTTGCGTCCAGTTGCTTTATCTTTTCTTCCTCCTCTTCCTTCTGCCGGCGGAAGTTGGACTCCTTGTCGAAAAGTTCTTCCTTGTCTTGCTTGTAATTGTAGTAGTGTTGCCTATTGTTTTCAATGTTGTGCAGTGTCTTTTTTTCCTCTTCAATTTTATGCTCTATTTTTGTCACTTTGGCCGTGTCAACGCCTTTTCCTGCGAGTTCGTTGTCGCGCTCAGCGAGGTAGTTGGCTTTCTGCCTCGTTTTTTCTGCCAATTTGTTGCTGGTTTGCTCATCAATTGTTTTGCAATAGGTTTCGTATTGCTTTTCAGCCTCTTCAGCCTTTTGCTTATACTCGTTGTCAAGTGTTTCCAACTTTTGGTCCCTGCTTTTATAGTTTTCGCTTTGCTCCTGCTTTTGTATGGCCTTTTGGCGATTTATTTCTTTTGTCGCCTTGTCGTTCTCCTCAAGTTGCTTCTCCTTGTATTCTTTTTCTTTTCTCTGCCAATCAAGCGCTTTCGCTTTTAGCTCAGTCAGTTTCGCAGGAGCTTGGTTGATAGTCACCTCCAAGTTTGTTATTTCAGAGCTGATTTGCTTGGATTGTTCAGCGTACTGCTGGTGAGCACTGTCTTTCTCCGATGTAATGGTTTCGATTTGTGCCTGGAGTTCCTTCTTGATTTCCTCGATTTGCGTTTTTTTCTCATCAATGCATTGCCTAATTTCTTCTGGCGTGCGGATTTTGCGCTCTACATCGCTCAGGTCAATCTCCACGCCAAAGAAGTCGCCCGGGGTTCCGTTGTCAGTTGGATTGAGCGAAGTGTTGTAGAGAATTTCTTCGTTTGCAACCTTGGCGATGTTTTCTTCCCATCCACTTTTGTTTTCTTCGAGCCATGCGAAGAACGAACCGTCTTGCTTGTCCAAGATGCTTTGCTCTGCTTCAATTTCCTCCTTCAGTTTTGCGATGCGTTTCTCTGCCGCTTGCTGCACGTTCTGGATTTTTTCTTCAAAATGTTGTTCTTTTGTGTTCCAGTGACTGAGCAAGACATCGTGCTTTTCTTTAAGGTGCTTGCATTCGCACTCGCATTTTTCTTTTCCGTTCTCTACTGTCTCTATTTCTTTTTGAACATTGCTGAGCTCAGCGCCATACTTGTGTGTGAGTTCTATTGTTGTCTTTTTTTCCCTGAGACTGGAGAGCTCTTCGTTCAATTCGTCGATTTGCGTTTGAATGTCTGTTCCTCGCTTTTTATGCTCGTCGCGAATTCTTTTTTGCTCATCTTCTTTTTGTTGCTGGAACCGTCCCTTCTCATTCAGCATATTTTCCTTGCGGTCATTTTTCTTCTGTTCCTGCCCGTTCTGGAATGTGTTGAACTTTTGTTCCAATGCATTGATGATGGCGTCGTACTTTTCTTTAATGTTCTTGTGTTGCTGCGTGAGTTGCTTTAGAATCTCTTCATCGTGTTGCATGCTTTCTTTTACCTGCTGCTCAGATTCCACCAGTGCGATAATCTCTTCGATTTTCATCTCTTGGTATTGTGCTTTCTTTTGGGCAATGCTTTTTAGTTTGCCTTCCAGTTCTCCGATTGTTTTGTTAATCTCACCTTTTTCGTTATCATATTTTTGCTGCTCATCTTTTATAAGGCCATTGATTCGCAAATCTTCTGCAGTGAGGATGTTCTGCTTCTCCTCCCACTGTGGCATCATTTGCTCATCTCTTTGGCGTGCATGCAGAATTTTCCCGCACAGTTCCTGGATTCTGTCGTTTTCAGATTTCAGGTCATTGTATTTATGCACCACGTTGTTGGCATCTCTCTTCACATAGAGCACGCCCTTATCATCCTTCTTCTCCCAAAGCATGACGTCATCGTATTGCTGGCCAAAATCAGCAATGTGGCCGCGCATGGAATCGATGCTCACGTCCAATTCCATGTCTGTCATGGAGTCTATGATGGTCTTCTTGATAACTTCCGCATCGAGTTTTGAATTGAGGAATACGTTTTGTATGGTTCTGGGGATGTTCTGGTATTTGTTGCTTTCCGTGATGGCATATTTGCGGAACTGCTGTTTTGTGGCAGAGTGGTTGCCATAGATGATGTTGCGATAGTCCTCATAGGTGTCAACGATAGAACTTGCGTTCACATGGCTGGGGATGTGCTTCCTTATGCTTGTCCAATCGGAATAGACCTCATTGTTTTCATCAATGAAGAATTCACGCCTATAGGCGGTGTCGATGAAGCGGAAGCTGATTCTTCCTCTGTTCATGAAAGTCATCACCATGTAAGCATTGCCATCGCGCATCACTTCGTAGACGATATAGGAATTGGGGTAAGCGAAGTAGTAGTCTGCGAAAGACTTCTTTTCTTTTGAGATGCCCAGTTTCATTTGGTCGGCATTGTAGAAGAAAAGGATGGCTCTTTGTATGGTGCTTTTGCCCACGCCTTGAGTGCCGGCGAAGTGGGTGTTTCCGTCGATTTTGATTTCCGCCAGGGGGATGTGGGCGCTATTGAGGAAAATAATTTTACTCAGGTATCTCATCTTTCACCTCCTCTGCTATGACCAGCATGCTAATCAGTTTGTCTATATAATTGAATGCAGAAGTAACTCTGTACGTGGGTTCCATTTCGTCGGCCACCTCGATAAATCCAAGGTTTTTCATTTTCGTGATTAAATTCTCTACAATTTCTGCGAAGTTTCTTTTTTCGCTAAACAATCTTTCCGCTTTCTCTTTCATTTCCACATCGTTGCTCAGCTTCATCTGAATGCTGGCTGCGGAAAACTCGAATCCATTGCCAAACGCGGGGTCGAATGTGCGAAGGAAATCGACATAGTCAATCCATTCTGCCAATCGCTCAATCTTCTCTTGCGTCTGTTGCTTAGTGTCTTTGCGGCTGAAATAGTAGTAACCGTTTTCGCCTTCCAGGCAAAATCCCACGCCGCCGAAGTATTCTGCATACTCCTGCTCGTTTTCTTCTATGATGCCATAGAAGCGTTTCTTTTGCTCATCAGTGCTGTTTTGCGCAATGAATCCGCCTTTGCTCAGGATATTGAAAATTTCCTCTGTGTACTTTAGTGTCATTTCCGATAGATTATAGCGTATTCGATGTCGTCTTCAACGCTTGTTTCATCTACAATGTTGAGTCGTTCGTAATATTGTGTGGCAATTTGGCAAAAGAGAGAAAGCCGCGCGTTTCTGTCAACGTCAACTTTGAAATGGTATTCCATGAGAAATCGGAAGAGGTCTCGGCTCTGTGCGGAAAATGCATTGTACATTTCCCCGTGGTCAATGACTTCGCTTGCCGCGTTTTGCTCTTCGAAAAAACTCGTGGGAATTGGTGCCGCGTTTTTGCGTTTCGCTTTTTCTGGCAGGATTCTTTCGGCCATCACTCTCAGCATGATGCCGTTGGCCTCATCGCTATTCTCCAACCATTGCAGCGATGGCTTGGTGAAGTACCTTGATGGCGGTTCAAAGCAAACAGGGGCATTCATTCTTGCCGCCATTTGGCGAATATTGGTGTATTCCTCCAGGGTGTGCTGGTCGCGGAGATACTTCAACTGATGCAGCTTCTTCAATAGCTTGCTCTGATACAGAATTTGATTCAGGTAAGTGATAATCTGCTTTTCGATGTCAAGCAGATTGTGATATGCATCGTTCAGATGTAGCTTCACTTCGTTTACCGTTTGCTTCATGCCTTCATCCATAGCGGTGGCGAAGAAGACAGGTTGGTTGTCGCTTAGCAGCTTCTCGGTCTCGTTAATCAGAGCGGCAATGTCGGAGCGCTTTTCGTCTAATCGCTGCAATTTCGATTGCTTGATTTTCAGATTGGATTCGCTCTTGAAGGTGTTGTCCACATTGCGTTTCAGGTCAATGACGTTACGCAGGGTGGTATGGGCAATGTTGCGCAGGGAGCGCCTCACTTCATTGCGGTATTTTTTGCGCTGGCTGTCCCTCTTCTCCTCAAGATAGTATTCAATGTTCTCGTTGAGCTTGCCAATAAATTCTCTGACAATGGCGACGTTGATGACCTCGTTGGTCTCCAGCACTTCTTCGAAGAAATTCAGATAGGCATCCTCCAATTCCAACTGGTTGTCCGATTCGCGAATGATGCCATGGCTAATCAGGAACTTTATGCGGTTTTTGTCCTCATCAACCTGCGCGAGAGCGTCTACGGTGTGAAACGCAAGCGACTTTCGCTTCTGAAACATATCGGCAAGAAGTTTTCTCTCCTTGTCTAGAACTCTGATTAGTTCGTCAATTTTTCTGAAACCAGGCATATCGGTTGCGGATTAGGGATGGTGTTGGCGTGAAATTCCTACGCCTCCGCTTTTCCGTTGATGAATGTGTGGCGGATGATGGGGGTGGAGTAGGCGTAGGGGATGTAGGCGAGGGAGGGGATGGGGCGGGTGAGGATGAAGTTTGCCGCTTTGCCGCGGGTGATGGAACCATGGGTGGCGGCCAGTTGCATGGCGGCGGCTGCGTTGATGGTGGCGGCATTGAGGGCTTCGGCGGGGGTGAGGCGCATTTGCGTGCAGGCCAAGGTCACGACGAAGCGCATGTTGCCCGACGGGCTGGAACCGGGGTTGTAGTCGGAGGCAAGGGAGAGGGGCAGGCCGGCGTCGATGATGCGGCGGGCTGGCGCGTAGGCCATGTTGAGGAAGAATGATGCGCCAGGCAATGCGGTGGGGATGGTTGGCGATTCTTTTTGCAGGCTCGGGTTAGTGTTTTGGGCGTTTTTAAGCAATTCCAAACTTTGGTCAGACATGCTTTCGAGGTGGTCAACGGAGATGGCGTGGTGGTTCACGGCCACTGCCACGCCGCCGCTTGGGGCGAGTTGCTCGGCATGGATTTTGGGTCGCAACCCGTAAGTCGTCGCAGCCGTGAGAATGCGGTCGGTTTGCTCGGGCGTGAAGAATCCTTGCTCGCAAAACACGTCAACGTACTCGGCCAGGTTTTCGCGTGCCACTTTCGGCAGCATGTCGGTGATGATTTCGTCGACGTAGGCCTCCTGCGTGGTTCGGGCAGGCACGGCATGTGCGCCGAGGAATGTGGCTTTCACGGGGATGGGCGCGGCTTGTGCAATGCGGCGAATCACGCGCAGCATCTTGAGTTCGTCGTCGGTGTTGAGGCCGTAGCCGCTCTTGATTTCCACTGCGCCCGTGCCTTGGGCAATGATTTCGCGGATGCGCACCATCGACTGCTCGAAGAGTTGGTCCTCGCTGGTGTCGTGCAGGCGCTTGGCGGAGTTGAGAATGCCACCGCCGCGCTCAGCGATTTGCGCGTAGGTGAGTCCGTTGATGCGGTCCTCAAACTCCTGTTCGCGGCTGCCTGAGTTGACCAAATGGGTGTGGGAATCGCAGAACGCGGGAATGACGCTTCCGCCTTGTGCATCAATCACTTGGTCGGCACCGACTGGGGCATTGCTCATATCGCCATAGTCAGCAATCTTCCCATCTTCCGCAAGCAGAAATGCGTGCTCCATGGTGCGGAATTCGCCCATCTGCTTGCCCCGCAGCGGCAGGTGCGCTTCGCTTTCTGGGCGCTCAAGAATTCCGCCCAGGATGCCGATGTTTTTGACTAAAAGTCGCATGTTTGCAGGAACTTTACGGATTGCTCAATGTGCGGGTACATTACTTCGTCGTTCATGATGAAGGGCACGTGTTGGCGGAATGCGTCGTGCACTTTCTGCAGCGCAGGCGATGTGAGCAGCGGTTGGCGGAAATCGAGCGCCTGAGCGGCGTTGAAGAGTTCAATGGCCAGCACGCGCTCCGTGTTTTCCACTACCTTTTTGAGTTTCAGTGCGGCGTTCGCGCCCATGCTCACGTGGTCCTCCTGCCCTTGGCACGAGGGGATGCTGTCCACGGAGGCGGGCGTGCAGAGCGCCTTGTTCAGGCTCACGACCGATGCCGCGGTGTATTGCGTAATCATGAAACCGCTGTTCACGCCAGGGTTTGCCACGAGGAAACTCGGCAGGCCGCGGGTGCCAGAGAGCAGTTTGTAGATGCGCCGTTCAGAGATGTCGGCCAGTTCGCTGAGCGCGATGGCGAGGAAGTCGATGGGCAGCGCGATGGGTTCGCCATGGAAGTTTCCTGCCGACACGATGAGGTCCTCGTCGGGAATCACCGTGGGGTTGTCGGTGGGCGAGTTGATTTCCGTGTCAATCACTTGCTCCACATAGGCAATCGTGTCGCGCACAGCGCCGTGCACCTGCGGAATGCAGCGGAAAGAGTAGGGGTCTTGCACATACGCTTTCGGCTTTTCCATGATTTGGCTTCCCTGCAGCAGTTCCAGCACGTGCGCCGCCGCCTGCATCTGTCCGGGGTGGGGGCGCAGGGCGTGCACTTGCGGCGTAAACGGTTCGGCAAGTCCCTCGTAGGCATCGAGCGACATGGCGCCAATGGTGTCCGCCCAGTTCGCCAGTTTTTTTGCCCGAATCAGGCTCCACACCGCGTAGGCGCTCATGTTTTGCGTGCCGTTGAGCAGCGCCAGTCCCTCTTTTGGCGCCAGCACAATCGGTTTCCAGTGCTTGCGGCGCAAGATGTCGGCCGCCGGCACCACCTTTTTCTTGTATTCCACTTCGCCCAGACCCACGAGCGGCAAACTCAGGTGGGCCAGCGGAACCAAGTCGCCCGACGCGCCCAGCGACCCTTGTGCATAGACCACGGGCAGAATGTCGTTGTTGAAGAAGTCGATGAGCCGCTGCACCGTGTCAATTTTGCAGCCCGAATAGCCGTAGGACAGGCTTTGGATTTTCAGCAAAAGCATGATGCGGACAATCGCATTTGGAACGCGCTCGCCCGTTCCGCAAGCGTGCGACATCATCAAATTGGTCTGCAATTGTGCCAGATGGTCGCTGCCGATGCTCACGTTGCAAAGGCTTCCGAATCCCGTCGTCACGCCATAAATCGGCGCCTGGTTCTGCGCAATTTTCTCGTCAAGATAGGTCCTGCACCGCTCAATGCGCCCCTTCGCGTCGTCGCTCAGCTCGAGTTTGCACCCTTTGCGCAAGATTTCGTCAATTTTTTCCAGAGTCAGATGTTCAGCCGAAATTTTGTGTATCATAATCGCAGTCTTTCTAAAAACGAATTTAACTTTCTTATTGGAAATCAACGCCTTCGATAATGTCGTTGTCCACCAAATTGGGCAGCGTCACTTGCAGGTTGGGCGTGCGCTCCATTTCGCGGCAAATGGCGTCCATTGAGCCTCGGTTGCGTGCCCACGAGCGGCGCGCAATGCCATTGTTCACGTCCCAGAAGAGCATCTGCCGAATGCGTCGGTCGCACGCCTCTGTGCCGTCAACAACCATGCCGAAACCGCCGTTGATGACCTCGCCCCAGCCCACGCCGCCGCCGTTGTGCAGGCTCACCCACGTGGCGCCGCGGAACGAATCGCCAATCACGTTCTGCACCGCCATGTCGGCACAGAACTGCGACCCGTCGTAGATGTTGCTCGTTTCACGGAAAGGCGAGTCCGTGCCAGATACGTCGTGGTGGTCGCGGCCCAGCACCACGGGACCGATTTCGCCCCGCTTCACCGCCTCGTTGAACGCCAGCGCAATCTGCGTGCGCCCTTCGCAGTCGGCGTAGAGGATGCGCGCTTGCGAACCCACAACCAGGCGGTTGCGCCCCGCTTCCTTAATCCAGTGGATGTTGTCGTCGAGTTGCCCCGCAATGTCGGGCGTGGCGTGCTCGCGAATTTTCTCCAAAACCTGCGCTGCCAACCAATCAGTCACTTCCAAATCCTCGGGCTTGCCCGAAGCGCAAACCCAGCGGAACGGACCGAAACCGTAGTCGAAGAACCGCGGGCCCATGATGTCCTGCACGTACGATGGATAGCGGAACGCGCCGTTTTCCTTCACAATGTCCGCGCCGGCGCGCTTGGCCTGCAGCAGAAATGCATTGCCGTAGTCGAAGAAATACATGCCGCGCGCCGTCAGCCGGTTAATCGCAGCAACCTGCCTGCGCAGCGATTCTTCCACGCACGCCTTGAACTTCTCGGGTTCCTCCGCCATCATCCGCTTCGACTCCTCAACTGTCAGTCCCACAGGGTAGTAGCCGCCTGCCCACGGGTTGTGGAGCGACGTCTGGTCGCTGCCCAAATCCACCCGAATATCCTCATCAGCAAGCCGCTCCCACAGGTCAACCACGTTGCCCACGTAGGCCATCGACACCGCTTTTTTCTCCGCAACGGCACGGCGGATAGCGACCATCAACTCGTCGAGGCCGCTGTGCATTTCGTCCACCCAACCCTGGTCGTAGCGCTTCTGCGCAGCAAGCGGATTGACCTCCGCCACCACGCTCACCACGCCAGCAATGTTGCCCGCTTTTGGCTGTGCGCCCGACATGCCGCCCAGGCCCGACGACACGAACAGCATGCCGCCCAGTCCTCCCGTCTCGCCGCGCTTTTCCAACTGCATCCGCCCCGCGTTCAGCACCGTAATCGTTGTGCCGTGAACGATGCCCTGCGGACCGATATACATGTACGAACCGGCCGTCATTTGCCCGTACTGACTCACGCCCAGCGCATTGTCGCGCTCCCAATCGTCGGGCTTCGAATAGTTCGGAATAACCATTCCGTTCGTCACCACGACCCGCGGCGCGTCTTTGTGCGAAGGGAACAGGCCCAGCGGATGCCCTGAATACATCACAAGCGTCTGTTCGTCAGTCATTTCACTCAGGTATTTCATCGTCAGCCTGTACTGCGCCCAGTTCTGAAACACAGCGCCGTTGCCGCCGTAAGTTATCAGTTCGTGCGGATGCTGCGCCACGCGTGGGTCCAGGTTGTTCTGAATCATCAGCATGATGGCCGCCGCCTGCTTGCTCCGGTGCGGATAGTCGTCTATCGCACGCGCGTACATATTATAATGAGGGCGCAGGCGATACATGTAGATGCGCCCGTACTGCCGCAATTCCTCCGCAAACTCCTTGGCCAGCACGGCGTGATGCTTCTTCGGAAAATAGCGCAGGGCATTGCGCAGCGCCAGCCGCTTCTCGTCTTCCGAAAGCACGTCCTTCCGCTTCGGAGCATGGTTCACACTCGTGTCATAGGGTAGGGGAGCAGGCAGTTCGTCGGGGATTCCCGCGCGGATGTCCGCCTGAAATTCTTCCAGTGTCATAGCATTATCGAATTAAGAATTACACATTCCAAGATATTTTTCACGGTCGCTGTTCCGCCGCGTCAGGCATCCATCACCTGTCGCGCCTTCGCCAGCACCGTTTCTTCCAGTTCCATCGCCTGCTTCGTCAGTTCATCTGCCTCTGCCACAAGGGCTTCGGCGCGCGCTTTGTCTAGCAGCGACTTCGCATTGATGCGAACATTCAGCCCTGCGCCAATCACCGCGCCGCGCGCTGCAACCGCGCCAACCGCCGCGTCGCTCACGCTTGCCGCGTTGCCCGTTTCGGCCATGGCTTCGCAAATGGGCAATGCCTTCAGCGCCGCGCGCATTGTCTGAAGCGGCACTTCCGCCGCCCGGAGCGTGGCGCGTTCCAGCGCCTCTGCCCTCGCAAGCTGCTCCTCCTCGCTGCCTTTCGCCATCTGCAGCGCGGCCATGATGCCGTCAAACGCCGCAGTATCCTCATCCACCAGCCGCAGCAACTCGTCTGCGAGCGTCGCCGCCTGCTCGGCCCAGCCGCTGAATTCCTCCCAACGGTCGTCCCAACCGGCCTTGTGGGCCGAAAGGTTCGCCACCATGCCGCCCAAAGCAGCGCCCAGCGCACCCATGTAGGCACTTGCCGAACCGCCGCCTGGCGCAGGCGACTCGCGCAGCGTTTCTTCTGCAAAACCGCGCAACGTTTTGTCTGTCAACCCTTTCTTCTCTTCGGGTTCCAGCATATATTCAATCACTTTCTCCCGCGCGTCAAACGGTCGAAGGTCGTCCAATCCCATCGATTTCACCGCAATTTTCAGCAAATCCGCCTTCGGCACGCCCACGCTCCGTTGCTGCTTGCGCAGGAAATAGCGCCCGGCATCCAGCAGCACGCGCTCTGGGACAAGGCCCACGAGCTCCGTTCCCGTCACCCGCAGCCCCCGCGCGTCAGCCTTCCGCCGCACCTCCTCAAACGCCTCGTGAAGCGGCGTCGCATTGATGTCCGTGATGTTCATCGACACCTGCGCGATGCCGTATTCCTCAATATACCAGCCAATGGCCTTCGTGCCCTTCAGCGTGCCAGGCACCATCACCACCTTCCCGTCTGCCCCCACGACCTTCTTGCCCGTCACTTTGTTGCCCTCGCGCAGCGGACGCCCCTTCTCGCGCACATCAAACGCCACAGCATTCGCGCGCCGCGTCGAAGTAGTATTCAGATTGAAATTCACCGCAATCAGGAAATCCCGGGCGCCAACCACCGTGCAGCCGCTCTTCGCAATGCCCTCATCCCATGGGCGGTAGCCAAAATCAGGCCTGCGCGCCTCGTCCGCCAACTTCTCCGGAATGGCCTCATACTCGCCCCTCCGGCAAAACGCCAAGTTGCGCCGCTCCGGCCGCAGCGCCGCCGCTTCATAGCAATAGCACGGAATCTGCGCCTCCCTGCCAATCCTTTCCGCCAGTCCGCGCGCCAACTCCGCACACTCCGCCAGCGTAATGCCCTTCACTGGCACCAGCGGCAAAACATCCGTGGCGCCCATGCGCGGGTGCGCCCCGTGGTGCTTGCGCATGTCAATCAGTTCCGCCGCGCGAACCACGCCGCGGAACGCCGCCTCGCACACCGCCTCAGGACTTCCCACAAACGTCACAACCGTCCGGTTCGTCGCCTCGCCGGCATCCACGTCGAGCACTCTCACGCCCTCCACGCTGCCAATGCTTGCGCAAATCGCGTCAATCACACTCCGGTCGCGCCCCTCGCTGAAATTCGGAACGCACTCCACCAATCTATCCACCATTTCCATGTCTTTACAATTTAAGGTATAAAAACAACTGACCGCATCAGAAAACGCTGAGCACATGAATCTCTGAGCACATGAATCTCTGAACGCATTACTCTGAGTGCATTACTCTGAGCGCATGAATCTCTGAACGCATCAGGAAAACAATTGGGCGCTGCATAAAACAGCCCATCCCATGCCGCAAATATACAAACTTTTTGCCAAACCGCACGCTTCTCCCCAATATTTTTTCCAAACGATGCCCTTCCTTTCTTAAAACGAAGCGCTTCCTTTTCGAAAAAGATGCCCTTCTTTTTCCAAAACGAAGGTCTTCTTTTTCCAAAACGATGCCTTTCCTTTTCCAAAACGATGCCCTTCGTTTTTTTTGAAGCGTGCCCAAATTTTAGGAAAGCAACATTTTCTTTTAATCCTTGAAAAACGAAGAAACCAATGCATTTTTCTCAAAATAATTTTGCAGAATCAAAAAAACTCACTACCTTTGCACCGCTTTTGGAAAGCAACGCCCCTAAAAAGGCGCTCCAGATGCCTTGCAAGGCATTTGGAAAAAACTCCTAAAGCCTCAAAGAGGTAGACTCGCTAGCTCAGTTGGTAGAGCATCACACTTTTAATGTGGGGGTCTTGGGTTCGAGCCCCAAGCGGGTCACAATGGGGTAAGAACCCCAAAATTTTTTAAAGCGCTGACTTTCATTGTTTTGTAGGTTATTTTACTAGATTTCAGCAAGTTAGAACACTCGCGAAAACCAACACTTGAGGGGACATAGGAAGACCCGAAAAGTCCGAAAGTGTGTTACAAGTGTGCTACAAACGTGCTACAAACGCCTAAATTTGGGGTGTGCTACACGATTTACGGCATGGGCGAAGTGGATTTTTTTTGCTGAAAATTCATGATTTTTGCAAGAGAGCAAAATTTTTTCTCCCGTGAGTAAGGATTTGTTGCAGATTGAGGCCAGATTCAGCTTGAATATGTCCTAATCGTAGCATAAGCATGTGGCAGCTTGCTACCGCCGGATGATTTTTTGTCTATCTTTGTGCTCTATTTAAAAAATTAAAAAACAATGACTGACAAGAAGAAAAAAATCGTCAAGGTGGTTTACGACCGCCGCAAGACAGTGGCCACGAAAGGAGTGGCTGCAGTTGAGATTGTGATTCAGGTGAATCGCTATTGCCGCAAGTACATTACATACGAGACGTGTACGCCTGCGCAATGGAAGAAAACGCAAAAGAGCGCAAAGCTGCGTGCAGAAATCGCGAAGTACGAGAGCATCGCGAGCCTGTTTCTTAGCTCTGGGTGTGAGCTGACAGTTGAGAACCTCAACATGTATCTTGGCTGTAAGCGCCCTAAAAAAACGCCGGAAGCGAAGGCAAGAGTGAAGGCGAAGGCGAAAGCGGAACCTGAGGTTGCGGCTGCTCGCGCAAACTTCCTTGATTTCGTCCGTGACCGGCTCCAGGCGATGGATATCCGTCCTGGAACCCGTCGCCAGAAGCTGGTGATGTTTGACGCTTTGGTGAAATGGGGCGGCATGAGGACTTTCTCAGACGTTACTTCTCAGAATCTGAAGAGGTTTGATGCCTGGCTTCGCACGGATAAGAAACGTCACGACGTTGGCATCCACAACTACCACAAGAACCTGCGCATTTTCTGCCGCATGGCGTTGGAGGAAGGCTACATAGACGTGAACCCCTACAACAGGGCTAAGTTCCCCCGTGGCAAGTGCAAGACCCGGAATCCGCTGACCGAGGAAGAGTTGCATGCCCTTCGCGATGCAGACCTTGACGGTCATGTGGCGCGTGCGCGCGACCTCTTTGTCTTTGCGGCGAACTGTGGCCTTGCCTACTGCGACACGATGAATTTCGATTTCAAGAAAATGGCGGTGAAGCGAGGCGACCTCTACTACATCAATGCCCAGCGCATTAAGACGGGCAGTGATTTTTACACGCCGATTTTGCCTGATGGCATGGCGATTCTTGAGCGTTACGACTACCAGTTGCCGAGGATGTCGAATCAGAAGGCGAACGACTACCTGAAGATTGCAGCTCTCGCCGTGGGCATCACCAAGAATGTGACGTTTCACCTTGCTCGCCACACGTTCGCCACGCTGATGATGACGTACAACGTTCCAGTGGACAAGGTTGCCCGCATGCTGGGCCATCAGGACATCAAGACGACTCAGATCTACGCGAAAACCTTGAACAAGTCAATTGAGGACCAGGCTGAGCGCTTGTTGATGCATCTTGGCATGAATGGCAAAGGCAAAGATAAGGGCAAAGATAAGGACAAGGATAAGGACAAAGGCAAGAATAAGACCAATAACAATAACAAGAACAAGAATAGGGGAAGGGCGAAGCAATAGTCCCATCCTTTGAACCACTGCGGCACTCAGTTTCCATGAATGCCGCAGTTTTTTGTATGTCATAAGAAAGATGTCTTGTTTTTCTGCCACAAAACGAGACAAATCTCCCAGAAAACCATTTGAAAAACTGCCCAAATATCGGCCAATAAAGGCCGATTTTTGTGGTAGCGTAAAAAATTGAAGGACAATGTGTTATGAGTCAAAGACGGGGCGGAAAATTTCCGAAAAATGCGGATTGTCCACGGGTGAAAAAGTTAACAGGTTGAGAATGAGCGAGAAAGAAAGGAAAAAACTTCGTTTTTTCCATGGTTTGTTCTTAAAG
>Ga0065709_1029549_pt1 | contig 17400 bp, 13 predicted proteins | sample Hoacrofraction14_2_FD_59096 | JGI IMG/M metagenome (GOLD analysis project Ga0065709, IMG submission 59096) | Hoatzin crop microbial communities from Cojedes, Venezuela, sample from fiber fraction 14 v1 | ecosystem: Host-associated > Birds > Digestive system > Esophagus > Crop | place: Venezuela...
AAGTCCGTGGGAGAGCAGGACGTCGCTGACCAACGAGGGGCATTTTTTGTATCGTGACTCCCTTTGACGTCACGGACAGGAAATTCCCCTTGCGGCTTCTTCGTTTTCAGGTTTCACGAGCCATATCGCGCTGCGTATCTGGGGGAATGCCAAAACTTGCACCAATCTGACAGGTTTCTGGCAGCGTCGTTCCAAAAATGTTTTTTAGTGTGCTCCGCTTGTCGTATGCGTGATGGTACGTTTTCCTTGTTCGTGCACGGACCTTGCCTATTCGTACCTTATTCGCACCAGAAAGGAACACCATGAACGACAACTGCGAAATGCCAGCTCCCCCTGACGAGAACATTGTGAGCGCCCTCCAGGCTTGTGGCTTCGTGGGGCCTCGGCCCTTCTGCTTTGACATAACGAGCCAGCTTATCGTGTTATGTGCCGAGGCGGGCATGGGCAAGACGTACCAGATTCGCCGGATCGTGTGGCAGCTCCAGGGCTATCAGAAGGTGCCTGTCCATAGCTTTGTCGTGAACTGCGTGCGCAAGGCGTCGGTGCCGACGCGAGTCGTCGGCTTTGCGAGAAAGCTGCTTTCGGCGACCGAGAAGGACGCCGTGGTTGCGCCCGGCGGCATCCGCGGCATCGCGGTCTTTGACGGCTTGCCAGAGGATGACGAGCGCAACGTGGAGCGTGAGGTGCGAGCCGTGAGAAAGCTCGTGCAGGGCGGTTTCGTGGTAGTCATAGCCGTGCGGCCTGAGGCGGAGCTAATCGCGGAGCGTCTTCCCGAGGCGCTTTGCCTGCGGTCGTACGACCTCGCCTTGCGGCTCCCCTCGAGGGAGGCCGAGGACCTCTGGGCGCTTACGCACGGGGTGCCCGCGCTCGCTCGTGCGTGCTGTGATGACGCCGACTGCTCGGATGGGGCGCTTGATGGTTCCACGAGCTACGGCCCCATGCTTGCGTATGTGGTGCGCGAGCACCTCCGCACCAACTTGAGCCTCGAAGATCGCAGACTGAGGCTTGCCATGGTTCTGTTGGGCAGCGGCACGCGCGACGACCTCTCGCTCATCTGCAGGCACGTCGATCGCGACGACCTCTCATGGCTGGCGGCACACGCGCCGTTCTTTGGCATCGAGGACAAAAGGAGCATGACGTTTTGCTGTGCGGGCGTCGCGAGCGTGGAGGGATTGAAGCTCTGCGCCCACGCGCTTGGTGGCGTGATGTGCGAGATGGGTGATGTGGCGCCACTGGTTGTGGAGGCCCTGATGGAGCGGGGGGACGTCGAGAGGGCGTCCAACGTGTGCGGCCTCTGCCACCTTGCGGAGGACCGCGCGCGGCTGGGCTGTCGGTATGGCGTGGACTTCATCTCGGTGGGAAGCGTCGAGCTGGTGCGCGAGGCGCTCTCGCTGCATCAGGAAGGCATCGCGCTTGACGAACCCGTGCGCGGCGCGCGCCTTGCGGCATATGCGCTGGCGAGTCTCTCGACCGACAATGCCGGGGCGTGCGCGACATGCAAGGAGGAGCTTCCCCTTGAGGCGGGCGACCCCTACGAGTTCCACGCGCTTCGTCACGCGCGGCTCATGGGGCGTTGCCGCGAGCTGCGGCGGGAGGCTGCCCCCGCGCCCGTCGCGTCATTCGAGCCCGACGACGACGCGCTGTCCCGGTCTCTCGTCACCCATGCGAGGGCCATGGGCCTCATGTATGAGGGTAAGTTCTCGGAGGCCTATGCGATGCTTCTCGATAATCCCGTGCGCATGGCCTGCGACGACCTTGCAAAGGCGTTGCTCGAGATTGACTTCTCCGTATGCGCCACATTGGTGGGCGAGTCCCAGTCCACCGCCGATCAGGAGCGCGCGCACAAGGCCGTTGGGCTTGTCTCCGCAGCAAGTCCCAAGAGGCTGGGCCGTTATCAGGACTGCGTGGCTCTGATGCTGGATATCGTCATGGGAAGCACCGCCGACGCGTCGGGCCTAGAGGCGGGCATACGCACGGCCGAGAAGTGTGGAGACGCGATGACCCTTGCCGTGATGCTCATGGTGAGCGCGGCGGCCGACCTAAGGGCCTCGCAGCTTGCGCGGGCTCACGTGCGCGCGAGTCATGCGCGTGACTTGGCGGAGCGCGGCTCGGCCCCGTATGTCGCCGAATGCGCCCGGCTCATCGACGCCGTGGTGTGCCTGAGGCTCGGCGACGCGGGGCAGCTCAGGGACATGGCGGCAGGCTCGAAGGATGCAAGGAGCGTGCCACGTGACCTTGCCGCGCTTCTCTCCCACGCCAAGGCGATGACAGAGCTGTCGCGGCATCGCAGGCGGATGCCCTCGCTCGGGGCATTGTCCCTGCACGTATGCGACCGAAACATCCTTTGGCTGCTCAACGTCCTGTTGAGCTCAGTCGGTGGCCTCACGGCGCCTTTCATAGAGATCTTGCCTGAGTCGTGGGAGTGGGCGGTTCGTTTGGTCACAAGCCACGAGGCGGAACCCAAGATCGTGAGTCAGGCGACGACAGAGGAGCCGCGCGTCGCACGGCCTCTGCCCGTCATAAGCGCGTGCGACTGCGACCTTGGGGCACTGCCGGGGGACCGGCCCGTCCATGTCCGCCTGTTGGGTGGCCTTGAGGTCACGGTGGGCGATGTGGTCATCCCCGCGCATACGCTGGACCGCCGCCGGGCGCGCCTGCTGCTGGTGGGCCTCTGTCTTGCGCCGGGGCATTGCATCAGGAGGTTCGAGATGGTCGACCTCCTGTGGCCCGGCGCGGACTTCGCACGAGGGCTCCAGCACCTGTACGAGTGCACCAGTGCCCTGCGGGTCGCCCTTGGCTGCAAGCGCCATAAGATCAAGCCGATCGTGTCGAGCAGGCTCGAGGGCACGCTCTCCTTGGATGACGCCATCGTGGCGTGCGACATCGACGAGTTCGAATGCGAGGCGAGCGCGACAATATCCGGCCGAGGAGACGCGTCCGAGGTCTTGGCCCACGCGTATGCGGCCGACGCCCTCTATAGGGGCGACCTCTGTGCCGTTGCAGACTATGCGTCCGTGACGGCACCGAGGCGCAGGGCCGCCCTCAAGCGCCTCTACATAGACGCCATGGTCTTTGCCTCGGAGCTGGCGCTCGACGAGGGAAAGAGCGCCCAGGCGGTCCAGCTCGCGCACAACGCCTATCTCAGCGACGTGTCGCGCGAGGACAGCGCCGCGCTTCTGGCGCGCTCGCTCACGATGGCCCAGCGAATGACGGAGGCGCGAGAGGTGTGCGAGGGGTTTCTGGCACGCGAGGAGCAGGTCGGCCATGGCCCCTCGCTCGTGGTGCGCAAGGTGCTGCACGGCATCCTTCCCTTCCACGAGGGGGTCGAGGCCTATGTTCCCGCAAGCGCGTGACGCGGCCCCGTGGCGACGCGCGTCTCGTGATGCGCGAGGTGCGCTTTTGATGTTTCGTTATCTCGCACGATTAGCTGGCTTCGCTATTGGATAAAGTGGTGTATGGTTTTTCGTCATGTAACCATGGCCCACAGTGTCGTCAACAGAAAGGCTTCTATGGCTAGTCTCTTTGCGCGCCTGCTCTCTCGTGGGGCGGATAAGCAGCTCAAGGAATTCAGGAAGATCGCCGAGCACGTCAACGAGCTCGAGCCAACCTACATGTCAATGGACGACGAGGAGCTTCGTGGCCAGACGGCGCTCTTCAGGGAGCGATACGAGAACGGCGAGTCGCTCGACGACATGCTGCCCGAGGCGTTTGCCGTGACGAGGGAGGCGTCCCGCAGGGCGCTGGGGCTCCGTCACTTCGACGTCCAGATCACAGGCGGCATCGCGCTGCATCGCGGCATGATCGCCGAGATGATGACCGGCGAGGGCAAGACGCTCGTGTCGACGCTCGCCGGATACCTCAACGCCATCCCCGGCGAGGGCGTCCACATCGTCACCGTCAACGACTACCTCGCCAAGCGCGACAGCGAGACCATGGGCAAGGTCTACCGCTTTCTCGGCCTCGACGTGGGGCTGCTCCAAAACGGCATGAACGGCTCGGTCAAGAAGAAGTCGTATGCCGCGGACGTCACGTATGGGACCAACTCGGAGTTTGGCTTCGACTACCTGCGCGACAACATGGTGACGCGCGCCGACATGCGCGTCCAGCGCGGCCATCACTTTGCGATTGTCGACGAGGTTGACTCCATCCTCATCGACGAGGCGCGCACCCCGCTCATCATCTCGGGCCAGGGCAACAGGTCGGCGAGCATCTACAAGGACTTCGCAAAGGCGGTGCGCGGCCTGGTCGAGGACCGAGACTACGAGATGGACGAGGCCAAGCACACGATCGCCGCCACCGAGGAGGGCCTCAAGAAGATCGAGCGCGCGCTGGGCATCGACGACATCTACAGCGACATCTCGGGCCAGCTCGTCAACCACCTGCAACAGGCGCTCAAGGCCCAGTACATGTTCCATCGCGACCAGGAGTACGTGATCACGGACGGCGAGGTCAAGATCGTCGACGAGTTCACGGGCCGCATCATGGAGGGACGCCGCTACTCCGAGGGCCTGCACCAGGCCATCGAGGCCAAGGAAGGCGTGCTCGTGCGCGAGGAGAACCAGACGCTCGCCACCATCACGCTGCAGAACTACTTCCGCATCTACGAGAAGCTCTCGGGCATGACGGGCACGGCCATGACGGAGGACGCGGAGTTCAGGGAGATCTACAACCTCCCCGTCCAGCACATCGACCCCAACAAGCCCGTCCAGCGCGTCGACCACGAGGACCTCGTCTACCAGTCCATCGACGCCAAGTTCAACGCCGTCGCCGAGGACGTCATCGAGCGTCATGAGTACGGCCAGCCGTGCCTGGTGGGCACCGTCTCCATCGAGAGCTCGGAGCGCCTGTCGAGGATCCTGGACAAGCGCGGCATCCGCCATGAGGTGCTCAACGCGAAGCACCACGAGCGCGAGGCGCAGATCGTGGCGCAGGCGGGCCGCGAGGGTGCGGTCACCATCGCCACCAACATGGCCGGCCGCGGTACCGACATCCTCCTGGGTGGCAACCCGGACTTCATGGCCCTGGACATCCTGCGCGAGAGGGGCATCGACCCCGAGGAGGCGACCGAGGAGCAGCATGCCGAGGCCCTGGCGTCGGCCAAGGAGATCACCTCGAAGGAGAAGGAGCGCGTGCTCGAGGCAGGCGGCCTCTGCGTCATAGGCACCGAGCGCCATGAGAGCCGTCGTATCGACAACCAGCTGCGCGGACGCTCGGGCAGGCAGGGCGACCCGGGCGAGTCCACGTTCTACCTATCGCTCGAGGACGACCTCATGCGTCTCTTTGGCGGCGACCGCATGGAGCGCATCTCGCTCATGATGGACCGTTATGACATGCCGTCCGACATGGCCATCGAGTCCAAGATGGTCACCAAGGCCGTTGAGAGCGCCCAGCGCAAGGTCGAGCAGATCAACTTCGCGATGCGCAAGAACGTCCTCGACTACGACGACGTCATGAACAAGCAGCGTCAGGTCATCTACGAGGAGCGCAACAAGATCTTGGACGGCAAGGACCTCGTGAGCCACGTCGAGGAGGTCACCTACGACACGGCGCACCGACGTGTCAACGAGTATTGCTCGGACGAGGTCAACGCGGACGACTGGGACATCCCCGGACTGCGCAAGTGGGCCTCCGACCTCACCGGGCGCGACGACCTCGACCCCATCGACGAGGACATGGAGCACATCGACATCGTCGACATCGTCAACGACTACATCTCCAGGTGCTACGAGGAGAAGTCCGAGCGCCTGTCCGACAAGGTCATGCAAATGCTCTCGGCGCAGGTCATGCTCCGTGTCATCGACACCAGGTGGATGGCGTACCTGCAGGAGATGGACTACCTCAAGACGGGCATCGGCCTGCGAGGCTTTGGTCAGCGCGATCCCCTGGTGGAGTACAAGAGCGAGGCCTACGCCGCGTTCACCGAGTTGGTCAACACCATGTACGAGGACTTTCTCCGCACGATCTTGAGAATCGAGATCGCCGTGGCGCCTCCGCGCCAGGAGGAGGAGCCCGAGGAGCTGCGAGGTGCCAAGTACTCGGGCCCGACGGAGGTCGACGGGGACCAGGGGCAGCGTCGGGGCGGCGTGCACTTTGGCTCGACGCCCATTCCCACCGCCGACCTCGCCGACAGGCGCGCGGGGCACTTCTCAAAGCCCTCCACGTACCGCAAGGAGGACGACCACGACCCCTACGCTAACGTGGGACGCAACGACCCCTGCCCCTGCGGCAGCGGCAAGAAGTTCAAGAACTGCCACGGCAGGAACGCGTAATGGCCGTGCTTGACAAGGATGCCCTGGAGTCTGCCCGCACCCGCCTGGCCGAGGTGGGGTCGTACCTGCACGTCGACGCGCGACGCGAGGACGTCGCGCGCCTCGAGGCCGAGTCGGCGGCACCGGGCTTCTGGGACGACGGCGACGCGGCCCGCAAGGTCATGGAGGAGCTCTCGCGTGCCAAGGACGGCGTGAAGGCCTACGAGGACGCCGTGGCGACCTTTGGGGACGCCGAGGCCGCCTTTGAGCTGGGGAGCCAGACGGACGACCAGGAGCTGCTCGAGGAGGCGGGATCCCTTGCCGAGAAGCTCGCGCACAGCCTCGACGAGCTCGAGCTGGCGAGCTGGTTCACGTCGGACCTCGACCACGGGGACGCCATCGTCTCGATAACCCCCGGGCAGGGCGGTCTCGAGGCCCAGGACTGGTGCGAGATGCTGCTGCACATGTACCAGCGCTACTGCGAGCGCCGCTCCTGGAAGCTCGACCTCAACGACGCGCCGCCGGCCGAGGTCATCGGCATCGACCATGCCACGTTCACGGTGCACGGCGCCAACGCCTACGGCATGCTGCGCGCCGAGCACGGCGTGCACCGACTCGTGCGCATCTCGCCTACCGACGCCAAGAAGCGCCGTCAGACCACGTTTGCGGGCGTCGAGGTGATGCCGCTTCTGCCCGATGACATCCAGATCGACATCGACCCCTCCGACCTCAAGATCGACGTCTACCATGCGTCGGGCCCCGGCGGCCAGGGCGTCAACACGACCGACTCGGCCGTGAGGATAACCCACCTCCCCACCGGCACGGTGGTAACGTGCCAGAACGAGCGCAGCCAGCTGCAGAACAAGGCACAGGCGATGCAGATCCTGCGCAGCCGCCTCTACGAGCAGGAGCAGGCCAAGCGCGAGGCCGAGCTCGACGAGCTGCGGGGGCCCAAGCGCGAGATCTCCTTTGGCAACCAGATCAGGAACTACGTGCTCTATCCCTTCCAGCTGGTGAAGGACCCCCGGACCGGCTGTGAGACGGGCAATGTGGACGCGGTGCTCAAGGAGGGCGAGCTCGACGCCTTCATCGTCGCCTACCATCGCTGGGTCGTGGGAGCGGCCGAGGAGGACTCAGAGCACCTTTAAGGATGTCCAAACCTTATGGCAAGGCTTTGTTTTCTCGGTGTGGCACAGAATAGCGGGGGCGCTGCGCATGCCTTTTGGTAACATTCACTTATCTGTCAATCTACCGTGAGGGGAAAGGAAAGCTTGTGGCAACCCACTTTCGCAGCAATGAGCGACAAGGGGATGAGGGCCTCGACCCCATGCAGGGACTCCGGGAGATTCCCGAGCAGGGGTACGAGGATGTCCAGGACATGGGCGCCGACGTCTATCCGGTCGTGACACCCGACCTGACGGGGGATGCCCCGCAGCCGGTGAGCGTCCAGACGGCGACGGTCGTCCCTGGTGACGACGGCATGGCCGACGTCGCCGACGGAGAAGAGGAGAGCCTGTATGCCTCGCTCCGCAGCGACGACCAGCCCGACGTCATCAAGACGGGCATCCCCACCATCTCGCTCAACAACGTAACCATGGTGTACCCGTCCCAGCCCAATAAGCCCGCCCTCGAAGACGTGAGCGTCGACATCTACCCCGGGGAGTTCGTCTTTATCGTCGGACACTCCGGCTCGGGCAAGTCCACGTTCATTCGCCTGCTCACCAGGGAGATCAAGGCCTCGCGGGGTCAGGTCCAGGTCGCGGGCCAGGACCTCACCAAGATGCGTCCTTGGAAGGTCCCCTACCTGCGCCGCCAGATCGGCTGCGTGTTCCAGGACTTCAAGCTCCTGCCCGACAAGACCGCCGCGCAGAACGTGGCCTTCGCGCTGGAGTGCATCGGCAAGCCGCGCTCGGTCATCAACGCGCAGGTGCCCGAGGTGCTTCGCCTCGTGGGCCTTGCCGACAAGACGGACAACTACCCCGACCAGCTCTCCGGTGGTGAGCAGCAGCGCGTCGCGGTCGCCCGCGCCATGGTCAACCGTCCGCCGCTGCTCGTCTGCGACGAGCCGACGGGTAACCTGGACCCGGCCATCTCGCTCGGCATCATGAAGCTGCTCGACCGCATCAACCGCGCGGGCACGACGGTCGTCATGGCCACGCACGACCGCGAGATGGTCGACTCGATGCGCAAGCGCGTCATCGCGCTCGAGGCGGGCCATGTGGTACGCGACCAGGAGAGGGGAGGCTACGGCAACTATGGTGCTCTCTAACATTGGATATGCGCTGCGCGAGGCGCTGCGTCACATAAAGCGCAACTTCACCACGTGCTTTGGTGCCACGATCACGATCTTCCTCTCGCTGTTTGTCATCGGCCTCTTTGTGATGGGCTCGGCGGTCGTCAACAACCTCGTGGGGAGCGTCGAGGACCGCGTGACCATCCAGGCGTTCCTCGCCGACAACGCCGACCAGTCCGCCGTCGAGGCGGTGCAGGCCGACATCTCCACGTGGGACAACGTCGAGGAAGTGACCTACAAGAGCAAGGACGAGGCGCTCGAGGAGTACCGTCAGACGATGAGCAACCGCAACGCCGCCGACGCCATCTCCGCGCTCGAGGGCGAGAACCCCGTCCCGGCCTCCCTGGTCATCAAGCTCAACGATCCGCAGCAGGTGCAGTCGGTGGCAGACCGGCTCATCGCCGACGAGGCCTTTGGCAAGGTGTCGGACGACCCCGACAACGTGAGCGCCTCCGTCCAGTATGGGCAGGAGACGGTCGAGCGGCTCTTCAACGTGACGCGCGTCATCAGGATCGCGGCGCTGGTGCTCGTGGCGCTGCTGACGTTCGTGTCGTTTGTGTTCATCAACAACACCATTCGCCTGGCCATCTCGGCACGGCGGCGCGAGATCGCGATCGAGCGGCTCGTGGGCGCATCGAACGGCTTCATTCGCGGGCCCTTCATCGCCGAGGCGATGCTCGAGGCGGTCGTGGCGTCCATTCTGGCCATCATCGCGCTCTCCGTGGGCTCCAGCATCCTCTCGTCGCGTTTGGCGGCCACGCTGCAGTTCCTGAGCTTCTCGCTCAATGGCGGGGTCATTGTGGGAACGTACGTGGCGCTGGTGCTCGTGGGCCTGGTCATTGGGCTGTTTGGTTCGATCATTGCCATGAGGCGCTACCTCAAGGTCTAAGTGGCGTCTCGCAAGAGGCGTGTTGGGGGCGGCTGGGCTTCGTGTCTGGTCGCCCCGTCGTATATGCGAGGTGAGTGATGGGTCGCAGATATGGGTCACAAGGCGGGTGCCACGGCCGAGGAGGGCGGCATGGCCATGGCCGGCACGGGCACGGCAGAAGCGTCGAGCTCGAGGGCACCGTGGTCATCGACCGTCCGGGACGCGCGCGCCTTCATGCGGACGAGGGCGTCTTCAAGATCACGCGGGGCGGGCTGCGCGGCGCCATGAACGGGGACCGCGCACGTTGCGTGCTCGTGAACGGGCGTGGCCGCGGCGGCCGAGGCGGCGAGCGCATGGCGGTGGTTCGCTCGGTGGAGGAGCGCAGCGTAACGTCCTTTGTGGGCACGTACGAGCTTGCCGACCCGCTGGGCGTGGTGCGCCCCCTGGACGCGCGCATCGACCACGACTTCTTTGTCCCGCCACAGGACTCGACTGCCCAGAAGCTCGGCGTGCAGACGGGGGACGTGGTGGTGGCACGCATCCTGAGCTATCCCATGCGGCGCTCGGCGGCGATCGTGACGCTCGAGCGCAAGGTGGGCTCGGGCAAGGGACTGGACCTTGCCATGGAGACGGTCATCGCGAGCCACGGGCTCCGCACGGAGTTCCCCGAGGCGGCGCTCGACGAGGCCGCGGCGGCGCGGGCACGGGCGCGGGCCGGGGCGGCACCAGCGCATGGCCGCGAGGACCTCACGGGACTCTGCGCCATCACCATCGACCCCACCGACGCGCGCGACTTCGATGACGCGGTGAGCGTGCGCGAACTGGGCGACGGCGGCTACGAGCTGGGCGTCCACATCGCCGACGTCGCGCACTACGTGGCCGAGGGCTCGTCGCTCGACCTCGAGGCGCGGGCGCGGACCTGCTCGGTCTATCTCGCCGACCGCGTGATACCCATGCTTCCCGAGAGGCTCTCCAACGACCTGTGCTCGCTCCGCCCGGACTGCGACCGCCTCTGCATGACGGTCTTTGTCACGTTGGACGCGGCGGGCGAGGTCACGGGGTCACGGGCGTGCGCGTCCGTGATTCGCTCGAAGGCGCGGCTCGACTACGGGACGGCGGACGCGCTGCTCGCGGGCGAGCTGGCCGAGACGGACCTTCCCTCTGCGCCGGAGCTCGCGCCCGAGGTCGCCCGCACCGTGCGCACGCTCGATGCCATCGCGGCGCTTCGCCGTGCGGTGCGCGAGCGTCGTGGGGCGCTCGACTTCGACACCAAGGAGGTGAGGGCGGTGCTGGACGAGGGCGGCGTCGCGACGGGAGTCGAGGTCCGCTCGCGCTCGCGCGCCACGAGCCTGATCGAGGAGGCGATGCTGCTCGCCAACGAGAGCGTGGCGTCGATGCTCGCCGGCGCGCACTGCCCCTGCGCCTATCGCGTCCACGACCGCCCCTCGGCGGACGACCTCGCGGCGACGATACCCGCCCTGCGAGAGCTGGGGCTTCTCGGCGAGGGGGAAGTACGGGGCGTCATGGCGGGAGACGCGCACGTCCTACGTGGCATCCTCGACCGCGTGGCAGGGACGCCCGTCTTCGCGGGCGCGCAGTCCCTGCTGCTCCGGGCCCAGCAGCGGGCCGTCTACCTCCCGAGCAACAACGGCCATTACGCGCTGGCGGCCGCCTGCTACTGCCACTTCACCTCGCCCATCAGGCGCTACCCTGACCTTGTGGTGCATCGCTCGCTCAAGGCGCTGCTTGACGGCCGCCGCGTCGATCCGGAGGTGGCGGAGTCCCTGTCGCAGGTGTGCCAGGCGTGTTCGGAGGGTGAGCGGACCGCCGAGGCGGCGTCGCGCGAGTCGCAGGAGGTCAAGATCGCGGAGCTCTATGCCACCAAGGTGGGGGAGCGCTTCTCGGCGACCGTGGTGGGATGCGTGCGCCGGGGCGTCTTCGTGATGGTCGACGGTGACTTCGTGGAGGGCTTTGTGCCCGCGCGCGAGCTGGGCGACGAGCGCTTCGACTTTGACGCGCGTCGCCTCGTGCTGGTGGGCGAGGAGTCGGGCACGGTCTGGGGGCTGGGCCGGCGTCTCACCGTGGTGGTGCGTGGCACCGATCCCGCACAAGGCCAGATAGACTTCTCGCTGGCTTAGGCTACACTGGGGCATGCGAGGACTACGGACGATTGCAGAAGAAGGAGACGCGCGATGGCGCAGACCACGCTAGAGGAGCAGCTGCTGCGGGCCGAGGGCCTGCTGGTGCAGGGCGAGTCCGAGCAGGCCAAGGACCTGCTCGCCCGGCTCGCCGAGGACGCCGAGGACTACGTCGAGCGCAACTGCCCGACGACGGACGAGGTGCAGTGGTTTAGCTTTCCCACCATCTTCGAGCGACTCGCCTACCGCAGGGTCGAGCGCGACCCGCGCACGCTGGAGGACGTGGGTGAGCCGCTTGACAGGCTCTACAACGACCTTGCCCTGGCCTGCGTGCACGTGGGCGACTACGACCTCGCCATGGAGGCGCTCCGCCAGGCGGTGCGGTGGAACCCCATGGGGTGCGAGTACCGCCTCAACCTGGCCGACCTCTATCGCGTGGCGGGTGACATGCAGGAGTACCTCGCCCTCACGTACTCGGTCTTCGAGCGGGCGAGCGAGGCGATCCACGTGGTGCGCGCCTTTCTCAACTTTGCGGGGTGGTTCGAGACCGAGGGCAAGGAGCGTCAGGCCGCGAGCGCGCTGCGCATGGCGCGCCGCATGGACGTGAGGGACTCCTCGCTCGAGGCGGCGCTCAAGCGCGCGGCGGGGACCCCGACCGACCCCGACAGCGTGACGGACGAGGAGGCCACCGAGCTGCTCGCGGCCGAGGGCCTGCCGGACGCCGCCAACGCCGAGATCGCGGTCTGCCTGCTCATGTGCGCGACCGACGCGGCGGCGGCAGGGGACGCGCCCACGGCGACCAACCTCACGGTCCGCGCACGCGACCTCGTGGGGGAAGCTGCGGCCATGGCGCTGGTTGAGCTTATCCGCGCGAGCGACAAGGAGGTCGATGCGCATGGCTAGGCGTGAGAAGAAGACCATATCCAGAAACCGCAACGCGCGGCGCGAGTACCAGATCGAGGACACCTACGAGGCGGGCATCGAGCTCACGGGAACCGAGGTGCGGAGCCTGCGCGAGCGGTCGTGCCAGATCAAGGACTCGTTTTGCGTGGTGCGGCGCGGGGAGGTCTTTCTCGTGGGGTGCCACATCCATCCCTACTCGCACGGCAACGTGTGGAACGTCGACCCGGACCGCCGACGCAGGCTCCTGCTGCACCGTCGGCAGATCGACGGCATCGACCGGCGCATACGCGAGAAGGGCTACGCGCTCGTGCCGCTCGAGATGTACTTTGACGAGCACAACCGCGTGAAGCTCTGCGTGGGCGTGGGTCGCGGCAAGAAGCTCTACGACAAGCGCGCTGACCTCGCCAAGCGCCAGCAGAACCGCGACATCGAGCGCGCGCTCAAGGAGCGGTCACGCTAGGACACTGAGACGCTAAGGCGCTAAGACGCCCGAGGTGCAGTTCGTAGGCGCTCTGTTGCAATCATTCCCTATAGGGTGTATTTTTGTGGAATGAAGAAAATATACCCTATAGGGAAGTTTTTGGTGGCCTCGGTAGTTTGGAAGCGCGTGGTCCGGGATGCAAGTGTGGGCGGATTCTGGCACGAGAACGCAAGTATGGGCGGCTCGGGGCCCTCGTTTGGCACGAGAACGCAAGTATGGGTGCCGAGAATGGCACGAGAACGCAAGTATGGGTGGATTCTGGCACGAGAGCGCAAGTATGGGCGGCTCGCACGCCCTTCTCGGTCTCTTGGCCCGCCCACAGTTGCATCCTCGTGCCAGGCGGACACCTCCAGCCGCCCATACTTGCATCCTCGTGCCAGGCGGACACCTCCAGCCGCCCATACTTGCACTCTCGCGTCATGTGGCACCGCCAAGCTCGCCCAGAGTGTCGCTCTCGCGCAACGCGGCCGAGGCACCTCTATACGCCTACCCATATAGGACGACACATGACTGCGCACAAACTGCCGAAGAACTAGTCTTTGTAAGGGAGAGACGGCATGAAGACGTTCAGGGAGCTGCAGAGACTTGCCAGGGAGCGCGAGGTGGAACCGCTTCCGCCCACGGACGTGTGGGATGCCAAGGAGGTTGGAAAGATCCTGCGCAGGCGGCGCAAGGAGATGGGATGGACGCAGGAGGATGCGGCGGTGCTTATGGGGTACAGTACGCGTCTGATATCAGAGCTTGAGCGGGGCCGCGGGACGGTCGCCTTTGAGACCGTGCTCAGGATCGCGCGCAACTACGATGTCAAGCTCATCCTCCAGGGCGGTGAGTGGCATGAGTGATGCTTCTTTGGACGTATGGAGGGAGGTCGGCGGCGAGTTTCAACGGGTTGGGGCAATTTCTGGGGGTAGGTTCGCCTACTCCACCGTCTACCTCGAATCCGACAACGCCGCTGCCATATCGCTCAATCTTCCGCTGGGGGAGGAGCCCTTCGACGCGAGAAGGACCTCCGCGTTTTTTAGGGGGCTCCTTCCCGAGGGTGAGACATGGTCGGACTTCGTGGGCATGCTGCGATCCGAGGGGGGCGGCTATACCAAGGTACTGGAAGGCCTGAGGAACGAGACGGTCGGAGCCTTGGTGTTTGGCGAGCGTCCGTCATGGGACGAGGCGTCGTATGAGCCGCTCGGTGGGGACGTGCTGCGGAGGTTAGCCAAGATTCCGCAGCGCGCCGTCGTCGAACTGGGAATGAGGACGAGAAAGTCCCTCGCGGGTGCGCAGCCAAAGGTCGGGCTCTACCATGCGGGAAGTGATGTCGACCGTGGCTGGCATGTACCCTTGGGCATTGCACCGTCGACGCATATCGTCAAGAATCCCAACAAGCTCTTTCCGGGCGATTCGGTGTACGAGGCGCTTTGCTGTGAGGTTACGAGATTGCTCGACCTGCCTGTGGCAGAGACGGAACTCATCAGAATCGACGGCAACGAGCCCCTCCTTGCGGTGAAGAGATTTGACCGCGTGTTCGAGGGCTCCGGACGAACGCTCGACGGTCTCCGCGTTCCCCTGCGTCTTCATCAGGAGGACATGTGCCAGGCATCGGGCTTCTCGGGAGAGTTCAAATACGAGCCGACAGGCGCATGTTACGCAAACAGGTGCTCAGTGCTCGCTGCTCGTGGGATGAGAGGCGTCTACAACACAACCATGGTCCTGTTCTACATGCTCTGCCTGGATTTTGTCCTTGGCAATTGCGACAACCACCTCAAGAATCGATCGCTTCTCTGGAATGAGGGCTGGACGGGCTTTGCGCTCGCGCCGTTCTACGACATCACCAACACGACGTTGTACCCAGGGCTTGACCGCGAGATGGGCATCTCGTTTGGGGGTAGCAGGAAGATCGATGACGTGACGCCCCTCATGATCATGGAGACGGGCGAGTCGTGTGGAATACCGCGAGACGTGGCATGGGCGTTGTTCGAGGAAATCGCCGAGGAATCAGGTCCGGCGATCGAGCGGGCTGGACAAAATCTTGCGGACAAGGGATTCCCTGATGCGGTGAAGGCGGCGAGGAGGTTGCTCGCTGATGCGGATGGGCGGAGAAGCTTGGCGGGAAAGCGGTAACATGCTGGCATGCAGTGCGGTTGAAGGGCAGGACGGGGGATAGGGCATGTCCGGTAGCAAGGTATCGCGCTCCGTGCGGGCGCACGAGACGTGGATCGACTACGCGCGCGCCGTCTGCGCCGTGGCCGTGGTGTTCCTGCACGCTTGGGGCACGGTGGTCGTGTCGCATACCGCGCAGGAGATCGGCCTCGTGCGCCTCGCCGTCTGGGAGTGCCTCGACCTTGCGCTGGGCTCCTTTGCCGTGCCCGTGTTCTTCATGTTGACGGGATACCTCCTGCTCGACCGCGACAAGGAGGTGGGGCTCGACCGCATCCGCCGCTACGCGCTCAGGATGCTGGGCGTCTTGGTGGCGTTTGGCTACCCCTATTGCCTGATCGAGCATGTCGTTGGCGGAGAGGGGCCGAGCCTCGCCCTGCTGGGCGCCTGCGTGGTCGACCTGCTCTGCGGCGAGACCTGGGACCACATGTGGTACGTCTACGCGATACTGGGCTTCTATCTCACGCTGCCCCTCTTCAAGCGGTTCGCGCAGGCGGCGACCCGTGCGGAGTGGGAACTGGTGCAGGTGGTGCTGGGCGTGTTCGTGCTTGGGTTCTCGACCGTGCGGGACATCTTCTCGGTCGATTTGGTGGCGCTCACCCCCTTTCTGGGGACGTCCGCCTTCTACATCCTGCTGGGCGGCTACGTGCGCACGTTCTGGAGGGATGACGAGCACACTCCCGCATGGGTGGTGCCGACGGGCCTGGCGGCGCTCGCTCTGGGCCTCGTGCTTGCGTGTGTGGCCATCGCGGTCACGGGTGACCGCATCCTCATCATCAGGAACCCCGAGTGCCCCCTGGTGGTGATGTGGGCGCTCGCCGTCTTTGTGATGCTGAGAAGGGCGGGGCATGGCGCGACGGGTGCCGCGCCACAGGCGGCGGTGCGGTCGCTCGCGACGTGCTCCTTTGGCATCTACCTGGTCAACCCCGTGTTCTACCACGTGATGTACCGTCTGCTGGGGCTCTCTCCGCTCGGCCTTCCCTACGGGGCGAGCGTCCTGTTGGTGGCGACCGACCTCGCGGCCTCGTGGGTGCTCGCGTGGGTGCTGAGGCGCGTGCCGGGGTATCGGCGGCTGCTGTAGAGCCGCCATGCTGCGCCGCCCTGTTGTGGCACTGCCTGCGTGGGGCGCATCCTGCGGTATCTTGTCCGTCTTGTGTGAAAAATATACGTGTTTTCATTAGCTTCTCTGCTGTTGTACAATCAGAAAGCTTCTTTGCAGAGCCCCGTAAACTCAGCAAGAACACGTACGAACGAGCAAGTGGAGGAGTCACGTGAAGAAATCGACTCAATATGCCAACCCCGGCGAGGTCGAGCGCAAGTGGGTGCTCATCGACGCCGAGGGCGCAACGCTTGGCCGTCTGGCCACGCGTGCGGCCATGATCCTGCGTGGCAAGGACAAGCCGCAGTACACGCCCCATACCGACACCGGCGACTTCGTGGTGGTCATCAATGCCAGTAAGGTCCAGCTTACCGGCAACAAGGCCGCGCAGAAGTTCTACTGGCGTCACTCCGGCTATCTGGGAGGGCTCAAGACCGAGTCCTTTGCCGAGGCCATGGAGAAGCACCCCGAGCGGGTCGTCGAGCATGCGGTGAAGGGCATGCTGCCTAAGACGAGCCTTGGCCGCAAGCAGGCTACCAAGCTCAAGGTCTATGCGGGTCCTGAGCATCCGCACACCGCACAGAACCCCGTCAAGATCGATCTGGAGGCATAGCGCATGGCTGATAACACCGTAGTCTATAGTGGTACCGGCCGCCGCAAGGAGGCCGTGGCGCGCGTGCGTCTGGTTCCCGGCACCGGCAAGGTTACCGTCAACGGGCGCGAGGCCGCCCAGTACTTTGGCCGCCAGCAGCTGGTCGACAACGCGACGGCGCCGTTCCGCGTGACCGACACCGTCGGCCACTTTGACGTGCTCGCCAACTGCAAGGGCGGCGGCATCACCGGCCAGTCCGGCGCGCTGCGCCTGGGCATCGCCCGTGCGCTGCTCGACGCGGGCGAGTACCGCGAGGACCTCAAGAAGGCGGGCTTCCTCACGCGCGACTCCCGCGCGGTCGAGCGCAAGAAGTACGGTCTCAAGAAGGCCCGCAAGCGCCCGCAGTTCTCCAAGCGCTAAGCCTGGGGGCACGCGGAGTTCGCGTACCGAGCAGAGCCTCAGCTACAAGAGGCGGCGTACCGAGAAGTTCGGTGCGCCGCCTTTTGTTATGCGCTTGCGGAGTCAACAGGGACACTGAGAGTCAAGGAGTCAACAGGGACGGAGGTATTCGACCTCATTTTCCTAGGAAAATGAGGTCGAATACCTCCGTCCCTGTTGACTCCCGTC
>Ga0065709_1006114_pt1 | contig 17394 bp, 9 predicted proteins | sample Hoacrofraction14_2_FD_59096 | JGI IMG/M metagenome (GOLD analysis project Ga0065709, IMG submission 59096) | Hoatzin crop microbial communities from Cojedes, Venezuela, sample from fiber fraction 14 v1 | ecosystem: Host-associated > Birds > Digestive system > Esophagus > Crop | place: Venezuela...
TACCACATGTTGAAACTGTTGCAAAGCATAAACGCGCACATTTTGGAGCACTAGTAGCATTTACATACACATCCGTGATGCCTACTGCGTCAATAGTTCCGAAAACATGATCTTCAAGTTCTTTCAGATTACTAGAGAGTGTAATAGTTCCCACTCCATGGTCTCCAATATTTTCGTTTTTATCATTCTTTTCGTCTGTATAAAATTTTGTACACCCATTCATCAAATGGAATGCATACTTCTCAATTTTTTCATAGTTTTTCAGAATGCAAAGTTCTGTAATCTTCTGGCAATTATACAAGCAATAAGCAGGAATAGTTGTCATCGAGGTAGGAAGTGAAATAGAAGTAAGACTTCCACCATAATTTGCCACCAAAGACAATTCTTTGTAATTGGCAAATACAGCGTCAGTTAAATCAATAGTAGCGAATTGCGCACCATTAAGAGCAGCCCAACTGCTACTTTGCGCATATACATTTCCACATTGAGCTTTAATATCCTCAGTCGTAATAAAAGTTTCGCTACCTGCATTTGCTGTTGCTCCTTGGGAAATATCGAACGCATTCAGATTTCCTGAGAGTTTGAGAGAAGTTATAGTTGACGGAATTGTGTAATTATAGAGGTTAGAAATAATGTCCTTATTCATTTCTATGGACTTCATCAATGTACCAGCAGTTTTTACATAACCTACGAGTTGTGAGTTATTATCGCCGCACAAAGAAATAGCCGAGCAAAGGTTGGTGCAACCTGCCAAAGTTGTTGCACTCAGCTCTGTTTGACCAGCGGGCAAAGAGATGTACTTGGCGCTTGTTTGCAAATCAGATAAGCTTGCGTCATCAGCGAAGGTACAACCATCGATGTCAAGGCGCACAACATTGGTGCAACTTGCAAGTGCCTTCAAGTCTGCCTTGTTCAAGGTCGAAGTCTTAGAGATTTTGATGTTAGTGGCATTGAGCAAATTGTTTTTCCCTCTTTCGTTGACAGTAGTTGTCAGAATCTGTGCCAATTCACCAGCCGCTAAATCATAGCATTCCACAAAGGGTTCTGCCGTTTGAGCGCATGTTGAAGGAAAATAGTAGGAGTTTTCGTTCTCCGCTACGTTGTTAACGTCTGCCCATGCGCCTACAACGCTGAGCATACTTACTAATGTAAGTAGAAAAATTTTCTTCATTTGTAGTTTAACTTAGAGTTTAAATTGATATATTAATATTAATTGTATTATCGCCCTTTTTCTACGTTACTTAGGGAGTAACGGCGAAACGCCTATGCTCCGAGACGAAAAAAGTGCTGCAAATCATTGGTATATCACGCGTGCGCGCGTATATATATAATAAGGTGAAAAGGGCAAAAATGGCGGAAAAACTTCACAAAAATCGAGATTTTGGAAAATGACTGAAATGTTAAATATTTAAAAGGTTACCTTAAAAAATCGTTGATTCTCTTGCAGATATCAACAAATGAGTGTATCTTTGCACCGATTTTTGCACAGCTAACTACCGTTACTCCCTAAGTAACGGTTTTTTTATATGCAAAAAAATGGGGCAGACACTGTGCGGTGTCTGCCCCATTTGATTTTNGTNGGGTTCTGAAGAAGGGTTGTTTATTTCTTCAGTTCTACTTTGTCGAAATTGAGTGTCTTCAGTCCGAGCTCCGTGGGGTCGAGGGCCTGGGCTCTAGCGATGGCCTGGGGCGCTTGGGGAGCGTTGGCCTTGGCGGCGCTGGAGGTGATGGTGAAGGTCTCGTAACCATAGCCGAAGACGCCTGCGGAAACGTAGTAAACCACGGCGAAGTAGTAAATGTTGTTGGCTGAATCGAAGAAGCTGTAGCCATAAGAAGTGCCTCCAACGTAGTCAACGAGGTCGCATACATAGACGGCGCCGTAGGAGCTGTGAACGTATCCGATGGGTTGGTCGGCCACGGTGATGGTGCCATCGTCGTTGAAGCTGAATTGGAAATCTACGCCGTAGCCCCAGTTGGTGATCTTATAGACCTTGCTGTTCTGGTCGGCCTGATAGAGGGTGAGGCCTGAGTCGTCGCCTTCGAAGAACTGAGCGTAGGTGTAGGTTCCGGTTGCCACGGCTGTCCAAGTGTATTGGCAGGAAACGGTGACGGTTGTTTTGGTGGCCACTTGCGACTTGGTGATGGTGTCGGCGGTGGCTGCTGTGGCGTCGTCGAGCTGGAGAGTCACGGTGTAGGTGTCACCGGGCGTGAGGTTCGAGAAGTTGACGTAGGCCGTTGCCATGCCTTCGCCGTTGCCGAAGGTGACGCTGTTGCTGCTGAGTGTGGCGCCACTGCCGCCGTCGTCGAACACGAGGTTGGCGGTATAGGTGCCGTTGGTGATGGCTCTGGAGAGTTCCACGGGCACGGTGAGCGTCGATTCACTGGTCTGCAGGGACTGTCCGCTGGTTACGAACGACACGTTCTGGAAGGTGGGTTCGTAGATGGCTCCTTCGTTTTCTTGGTCGCAACTGGTGAGGAGTGCGGCAGCGGCAAACATGATGAGCGTTGCGCTTTTAGCGGTGCTCATGGCTCCATGCAGTTTGCTTTTTATGTTGTTTATTTTCATATTGTTTCTTTTTTTAATTGAAAACTTATTAAATTGAAAATTGAAAATTGGAAATTGAAAATTAACTTCGCTTCGCTTCGTTTCCTCTAGAGACGCAAGGGCGCCAGCCTTATTTTCTTTTTTTTATTGATAATTGAAAATTAACTTCGCTTCGCTTTGTTTCCCCTAGAGACGCAAGGGCGCCAGCCTTATTTTTCAATTTTCAATTTTCAATTTACAATTCCTACTTCGTATTTCCCGTTGGGTTTTGGTCTTTTGTGGCATCCATGTTCTCGTTGCCATCAAATTCTGCCTGCGGGATAGTGAGCACCCATGCGTAAGACTCGGGGTCGTTGAGGGAAGTGTTGCATCCGGCGAGGGCTGAGGGCCAACCGTCGTCTGTCGATCTAACAAAACCTTGGCGGAGGCGGCGGATGGTGTAGATACGTCCATCTTCGCCCCAGAGCTCGATGCGTCGTTGGGTGATGATTTCTTCGAGGAGCGAACCTGTCACGTCGTTGGTGAGTGTGCCGAGGGTGGTTCCTGTCTTGGTGCAGGTGTAATTCGGGTCACGTTGTGCCATGAGGGTGAGCAGGTATTGCTTGGCCACGTCTTCTTGTCCGAGTCGGCAGGCAGCTTCGGCGGCGTTGAGATACATCTCTTCTACGCGCATCCACACGTAGTCGCCTTCCCATGTTGCGAGGTTAGAGAAGTCGAACTTCACTTGGATGTAGCCACCATCGCTGGCTTCGTCGGTGGGATCCCACCAAGCGCGACGTGTGTCGGTGGTCTTCATCTTGTTGTAGAGCGAGATGGGGATTTGCTTGTGGGCGCGAAGTCCATAGGCAACGTCCTTGCTCATGTGTGCGAAGAAGGAGGCGTACATACCGGCTTGGTCGCTCACGATTTCGGCTCCCCACATCACGTTGTCGGCATCAGCATCGTTCACACCGATGAACGAGGCCACGGGCAGGATGGAGCATCCGCTGGCGCTGATGGCTTTTTGTGCTGCGTCGAGGGCTGTTGACCAGTCTTCCATCACGAGGGCCACGCGCGAACGGATGCCCTGGGCCACGGCGTAGCCCATGTGGCTGCAGTGTTGCTGGGTGGTTCCCTGGAGAAGGCTGCAGGCTTTGTCGATGTCCGACTTGATCTGAGCATAGGTTTCTTCGACGGTGGAACGCGGCTGACCAGTTGTCGAGGTGTAGGTGGGCTCGTTGTAGATGGGGAGTCCGGGTTCGCTCTGGTGTCCGGCGTAGGTGCGTGCGAAGATTTGTGCAGCCATAAAATAGCTATAGGCGCGAATGGCGTAGGCCTGTCCGATGACGTAGTTGACGTCGGTAGAGCTGCCGCTCATGGTTTCTTCGGCTGCTATGATATAGTTGGCGTTGGCAATCCATGTATAATAGGCTTTCCAGAGGTCGTAGCTTCTCCAGTTGGAGGAGGCGTAGCGGCTCTTCACGTTGTAGGCGGCGTCGAACCAGAACCATCCTGATCCTTGTGCGGCCATAATCATGTCGTCGCCCATCACTTCAGCCATCAGGTTGTAGGCTGATATACCGAAGCACTGGTGGGTGTTTCCGGTGGTTGACCATCCGGCAGAGTACATGGAACGGTAGATGCCGTTGAGGGGCACGAGAGCCGACGAGGCGTTGCTCATGAACGTGGAGCCAGACATGGAGTCGGTGGGCTCTGTTTCCAGTTGGTCGCTGGAGCAGGAAGCGAGGGTGAGGGCTCCTGCCAGTGCGAAGAACATTGTTCTATATAATTTTTTCATTTTGTTACCTTTCCTTTATTTTATTACATTACGATGATTTCGCAGATAGAAACGCGGTTCCAGCTGGGTTCGTCGAACATGCCTGTTTCGCCTTGTCCGGCAGCATTGATGCGGCTGGCATCGATACCGTATTTCTTGATGAGGAGATCTTTCACGGCTGCGGCGCGTCCGTTTGCGAGTTTGATGTTGTTGTCGGATGGTCCGTCTTTGGAAGCATAACCCTTGATGTCGCAGGTTGCCTGGGGATGGCTCTTGAGGTAGGAAGCCACGCGCTCCACATTGGCCATCTGGTCGCTGGTGACGTTGGTCTTGTTGACGGGGAAGTGTACGAGAATCTTGAGATACTCTTTGCTGTTGTCAACGATTTCCTTCACGGGTTCGCGGTTCTCGCATTCCTGGAGGGCGCGTTTGGTGGCGTTCAGGTCGTTGCGCAGGTTGGCAGCGGCGGCGTCGGCATCGCTAAGCTTTCCTTCGGCGTCGGCCAGCTCGGCACGGAGTCGGTTGATTTCGTTGTTGAGCAGCTGCACGCTACGATCGTTCTGGTTGGCGATGGTGTAGGACTTACCGAAGTTGAGTTCGACACCAATGGTCCATGTGCGAACGGGAGTATAGTCGTAGTTGGTGGAACCTGAGAAGCTGTTCTGCGGGTCCATACCGTCGAGGTGCGACCAGAGGGCGAGGTTGTCAACAGATGCAAATACGCGTGCACTGGAGATGCCGGCTTTGCCGAGCCACTTGCTGGGCAGGCTGTAGGCTGCCGTGATGTTCTTGATGGCGAAGTAGCTGGCATCCACGAGATAGCGGTCGAGGGAGATGGAGGAGCCTGCGATGCTTACGCGAGGAACGTCGGTGATGTCACCAGGTTTCTGCCAGCGACGCAGCGCATTCTCATGCCATGTGGAGCTGGGATACCAGAGATCCATAATGCCTTGATAGACGCCATCATAGATCTTGCCTCCGAGGGAGTAGGTTGTCAGCACGGAGAGGGTGAATCCGCCCCAGCGAAGATCGGTTCCAAGGCTACCATAGAGGTCGGGGTTGCGGCTGCCCATGTAGTATTTGCTGTTGGAGGCTTTCGAATAGTCGGTTGTGATATATTCTGAACCTTCAATCATGTTGCCGTCGTCGTCCTTCTTGTATGCATAGTAGAGCTGTGCGCCCGTTGCGGGATCAACACCTGCCGACTTAGAGATATAGTAGGTGTAGATAGGATATCCTTCCTTCACAACTCTGGTTCCGTAGGTGAGTTCGGGAGCTTCGTCGGTGAGGCGGAGCACTTTGTTCTTGTTGGCGGTGCCCATAGCGGTGATGTTCCACTCGAAGTTCTTGAAGCGAACGGGCGTGATGCGCAGCGAAGCCTCAACACCTCTGTTGCGCATGTCGCCTACGTTGGCATAATATCCGGTGAAACCGGTTGACATGGCCATAGGTTTCTCGAGGAGCATGTCCTTGGTCTTGCGGTTGTAGAATTCAACGCCGAGCTGCAAACGGTTGTCGAAGAAGGTTCCTTCGAGACCGGCATTGAAGTTCTGGCTCTTCTCCCAGCTCACCTCTTGGTTCTCGAGTGACGAGATGAGGGCGCCGATGTTGCCTGCGTTGGCATAGCTGAGGTCATAGAGGCTCTGCCATGCGTAGTAGGTCGAGAGGTGGTCGTTACCCTGCTCACCGTAGCTAGCCTTCAGCGAGAGGTTGTTGATCCACGAGATGTCTTTCATGAAGGCCTCTTCGGAGACGCGCCAGTTGGCACCCAGCGACCAGAAGGTTCCCTTGTTGTGGTCAACGTGGAAGCGTGAGGATTGGTCCTGACGAACGGAGCCAGACAGATAGTAGCGGTTGGCATAGTTGTAGGTCAGACGGCTCAACCACGAGTTCACGCGATAGTTGTCGCTATAGGAGTCGGCGTCGTAGAGGGTAGTACCCGGACGGAGTTCGAGGATGCCGTCCACGAGGTTTGTCTTGGCTGCCAACAGATATTTGTAGTTGTAGGCATACCACTCATGACCGAGGAGGAGTCCGATGGTGTGGAGTCCGAAGGTGCGATCCCATGTGAGCAGTTGGTTGAAGGTGTAGCTCTGGGTGCGATAGTTCATTTTGCGGAGCAGACCTCCAGCGTTGGCTTGGTTACCATGCTGGCTGTTCATATAGTAGGAACGGCTTCTGTTGTTGTAGTCCATACCGAAGTTAACGGCGAACTTCACGCCTTGCAGCCATCCATATTTCTCGAGGTCGCTACCGAGCACGATGCCCGTGCGGAGTCCAGCGATGTCGCGAAGGTTCTCAAACTTGTCGAGTTCGAGTCCGCCGAGGGAGCTAAAGTCGTTCAGCGAGCCAGGACGTGTGCCGTTGGCCAGGGCTTCACCCCAGTCGTATTGCAGGTTTCCGTCGGCATCCAGCTGGTTGTTGCCATTGATGTCCTTCAGATAAACAGGGAACAAGGGGTTCACAAACTGTGCGGTGTACCAGGGGTTGCTCGACGATGTTTCATCATAGTCGTTGGAGTTCTGGATGGAGTGAGCCATCGAAGCGTTGATGTTAGCGCCGAACCAGTCAACAACCTGAGTGGTTATGTTAGCACGTGCATTGTAACGCTGGAAGTCCGTTGTCTTGAGGATACCCTTTTCGTTCAGGTAGCCGAGAGACATCATATACTGCGTGTTGGCGGTTCCGCCGGTGATTTGCAGCTGATGTTCGTGGCGAGGAGCGTTTTTGCGGATAACGGAGTCATACCAGTCTTCGTCCCATGCGCTCTGAGCGTCGGAGCGAACGTAGCCCGTCGAGGGGTCGATAATGTTGTCCCAAGTGTAGTTCTTGAATGGGTTGTATTGCTCACCACCGAGTTCCGAGCTGAGGTCAGCACGTGCTTGAGCCTCGGCAGCTTCCCAACTCATTCCGTTGTCATATACGTAACCGTTGCGCAGTCCTTCGTAGTAGAGCTGCACAAAATCCTTTTGACTCACCGTGTTATAGCGCTTGAGGCTTCTCGAAGACCATCCGAGGGTCGAACGCCACATCACGTTTGTCTTGCCATCGACACCTTTCTTAGTGGTAATCATCACCACACCGTTGGCACCACGTGCACCATAAAGGGCAGCGGCAGAGGCGTCTTTCAACACCGTCATCGACTCGATGTCCGAGGGGTTGATAGAACTCAGTTTGCCATCGTAGGGGATTCCGTCCACCACATAGAGCGGCGTGCTATAGGCATTGATAGAACCATAACCACGGATATGCAATTCTCCTGACTCACCAGGCTGTCCAGAACCCGACGTCACCTGCAGACCCGACACGTTACCTTCGAGGGCTTTGGTGGCATCCGTCACAGGACGAAGCTCCAGTTTCTTGTTTGTCACAGCCTCAGCCGAACCCGTGAACGACGTCTTCTTGGTCGTTCCGTAGGCCACAACCAGCACTTCGTCGAGCTGCTTGTCGTCGCCTTCGAGCTTGATGCTCATATAACTCTGGGCTTTGGCCGTCTGAGGAGTCATGCCAATGTAGGAAAATTCCAAGTGGCTCTTACTGCTCGGAACAGTCAGCGAGAACGTTCCGTCGGTGTTGGTCACGGTTCCTGTGCTGGTGCCAACAACTCTCACGGCAGCTCCAATTACTGGTTCGCCGTCGTCAGCGCTGACGACCTGACCTGTGACTTTCATCTGTGCCTGCGCAACTCCTATTGATAGGAGGAAGCAAGCCAACATCATTGTCAGTTTTTTTACCATAAATCTCTCTTTTAAAATTAACTAAATACTTGTATGTGTATATTTCTTAAATCTTCCAAAGAACTCTTTCCTGACAACCTAAAATACAACCACTTGGGGCAAAAAGGCAATCATTCATGTTAAATTGTCTTGCAAAAGTATAACAGAAATTTTAACAATCAAAGTATTTTTCCAAAAAAGTGCAAAAATAGTTGCATTTTTAACAGAAATCAAGTCAAAATCTTTCATTTTTCTTATTTTAACCGCTTAAATATTCGTTTTTGTTTAATTTTAACCCAACTTTAACACTCTTTGCAGCCGAGAAACGTGAAAAGAACAAAACATTCGTTACACATTATTATATATATAGGCATGCGCGCCCATGCGAAAGACCCTTTCTGCGACCGCCAAAACTGCCACTTCTCACCGCGAGGTTAATAAGATTGATTGCCTTTCTTATTAACTTTGTTCCACAAACTTATTAACTTCGATTCCCAATCCTATTAACCCGCCGTCGGCAGAGACCGCCTTCGAGAGCGCGAGAAGGGACATGCGAGGGGGCATGGGGTGCGCATATAAAAGGTTTTTTGCTTGGAAAAGGATTTTTTTTTGTAAATTTGCAGCGTTTTATCGATGAAATATTAAGATTACAAGCAATATGAAGGATTTCAAGCGCACAACGGTTACGGCCGCTCTTCCCTATGCGAATGGCGGCGTGCATATTGGTCATTTGGCTGGCGTTTACGTGCCCGCCGACATCTATGTGAGGTATCTCCGACTGAAAGGACAAGAGGTTATTTTCGTTTGTGGGTCGGATGAGCACGGCGTGCCCATCACCATCCGCGCCCGAAAAGAGGGCTGCTCGCCACAGGACGTGGTCGATCGCTATCATGAACTCATCAAACGAAGCTTCGCAGATTTCGGCATTTCGTTTGACGTGTATAGTCGGACAACATCGGAGATGCACCATAAGACGGCCTCTGATTTCTTCAAAAAACTCTACGACGAGGGCAAACTGCAGGAGCATACATCGGAACAATACTACGATCCCGAGGCCAAGCAGTTTCTGGCCGACCGCTATATCACAGGCGAATGTCCCCACTGCCACAACCCGCATGCCTACGGCGACCAATGCGAAAAATGCGGTCACGACCTCTCGCCCAACGAACTCATCAACCCGAAATCGACCATCAGCGGCGCACAACCGGAGCTCCGAGAGACCAAAAACTGGTATCTGCCGCTCAACGAATATCAGGATTGGCTCAAGAAATGGATTCTGGAGGGTCACAAAGAGTGGCGTTCCAACGTCTATGGACAGTGCAAGAGCTGGCTCGACATGGATCTGCAGCCGCGTGCTATGACGCGCGACTTGGACTGGGGCATCCCCGTTCCCGTGGAGGGAGCCGACGGAAAAGTGCTCTATGTGTGGTTCGACGCCCCCATAGGCTACATCTCCAACACGAAGGAACTCTGCGAAAGCAATCCCGAGAAATATGGCGACTGGCGGCAGTGGTGGCAGAGTGAGGACACGCGCCTCGTTCACTTTATCGGCAAAGACAACATCGTGTTCCACTGCATCATCTTCCCCGTGATGATGAAAGCCCACGGAAGCTATATCATGCCCGACAATGTGCCAGCCAACGAGTTCCTCAATCTGGAGAACGACAAGATTTCCACATCGCGCAACTGGGCCGTATGGCTCCACGAATATCTGGTGGATATGCCCGGAAAACAAGACGTGTTGCGCTATGTGCTCACGGCTAATGCGCCCGAAACAAAGGACAACAACTTCACGTGGCGCGATTTCCAAGACCGCAACAACAACGAGCTCGTGGCCGTGTATGGCAATTTTGTGAACCGCGCCCTGCAGCTGACGAAGAAATATTGGAATGGAGTGGTGCCCGCATGCGGCGAACTTCAAGACGTCGATCGCAAGGCCATCGACGAGTTTAAGAACGTGAAGGCCGAGGTGGAACAACTGCTCGACGCCTTTAAATTCCGCGAGGCGCAGTTCGCTGCTATGAACTTGGCCCGCATCGGCAACCGTTATATCACGGAATGTGAGCCCTGGAAGGTGTGGAAAACCGATCCGAAGCGCGTTGAAACAATACTAAACATCTCGCTGCAGATTACGGCCAACCTGAGCATTGCCTTCGAGCCGTTCCTGCCTTTCAGCTCAAAGCGCCTGCGCGAGATGCTCAATCTGCAACAGTTTGAGTGGAACCAACTGGGTCAACTCGACCTGCTGCCCGCCGGACATCAGCTGGCTGAGCCCGCCCTTTTGTTCGAGAAAATCGACGATGCCACCATCGACATCCAACTGAAGAAGCTCGAAGACGCCAAGAAAGCCAACGAGGCCGCCGCATGGAAGGCTGCGCCCGTGAAGCCAACGGTGTCGTTCGACGACTTCACGAAACTCGACATCCGCGTGGGTCACGTGTTGGACTGCAAGCGAGTGAAGAAGAGTGACAAGCTGTTGCAGTTCTCTCTCGACGATGGCAGTGGCCAACCGCGCACCATTCTCAGCGGCATTGCCAAGCACTATAGCCCCGAAGAACTCATCGGCCGCGACCTGCTCTTCATCGCTAACCTCGCTCCGCGCAAGATGATGGGCATCGAAAGTCAGGGCATGATACTCTCTGCCGAGAACTTCGACGGCACACTTAGCCTCACCACTATTATGAAAGAGGTGAAGGCGGGTAGTCAAGTGGGATAAAAAAGCATTGAGCATTGAGCATTAAGCATTGAGCATTATTTTCTACTGGAGGCCACTCAACGGCGCCAGCCTTAATGCTCAATGCTTAATGCTTAATGCTCAATATTTATAGACTCGCACGTAGTCAATTTCGTATCGCATCGGAATGGCACTGTCGTCGATAGTGCCTCCGTTGTCGCCTCCTATGGCCAAGTTGAGCAGGATATACATGGGGCGGGTGAAAGGATTGATTTTCTGTCCCAGCGAACCATTGCGCACCGAGGCCATGGGGATGCGGTTGAGGAGCTCATCGTCGAGATAGATGCAGATTTCTTGTGGGCTCCAATCCATTCGCCACACGTGGAACTTCTGCGCCCAGTCGGCATCCTTTTCCAAGAAATGCGAAAAAGGAATGCGCTGGGAGTTCCATTTGGCGTTGTAAGGCTGTTCTGTTCCCCAGCAGGCATTGGCCAAAATATGGGGAACATTGTTGATTCTGTAGTATTCCATCACGTCGATTTCGCCGCACGAAGGCCATTCCATACCCTGTCCGAGCAGCCATATTGCGGGCCAAGCGCCGCCCGCCGTGGGGATTTTGGCACGCACCTCCAGCCGTCCATAGAGGAAATTGAAGGAGCGGCGCGTGGTGAGCGAGGCCGACGTATAGCCGAGGCGCTTGCGCGAGCGACGCCAGTCGGTGCTGCCTTTCTGATAGAGCGGGTTACGCTTTTTCGACTTCCGCGCCTCAATCACGAGGCATCCATTCTCCAAAAACGCATTCTCTCCCTGATACCATTGCGCCTCGTGGTTGCGCCGGAAACCGCGTTCCGGCTCCCACACCGCCGTGTCTGGCCGCCCCACCCCATCAAATTCATCGCTCCATACGAGTTTCCAGGGCGTGTCGTCGGCATAGAGCAGGGTGCATTGAGCACTGAACATGAGGCCTAAGGCCATATATAATAAACGGTGTTTCATATCGAGAATGGTTTTATTTTTAATTTTATATACAAGCGAAAGGGCGCAAATCGAAGGCTTTACATTTACGCCCGACGCACATAGTTTATGGGTTGAGCCGCTGGAAAAACGTGCCCACATCCTCCCATGTCTTAAAGGAGCCGCTGCCATATTCGATGTTTGTGCCGATGAATTGGGTGTCGGGCTGGCGGGAGATGAGGAATTCGCCAAGCAGGAGGCGGGGCTGTTGGCAGAAGATGAGGTGGTTCCAGGCGGGCGCGTTGAGATATTCGTTGACCCACTGGCGCGCCTCTTGGTCGGCCTCGGGCTGGTTGCTGAGGGTTGGAGCGAGGATAAAGACGTCGTAGGAGTCGATGAGTTGCTCATAGACTTTGTGGGCGCTAGAGGCGGGCATGCCGCGACCGTCCTTCAGGGTGTCGAGGGCGATGTAGATGACAGACCGCGTGCGCTGCGCTTGTTTGTCGTCGATCCAGCGGATGACGGGCATAACGTAGTGAACGAACGTATGCTCATTGGTGCGATGTTCGCCGTGGAAGGGGATGGCGTTGGGATAGTGTTCGCGGAACATATCGAAGGTATGCACGAGCTCGTCGCGGTCGCCGAAGAGGCCATAAACGCGCTTCTGCTCCTCCGCCGTGACGCCACTGAATCGCTGTGCCGCCACTTCGCCATAGCGTTTGACGAGCGGTTTATCGACATAAAAGTCCTGCACGCCGTCTTCGCGCGGGTTGAAGAACTGCTGCTGACCCGTGAGTCCGTGGTCGGCCATGGTTTTGTCGATTTCAAAAGCGGGGTTGATGAGGATGCGATCGAAGCCGTAGAGCTGCTCCGTATAGAGTCCGCCCATGGATGTTCCGATGATGAGATCGGGCTTTTCGGTGGCGCATTTCTCCTTGAGCAGGGCCATGGCGTCGTGTGGTTCGATGGGCATATCGTAGGCGATGACGGTGGCTTGGGGGAGCATTTGGCGCAGTCGGCCCACTGTTCCCGACTGTGCTGAGGAGCCGAAGCCGTGGACATACATCACTTTTTTTCCTTTCATCAAATCTTGTTTCATACGTTTCAGGGATTGAGGTTGAGTTGATTGGGAAGTAGTTGTTTGTCAATCAGTTGCAAAACGAGCTCGCCGAAGAGCGTGTTTTGCCATGCGAACCAGGCTCGTGTGAACTTGGTGGCATCGTCTTTGTGGAACGATTCGTGCATGAAACCCGTGTCGGCATCGGTCCGCAGGAGCATGTTGAGGCACTGAGCGATTTCGTCTTTGTCGGTGGAAGTGAAGGCTTTCATCATGATGCTCATAGGCCAGATGTAGTTATGTCCGATGTGCGGCCCGCCGATTCCTTCGCCCGCTTTGCCTCGGAAGAAATAAGGGTTGTCGTCGCTCCATACGAATCGTCGGGTGTTCTGATAGATGGGGTCGTCGAGGGGCACGTCGCCGAGGTAGGGCATGGCAAGCAACGACGGCACGTTGGCATCGTCCATGAGCAGTTGGTTGCCAAATCCATCCACTTCGTAGGCATAGATTTTGCCGTATTTGGGATGCTGATAGACGGCATATTTCTTCAGTGCGGCCTCCACTTCGTCGGCCAGTTGGGTGCATTCTTGTGCCAAATCCGTGCGTTGGTTCACGGCCGTAAGAATCTCGGCTGCCTTTCGCAAGGAGCTCACAGCCATGAAGTTAGACGGAACAAGGAAGAGGAAAGTCGTGGCATCGTCGCTGGGTCGGAAGGCCGAAGCGATGAGCCCAACGGGTTTCACGGGCGCTCCCCAACCGTCGTTGTTCATCGTGTCGAGGGCGCGGTTGCTGCTCCGAAGGAATTTATAGGAGCCTCGGCCCTGCTTGTGCTGCTGGTCGCGAAAGGTGGTGAGAATGTTCTTTATGGCTTGCAGCCATGCTTCGCCGAAGACAGAAGCGTCGCCCGTGAGGCGCCAATACTCGTAGGCGAGTCGCAAGGGATAGCAAAGGGAGTCGATTTCGTATTTCCTTTCGTGGAGCTCAGGCTTCATTCCCGTGTCTTTCATCCATTCGCCATTGGGGTTAGGCGTGAGGTTGAAGGCATTGGCAAAGGGGTCGATGTTGATGCATTTGAACTGACGGAGGAGCACACCGCGCAGCATTTTCTTCAGCTGAGGGTCGTCGTTGACGAAGCGAAGATAGGGCCACACCTGGGCACTGGAGTCGCGCAGCCACATGGCATGGATGTCGCCCGTATAGACAAAGGTGTCGTCGTCGCCGCTGGAGTCGTCGTAGTGGACGGTCGTGTCGAGCGTGTTAGGGAAACAGTTGCCAAACATCCACGCCAAACGGGGATAGTCTTTCAGCAATTTCTGTACCTCGCGGATTTTCTTTTCCACTGCTTCGGAGCGGAAAAGTCGTTCGCTTTCGGCGGGCCTCTTGCTCACATAGAGAGACGAGGCGGCCGTTCCGAGCTGGTCGTTGGTCCCCAGGGAGGGTGTCGCATGCGACGTTTGGAGCGCTGCGAGGAGGGCTATGGCGACAAAAAATCTTTTTTTCACGGGCGATCTTTTTTGTTTTTACCGAAGTTGGACGGTTGCGGTCCCATCACGAGCTCAAACGTTCCGCCGCGCACAATGTCGCTGTACATCAGATAGGATTTGGTGTATCGCTTGCCGTTGAGCCGTGCTTCTTGTATATAAATATTGTCTTTGGAATTGTTCTTACAAACGATTTTGAATGTCTTTCCGCCGTCCACTTTCACTTCTGCTTCGTCGAACAGCGGACTGCCGAGGATGTATTTGCCGCCCGCGGGTTCCACCTGATAGAGTCCGAGCGACGAGAGGATATACCAAGCCGACATCTGTCCGACGTCTTCATTGCCGCAGAGGCCTTCTGCTCCGATGCCATACTGCTCGTTCATGATCTGACGTGCCAGGCGCGCAGTCTTGTCGGGACGGCCCACATAGTTGTAAAGATAGATGATATGGTGAGACGGTTCGTTGCCGTGGGCATACTGTCCGATGAGTCCTGTGACGTCGGGCGGCGCGCCTTCGCCCAAATCTCCCTCGACAATGAAGAGCGAGTCGAGTTTCTCAATGAAGGCATTGTCGCTGCCGAAGAGTTTGACAAGGCCCTTCACATCGTGGGGCACGAGCCAAACATACTGCCAACCGTTTCCCTCGGTGTAGTCGTGGCCCTGGTGACCCGTGGCAAATGGGTCGAAAGGTTCGCGGAACTTGCCATCGCTTCCCACGGCTCTCATGAAGCGAGTCTTGGGGTCGAAATATTTCTTATACGTCATGCTGCGGTCGTAGAAATATTTTTCGCCCTGCTTGTCGCCCTGTTTCTTGGCTACAAGCGCGATGCAGGCATCGGCCAGAGCATATTCGAGCGCCTTGGCAACGGTCTCTTCTGCGGGTTCCTTGTCGTAGGGGATATAGTTGTATTGCTTCAGAAGTCCGAGGCTACGGTTGTCGAGCAAGGCCGACGATTTCATGGCCTCGAGAGCCGTCTTGCCGTCTTTCACGTAGCCTTTGAGCAACATATCGGCCAAGACGGGGATGGCAGGATTTCCCACCATGCAGTAGGTCTCGTTGTTCATCAGATGCCATACGGGCAGCACGCCCTGCTCCTTCCAGATATGGATGAACGTTTCGGCCATGTCGGCGAGCTTTTCGGGGTGGATGATGGTCATCAGTGGGTGGGCCGCACGATAGGTGTCCCAAAGAGATAGCGTTGTATAGTTGACGAAATCGCCGTGGTGTGGCTGGCCGTCGGCGCCGCGATAGTCGCCATTTACATCAGAATAAATCGACGGAGCCGTCATAGTGTGGTAAAGAGCCGTATAAAATATCTGTTTCAGTGTGTCGTTTTGGGTGGATATGCGAATCTTTCCGAGCTCCTCCTCCCATGCTTTTTGCGCCGCGAGAACGGTGCCATTGAAATCCCAGTTGGGCATTTCGGCGTCCAGATTTTGGCGTGCATTGTCGATGCTCACGGCCGAAAGACCCACTTTCACGAGCAGGGGCTGACCGTTGCCTTGCACTTCGAGGACGCTGATGGTGTCGTTGATGCCGTCGGGGAAGCTCACGGGCTGCGAGAAACGTGCCACGAAGAACACCTGCTGATCTTTGGCCCAACCCGTTGAACGACGATAGCCAACCACCGTCTGGCTGTCTTCTTGCTTCATGGAGCTGGCCGTGCGGTGGTCCCATCCGATGCCTCTCTTGAGGTTGATGGCCAGAAGTTGGCGACCCACATTACCGCCAAAGGTATAGCGATGCATGCCGGCGCGCTTCGAAGCCGTCAGTTCCACGAAGACATTGGGGTCGTTGAGTTTCACAGAATAGTAGCCCACGGAGGCCGACTCGTTGCTATGGCTGAAGCGGACCTCGTCTTGTTGGGGCGTGCTCACGGGCAAGAAAGTGATGTCTCCCAGGTCTCCCACGCCCGTTCCGCTGAGGTGTGTGTGGGAGAAGCCCACGAGAATGGAGTCGGAGTCGTGGTAACCGCTGCACCAATCCCAGCCGTGCGTGTGCTGCGTGGGACCGAGTTGAACGAATCCAAACGGCACATTGGCGCCCAGGAACGTATGCCCGTGGCCGCCCGTTCCTATTCTTGTATCTACGAACGACGTGCAGGGCGCGTCCGTTTTATCGGCACCCGTAGCCGTGAGGGTGATGCCGAAGCACAGCACCATCATGCCAACGATGCGGCGCAGATATAAGTGTTTTCTCTTCATAGTGTTGAAAATAGGTGGTTACGATTGTCAGTCTTGCTCGTCCATGGGGAAGAGTCCGTAGAGTTTTGAATCGATCATGTCGGTCACTTTCTTGAAAGCGGAGGGGTCGCTCTCAAATTTTGTCGTGTCGCCATCGACGATGATGAGGTTTCCTTTGTAGCCCGCAATCCAATCTTCGTAGCGGTTGTTGAGGCCTTGCAGATAGTCGATGCGGATGGATTTTTCGTATTCGCGCCCGCGTTTTTCAATCTGTGCCACGATGTTGGGGATGGAACTGCGGATGTAGATCATGAGGTCGGGCAGTTTGACAAGCGACATCATCAGGTCGAAGAGCTGCGAATAGTTCTCAAAATCGCGGTCGCTCATGAGCCCTTGTCCGTGCAGGTTGGGGGCAAAGATGCGCGCATCTTCGAAGATGGTGCGGTCTTGCACGATGGTTTCCTGCGCTTTCGAGATCTCCACCACTTCCTTGAAACGCTTGCTGAGGAAGTAGATCTGCAGGTTGAACGACCACCGCGCCATGTCGGCATAGAAGTCTTCGAGATAGGGATTGTTGTCAACGGGCTCAAAGCGCGGCGTCCATCCGTAGCGCTTGGCGAGCATTTTGGTCAGTGTTGTCTTGCCGCTGCCGATGTTTCCAGCGATTGCTATATGCATGATTTTATAGGATTTAGAAGGTTCTAAAAATTATATTTCTTTCTCATAGTCGCCCTCCGTCACTTCGGGGAAGAGTCCATAGAGGGCGGCATCGATGCGGTCGAGGATGACGGCGAAATCCTTTGGGTTGTGCTCAAAGTCGATTTCATCTACATTGATGGTCATCACCTTACCTTTATATTTATTATATATAAAGTCCTCGTAGCGCGTGTTGAGGTTCTGCAGATAGTCGATGGGTATCTGTTGTTCGTAGTCGCGCCCGCGCTTTTGTATGTTTTTCACCAGGTGGGGCACCGATGAGCGCAGATAGATCATCAGCTCCGGCGGGCGGACAATCTCGGTCATCTGGG
>Ga0065709_1000048_pt1 | contig 17355 bp, 16 predicted proteins | sample Hoacrofraction14_2_FD_59096 | JGI IMG/M metagenome (GOLD analysis project Ga0065709, IMG submission 59096) | Hoatzin crop microbial communities from Cojedes, Venezuela, sample from fiber fraction 14 v1 | ecosystem: Host-associated > Birds > Digestive system > Esophagus > Crop | place: Venezuela...
AGACATAGAGCGTAATAAAGAGAGGGTGTGTCAAGTTATGACACACCCTCTTTTTCCTACAGATTATCCAGGTTGATGTCAATCTCGTCGGGTTTCGTCTCCACGGGTTGGGGGACGACCGACTGCTGGATATCGGGCAGTTCGGGCCGCGGACTGCCCGACTCGTCGAAGTGGTTCCGCTCCGCCGTACTGTCGGTCTGCACCGTATCCACATGCGGTTTGGGCCGGTACGACTCGCAGATGTACATGCTCCGCGTGATATCCTCGTCTTTGGGCTGGTCAAACTTCCCGTGATATTTCTCGAAAGCCGGGTCACTGAAGACCGATTCCAGGAAGTAACCGCAAATGGGGAGGGCCGTTCTGCTGCCTTGTCCGAGGGCGCCCGTGCGGAAATGGATACAACGGTACTCGCCGCCCACCCAGGCACCGACGACCAGTTTGGGCGAGACGCCGATAAACCATGCGTCGGAATGGTTGTTGGACGTACCGGTCTTGCCGCCGAATTCCGTATCTCTCACCTTGCCCACATAGCCCCAAAGACTTTGAGAAGTGCCTCCCGGTTCACGCATGCCGCCCTGCAACAGCTGTTGCATGAGGAANGCGCTCTTGTAGGGAATCACCTGTTCTTCGGTGTCGGGAGCCTCAAAGATGACCTTTCCCTTGCGGTCGACGATTTTGGTAATCAGTATCGGGTCGTGGTATCTGCCGTTGTCGGCAATCACACCGTAGGCGTTCGTCAGTTCAAGCAGGTTGACGTCGCTCGATCCCAGCGACAGGGAAGGATTGTCTTCCAGCGGACTTCGGATGCCCATCTTCTCGGCCGTCTCGATGATGCGCTTGATGCCCATCTCCTGTCCNACGCGTACCGCCACGGAATTGATGCTTCGGGCGAAGGCCGCTTTCAGTGTGATGGAATCGCCGGAGAANCTTCCGTCGGCATTGGTCGGGGCCCAAGTGACCACTTCTTTCCGTTTTTTGTCATAGACATCCATGGAGAAAAACTCGTCGCGCCGTTTGTCACAGGGCGTCAGTCCCTGGTTCATCGCCTCGGTGTAAACGAAGAGTTTGAACGTGGAACCGGGTTGGCGCATGGCCTTTACCTTGTCATACTTCCACGAATTGAAATCGATGTCGCCCACCCAGGCCTTGACATGACCCGTCGCCGGTTCGACGGCCACGAATCCGCAATGCATGAAATGCAGCATGTAACGGATGGAATCCAGGGAAGACATCTCCATTTCCACCGTCCCCTTCTCATAATCAAAGAGTTTGACCTTGTGCGGCCGGTTCAGGTAATAGTTGATGGAGTCCTCATTCTCGCCGAAACGCTCCTTGAGCCGCTTGTAGAACGGTTGCTTGCGGGCCACGCTTTCCACGAATCCGGCGATGACGCGGCCGCGCTCGTCCACCCACGGCGCGTTCTTTCCCCAGTGGCTGTTGAAGTTGTGCTGCACCTGTTGCATCTGCTTGCGCGCCGCGGCCTCGGCGTATTTCTGCATCCGGGTGTCGATGGTAGTGTAGATTTTCAGTCCGCTGTTGTACAGATCCAGGCCTTCGTCAAGACACCAGTCCTTCAGTTCATCGGCCACCGCCTCGCGGAAATAGGTCGCCTGTCCGTCGTACACCTTCTCCACACTGTAGTTCAACTCGATGGGAATCTGTTTCAGACTGTCGTATTCCGCTCGGTCGAGATGGTCGTGGGCGAGCATGTTGCCCAAGACGACGTTGCGCCGGGCCAGTGAATTCTTCGGATTGGCGATGGGATTATAATAGGTGGTGGCCTTCAACATACCCACCAGCACCGCCGCCTGTTCGGTCTTGATGCGCCAGGGCGTCGTGTTGAAGTAGGTCTTGCAGGCCGTCTTGATGCCGAAAGCGTTCGAACCGAAGTCGACCGTATTGGCATACATCGTGAGAATCTCCTCCTTGGAATAGAGCGATTCCAGTTTCATGGCAATGATCCATTCCTTGGTTTTCATGATGAGCATCTTCACGCCGGGTATCTTTCCCAAAAGTCCCGTGGAATAGTTGGTGCGCATGCGGAACAGATTCTTCGCCAACTGTTGGGTGATGGTGGAGGCGCCGCGGGCGTCATGATTGAGGAAAGCGTCCTTGGCGGCGGCGAAAAGACCGATGGGATCCACGCCGAGATGCTTGTAGAAGCGTTCGTCCTCGGTATCAATCAAAGCCTTCCAGAAGGCCGGATTCACCTCGTCGTAGGTGACCGGCGTGCGGTTCTCGTTGAAAAACTTGCCTATCAGGACGCCGTCGGCACTGTAGATCTCNGACGCCTCACTGGCGTGCGGGTCCATAATGCCGGAGAAATAGCCCGGCGACTTACCGAAAAGCCACAGGAAATTGATGTCCACCATTCCCAAATAGAGAATGAAGGCGACAAGGAGCGAGANGAGACCTGCGATGAGTTTCGTGTACCAGGCCCTCCCTTTGTAGAGGTTTTTATACCATTTGAAGAAGTCGCTTGACTTCCGGCCAATCCATTTGAAAAATCGTATCATTCCACAAATTGTGTCATGTAAGTGATGATTTCCTGTTCATCGTCGGGATGAAACCAGCGGATACTCCCGTCGCGCTTGAACCAGGTCAGTTGTTTTCTGCAATATTTCCGGGTGTTGCCCTTGATGCGCTCCACCGCTTCCGCCATGNTCCATTTGCCGTCGAAGGCGTCGAAGAGTTCTTTGTAACCCACGGTGTTGAGCGCGTTGAGTCCTTTTAGCGGATAAAGCCGGCGCGCTTCTTCCTCCAGTCCTTCCTCCATCATCCGATCCACCCGCCGGTTGATGCGGTCATAGAGTTCTTCCCGCGGGCGGTTGAGACCGATTTTGACAATTCGGAACGGCCGCTGCTTGANGGTGTGCTTGCGGAAAGAAGAGTAGGGACGACCGGTCATCAGACAGATTTCCAGGGCGTGCACCACCCGTCGGGGATTGTTCCTGTCCACCTCTTCCCAATGCCGGGGGTCCAACCGGCGCAATTCTTCCGTCAGGGCGGGCAGTCCTTCCTGCCGCAGGCGCTCTTTCAACTCCTCCCGCGTCCTGTCGTCGACGGTGGGAATGTCGTCTATTCCGTTGCAGACCGCGTCGATGTACATCATCGAACCGCCGCTCATCAGGGCCAACTTGCCCGTCCGGAACATTTCCGGCANCAGTCGCATCACGTCTTCCTCATAGCGGGAGGCACTGTAATAATCGTGCACCGAATGGTCGGCCACGAAATAATGNCTCACCCGGGCGGTCTGTTCNGGAGTCGGCGCCGCCGTTCCTATCGGCATTTCCTTGAAAATCTGCCGTGAGTCGGCATTGATGACCGGCACCCNGAACGCTTCGGCGACGCGGACGCACAAGTCGGTTTTGCCGACACCCGTAGGACCGAGAAGGACAACGAGCGTGTTCACCGCTTAACGGATAATGCCGCGTTTGGACGAAGAGACAAAGTCGATGATGTATTGTACCTCCGGCGTAATCTGAAGATTCTTCTTGATTTCCTCGATGCCNTCGGCGATGATGCCCTTGGANTAGAGCAACCGGTAAGCCTCGTGCAGCAGTTCGATGAGTTCGTTGGAGAATCCTCTGCGGCGCAGGCCGACCAGGTTGAGACCCGCATAGCGGATGGGTTCCTTGCCGGCGATGATGTAGGGCGGAATGTCCTGACTGAAACGGCTGCCGCCCTGAATCATCACATAACCGCCGATGCGGCAGAACTGGTGACAGAGAACGGCTCCGCTGATGATGGCGTTGTCGTCGATGGTCACCTCGCCGGCGAATTTGGTCGAGTTGCCGATGATGCAACCGCTGCCCAATACACAGTCGTGTGCCAGGTGCATGCTCTCCATGAGCAGGTTGTTCGANCCCATGACGGTCTTGCCCTTGGACGCCGTACCGCGGGAAATGGTCACGTTCTCGCGGATGCTGTTGTTGTCGCCGATTTCACAAGTGGTCTCCTCGCCCTTGAATTTCAAGTCTTGCGGTTTGGTGGAAATACTGGCGCCGGGGAAAAACTCGTTGCCGTTGCCGATGCGCGCGCCGANGTGAACGGTGACGGAATTCATGAAATTGTTGTTGTCGCCGATGACCGTGTTCCTGTCGATATAACAGAACGGGCCGATGATATTGCCGTCGCCCAACTNGGCTTCGGGATGAACAAATGCTAACGGACTGATTTGGTTCATATCACTTGACGTTTATTTGTTTTTGACGATTTGTGCGGTGAACGNGNCTTCGGACACGATATGCTCGCCCACGAAGACGTAACCTTTCATCGAACTGACGCCGTGACGGACGGGAGCCAACAGTTCCACCTTGAAGATCAGGGTGTCGCCGGGCACCACTTTCTGCCGGAATTTCACGTCGTCGATGCGCATGAAGTAAGTGGACCAGCGTTCCGGTTCCTCCACGGTGTTGAGCACCAGCAGACCGCCGCACTGCGCCATCGCCTCGATTTGCAGGACACCGGGCATCACCGGCTCTTGCGGGAAGTGTCCCTGNAAGAAAGGTTCGTTGGCAGTAATGTTCTTCACGCCCACGATACTGGTCGGACCGATGGCGATGACCTTGTCCACGAGTTGCATGGGATAGCGGTGGGGAAGCAGTTCGCGGATGCGGTTGACGTCCATCACCGGTTCCTCGTTGGGGTCGTANACCGGCGCCTGCACCTCATGCTTGCGGATTTCCTTGCGCATGAGCCGTGCGAACTTGTTGTTGATGGTGTGTCCCGGGCGCGTGGCGACGATGCGGCCCTTGATAGGACGGCCGATAAGCGCCATGTCACCGATGATGTCCAGCAGTTTGTGGCGCGTGCACTCGTTCTCCCATACCAGCGGTTTGTGCTGGATATAACCCAGGTTGTCGGCGCTCATGTGGGGCACGTGCAGCATGTCGGCCAGCATGTCGAGACGCTCCTGGGTGGTCTGCCGCTCGTAGATGACGATGGCGTTGTCCAGGTCGCCGCCCTTGATCAGGTTGGCCTGCAGGAGCGGTTCGATGTCGCGCACGAAGACAAACGTGCGGGCCGGGGCGATTTCCTTGGTGTAATCGGCGGGATTGTCCAGGGTGGCAAACTGTGAGTTGATGAATTTCGACTCAAANGAGCACATGGCCGTAATACTGAATTCGTCGTCGGGCAGGATGGTAATGCACGAACCCGACTCCTCGTCCTTCACCTCAATCTTCTTGCGGATGACGTAAAAGTCTTTCGGCGCGTTCTGCTCTTCGATGCCGATTTCCTGAATCTTCTCCACGTACATGNTGGCCGAACCGTCGAGAATCGGGAATTCCGGACCGTTCACCTGGATGAGACAGTTGTCAATACCCAAGGCGTACAGGGCCGGACAGACCGTGCTCTACGGTGGAGACGCGCACGTCGCCCTTGCCGAGCACGGTGCCGCGCTGCGTGTCGATGACGTTTTCCGCCACCGCGTNAATCACCGGATTGCCTTCGATGTCGATGCGCTGAATCTTATAACCTGTGTTCTCGGGTGCGGGATTGAAGGTCACCGTGAGGTTCAAACCCGTATGAAGTCCTTTTCCGAAAAGGGAAAAACTGCCTTTGAGCGTCTTCTGTTTCAACATGATTATTTCTTTTTGAGTTCTTCAATTTCCTTTTTCATCTCATTGATTTGCTTGTACAAGTCAGGCAATTGGCGGTAGACGGCATAAGCCTTGAAGAAGCGCTTGGGNTCTTCTGCCGGAGAACCGATATAGCTGCCGCTCTCCTTGATACTGCTCATCACGCCCGTCTGCCCGCCGAGATTGGTTCTGTCGGCCACGGTCAGGTGTCCGCNGAGACCCGACTGACCGCCGAACATGCACCAGCGNCCCACTTTCGTACTGCCGGCCAGTCCCACCTGGGCCGACATGACGGTGTTTTCGCCTACCTCGCAATTGTGCGCGATCTGCACCAGGTTGTCCAGTTTCACACCCTTGCGGATGTAGGTGCTGCCCATCGTGGAGCGGTCCACACAACTGTTGGCGCCGATTTCCACGTCGTCCTCGATGGTGACGATGCCGATTTGCGGAATCTTGTCATAGCCTTCGGCCGACGGAGCGAATCCGAAACCGTCGGCGCCGATGACCGTTCCGGCGTGAATGGTNACCCGATTGCCCAGTTTACAACCGTGATAGACGGTGACGTTGGGATAGAGCAGACAGCCTTCGCCCAGGGAAGCGCCGTCGCAAATCACCGTGTGCGGGTAGATCTGACTGTCCTTGCCTATGGTGACGCCGTCACCGACGTAGGCGAAAGCGCCGACGTAGCAGTTGTCTCCCACCTTGGCGGTGGGGGAGATGAAGGCCAGCGGGTCGATGCCCGTCTTCCGGGGCTTCACCGACTCGTACAACTGGAGCAGGCGGGCCACACTCTCGTAGGCGCTTTTCACGCGGATGAGCGTGGCCTGTACNGGTTGTTCCAACTGTACGCTCTCATCCACCAGGACGATGGTCGACTTCGTATCGTAAATGAAATGCGTGTATTTCGGATTGGAGAGGAAAGAAATGGCACCGGGCACACCTTCCTCGATTTTCGCAAAGGTATGGACGGCGGCGTTCTCATCGCCTTCCACACGCCCTTGGACATACGCTGCTATTTGTTTTGCGGTAAACTCCATTTTCTATTTCGGTTTTTTCTGTTGCAAATATAATCTTTTTTTACCAAAAACGCTGATAACACAGATAATATTTGCGAATTTTTTTGGAAAGTAAGGCAACATTTAGAATTTCAGAGGCCTCCGAGATGTCTTTNGACGTGCCGTCTTTGTAGAGAATCGTGATTTTGTCGTCGTTGACGTCATACATGTCTTTCTCGATGACATTGAGNCTCATCAGGAAGGCGGCGTCCTCTTTTTCCACGCCGGCCTGACGGGCCAGCCGGTCCTGCAATTCGTCAATCCGCTCCTCCGACACCGGTTCTTCATGGATTTCCACCTTGAACAGGCGCCTCTCGATGAGGTCGCGGGCCAGCAGGGACAGAATCTTGTCGTCATGACCGGTCCACACCTTGACCGTACTCCAGATGTCGCTGTCGTCCAACAGACCGTACATGCGGAGCGCTTCGCCGTCGCTGGCGAACAGATTCCCGTCGGCGTCCTGCCGGAGAAAATACATGAGTTGGGGCGGAGCGAACACGGACTGCCCCCGCCTGACCAGTTGCCGGGCCCTCAGAAGCAGGTTGACCAGCACCTTCTCGCAGGCTACCACCGTCTTGTGGAGGTACACTTGCCAGTACATCAACCGTCGGGTGGTGAGGTAATTCTCTATGGAATAAATGCCTTTGTAGTCGCACACCAGTTTGTCGTNCAGGACATTGAGCATCTTGATGATGCGCGCCGAACCGATATTGCCTTCCGTCACGCCCGTAAAGAAACTGTCGCGGCGGAGATAGTCCAGGCGGTCCATGTCCAACTGACTGCTGATGAGTTGGTGGAGAAACCCTTTCGGATAGTCGTTTTGGAAAATTTTGATGGCCAGTTGCAGGTCGCCGCCCGTCTCCTCGTTGATTTGCCGCATCATCATCAGGGAGATGTCCTCGTGGGAAATGCCGTGGATGAGCGTATGCTCCAACACATGCGAGAACGGACCGTGCCCGATGTCGTGCATCAGAATGGCCGCCTGCACGGCCTCGGCCTCCGCCTCGAAGATGAAAATACCCTTGCCGCGGAGCGACTCGATGGCCTCGCTCATCAGGTGAAAGGCACCGATGGAATGCTGAAAACGGGTGTGCTGGGCACCCGGATACACCACCGGGGCCATGCCCAACTGTTTGATGCGGGTCAGGCGCTGCATCAGCGGATGACTGACAATGTCGTAAAGCAGTCCTTTCGGAATACGGATGAATCCGAAGACGGGGTCACTGATGATTTTCTGTCCGTTCACTTACCTGATTTTCTTGAGTTGTTCATNCATCTGCATTTGCAGAACATGCGCCGCCTCGCCCGCTTTCAAGGCAAAATCCTCANCCTGCGAGGCATAGATGATGCCGCGGGAAGAATTGACCAGCAGTCCNCAGTCGGCCGTCATGCCGTACCGGCACACCTCTTCCAGACTGCCGCCCTGGGCGCCCACGCCGGGAACGAGCAGGAAATGACGGGGNGCCAGGCGGCGGATGTCGGCGAACATCCGGCCCTGCGTGGCACCTACGACATACATCATGTTGTCCGCGTCGCCCCATGCCTGGGACGTGCGCAGCACTTTCTCGAACAACCGTTCTCCTGCGGCGTCCTGCGTGAGTTGGAAATCCGCCGAACCCTTGTTGCTCGTCAGGGCCAGCAGGATGACCCACTTGCCCTCATAACCCAGGAAAGGCNTCACGCTGTCCTCGCCCATATACGGCGCCACGGTCAGCGCGTCCACGTCATAAGTCTCGAAAAACGTCCGGGCGTAGAGCTTGCTCGTATTGCCGATGTCGCCGCGCTTGGCATCGGCGATGATGAAATGCGAGGGATACTTCTCCCGTAGCCAGGCCACGGTCTTCTCAAAGGCCGCCAGCCCCTTGACACCCTCGGCCTCGTAGAAGGCCAGATTGGGTTTGTAAGCCACGCACCAGGGTGCNGTGGCGTCAATGATTCGGCGGTTGAAGGCGAACATCGGGTCTTCTTCCGTCAACAGGTGCGGGGGGATTTTCTTCATGTCGGTATCCAGACCCACACACAGAAAACTCCTTTTCCTGAAGATTTCCTCCGTCAGTTGTTGTCTGTTCATTGTCTATGTCAGTTGACTGCCGCGCCCAGAGGCGCGACAAGTGGTTTTACAGTTCCGACGCCTTCAGTTTTTCGGCATTCTCCGCCACCGTGAGCGCGTCGATCATGTCCTGGATGTCGCCGCCGAGAAAACCCTGCAGGTCGTGTGTCGTGTATCCGATGCGGTGGTCGGTGACGCGCCCTTGCGGGAAGTTGTACGTGCGAATCTTGGCGGAACGGTCGCCCGTGGATACCAGACTCTTCCTTCGGGAGGCGATGTCATCCACGTATTTCTGGTGTTCCCGGTCGTAGATAAACGTGCGCAGGCGCGAGAGCGCGCGCTCCTTGTTCTTCGGTTGGTCGCGCGTCTCGGTACATTCAATGAGGATTTCCTCCACTTCGCCCGTGTTGGGATTCTTCCACGGATAGCGCAGGCGCACGCCCGATTCCACCTTGTTGACGTTCTGACCGCCGGCGCCCGACGAACGGAAGGTGTCCCACTTGATGTCACCCTCGTTGATGTTGACCTCAAACTTGTCCGCCTCGGGCAATACGGCGACAGTGGCGGCCGACGTGTGCATGCGGCCTTGCGTTTCCGTGGCCGGCACNCGCTGTACGCGGTGCACGCCCGACTCGTATTTCAGGGTGCCGTAGACCGAATCGCCGCTCACGGCGAAGTCGATTTCCTTGAATCCGCCCACGGCGCCTTCCGAAACGGCCGTAATACTGAGNTTCCAACCCTTGGAGTCGCAGTATNTCTTGTACATGTTGAACAGGTCGCCGGCAAAGAGACACGCCTCGTCGCCGCCCGTTCCGGCGCGGATTTCCATCTGCACGTTCTTTGCGTCCTCCGGGTCTTTCGGCACGAGCGCCAGTTTGATTTCCTCCTCCAGTTTGGGTTGGAGGGNCTCATTCTCGGAGAGTTCCTCGCGCGCCATCTCCTTCATCTCCGGATCACTCTCATTGGCCAGGATGTCCTTGGCCTCCCTGATGCCGTTGAGACAGGCGATGTAGCGCTTGCGCGCGTCCATGATGTCGCTGAGTTCCTTGTATTCCCTGGTGAGTTTGACATACCGCTCCTGATCACCGATGACATTGGGGTCGGTGATGAGCGTGGAGACCTCCTCGTAACGGGCCTCCAGTCCGTCCAGTTTCTCTAAAATGGTATTTTGTTCTGCCATAATCTGCTTAATAATCAAATGTGCCGAATTCTGATAGGATGGTCAGACTGCGCCGGCCTTCCTCGATGCGGCCCACCACTTGGGCGTCAATGTTGAACGACCGGCTCAGGGCAATGACCTTTTCCGCCGTTTCCTGGCGGCAATAGATTTCCATGCGGTGGCCCATGTTGAACACCTGGTACATCTCTTTCCAGTCGGTTCCGCTGCAGTCGTGAATGGCGCGGAAGAGCGGCGGTACGGGAAACATGTTGTCCTTGACCACCCGACAGTCGTCGCTGACGAAGTGGAGCACCTTGGTCTGGGCGCCGCCGGTGCAGTGCACCATACCGTGAATCTCCGGGCGCAATTCATCCAGCATCCGTTTGATGACGGGCGCGTAGGTGCGGGTGGGGGAGAGCACCAGCCGTCCCGCGTCAATCGGGGCGCCTTCCACGCTGTCGGTGAGGCGGTAGCGCCCGCTGTATACCAATTCGTCGGGCACCCGGTGGTCGTAACTCTCCGGATATTTCTCCGCCAGATANTTGGCGAAGACGTCGTGGCGGGCCGAAGTCAGACCGTTGCTGCCCATTCCGCCGTTGTACTGTTTCTCATACGTGGCCTGACCGGTGGAGGAAAGACCCACGATGACATCGCCCGGCCGGATGTTCCTGTTGTCGATGACGTCGGCGCGCCGCATGCGGCAGGTCACCGTCGAGTCGACGATAATCGTGCGCACCAGNTCGCCCACGTCGGCCGTCTCGCCTCCCGTGGGCCAGATGCCGATGCCCATGTCGCGCAGTTCGGCCAGCAACTCGTCGGTGCCGCCGATGATGGCCGAGATGACCTCGCCCGGAATCAGCATCTTGTTGCGTCCGATGGTGCTCGACACGAGGATGTTGTCGGTGGCGCCCACGCAGAGCAGGTCGTCCGTGTTCATCACCACGGCGTCTTGCGCGATGCCTTTCCACACGCTGAGGTCGCCCGTCTCTTTCCAGTACATGTAGGCCAGGGCCGATTTCGTACCGGCGCCGTCGGCGTGCATGATGTTGCAATACTCCGGGTCGCCGCCGAGAATGTCGGGGATAATCTTGCAGAAGGCCTGCGGATACAGTCCTTTGTCGATGTTCTTGATGGCGTTGTGCACGTCTTCCTTGGCGGCGCTCACGCCGCGCATCATGTATCTGTTGTCCATAGTGTCAGTCGTTGTTCCAGAACTCCCAACTGGCGAAGGCTTGCAGCAGGAGCATTTCCAGACCGTTCTTGACGGTGGCGCCGTGCGCGGCGCCCTTTTTCATGAATAAAGTCTGGTCGGGATTGTAAATCAAATCGTATAATAAGGTGTGGGTGTCCATGGCCTCGTAGGGCAGGTCGGGACACTCTTCGGTATGGGGATACATACCGCACGGGGTACAGTTGACAATGACATTGTACTCCCGGATGATGTCGGGCGTGATTTTCTGATACTGAATCGTGTTCTCCCTTTCATACCGGCTCACGAACACCGTTTCGATACCCAGACTTTTCAGACCGTACCCGACAGCCTTGGCCGCGCCGCCCGTTCCGAGGACAAGCGCCTTCTTGTGGAACGTNTCCAGCATCGGTTCGATGCTCTTCGTGAATCCGATGACGTCGCTGTTGTATCCTTTCAGCAGGGTGTCCTTGCCCTTGTGCTCCACCTTGATGACGTTGACGGCGCCGATGGCGATGGCCTCCGGACTGACGTAGTCCANATAAGTCATGACTTTCTGCTTGTAGGGAATGGTGACGTTGAGTCCTTTCAGGTTGGGATTGGAGTCAATGATTTCCGGCAACACCTCAATCGACGGGATTTCGAAATTCTCGTAGCGGGCGTTGATGCCCTCGTTCTCAAACTTCTCATTGAAGTAACTGATGGAAAACGAATGCCCCAGGGGGTAACCGATAAGTCCGTACTTGTCCATTGTCTTATTTTCTTGCTGTGTATAATGTGCAGATACCGAGGGTAAGCCGGCGGAACGACACGTCCGTGAACCCGGCCTTCCTGAGGATGTNCGTCATNCTCTCGCCTTGCGGAAAGGCCTCGATGGTCGCCGTCAGGTAGCGGTAGGCGCTGGCGTCCTTGGATATCAACCGGCCGTAGAGCGGCAGGAAGGTGTGCGCATAGACGTGAAAGAGCTGGCGCATCGGGAATCTGACCGGACTGGTGAGCTCCACGATACTCAGTACGCCGCCTTTCCTCAGTACGCGGCACATCTCCGCGAGCCCCTTGTCCAGGTCCTGGAAGTTGCGGATGCCGAATGCCGCCGTCACCGCGTCAAAACTGCCGTCTTCGAAAGACAGGTCGAGACAGTCTTCCCGGCGGAACGTGATGACGTCGCCCAGACCCGCCGCCTCGGCTTTTTTCCGGCCGATGGCCATCATCTTTTCCGACAGGTCCACGGCCATAAGCCGTTCGGGATGAATCATCCGGGCCGTCAACAGGGCGAAATCGCCCGTGCCCGTGGCCACGTCCAGCACCTGCTTGGGCTTGTCCTCAGCGATGGCCCGCACGGCTTTCCTGCGCCATCCCTTGTCGATGTTCCACGACAGGCGGTGGTTCAGTTTGTCGTAAGTGGGCGCGATGCTGTCGAACATGGCCTCCACCTGACTGCCTTTGTCGCCCTCCTGCCGGTAGGGCTTGATGTCTTCCTGCCGGTAGCCCATGCTATTTCCTGCGGATTTTGAGGTATTCGGCCACGTTCTTCTCAATGCGGGCGGCGATGTCGCCTTCCTCCTGCGCCTTGTCGAAACGCTCGCCGGTGATNTGCTCGTAGAGTTCGATGTAGCGGTCGCTCACGCTTCGGGCATATTCGTCGGTGATTTCGGGCATCGATTGGCCGGGTTCGTTCATGAATCCCTTTTCGATGAGCCATTGGCGGACAAACTCCTTGGACAACTGGCGCTGCGGCAGACCCTTCTCGAATTTCTCCTCATATCCGTCGGCGTAGAAATACCGGCTGGAGTCGGGCGTGTGGATCTCGTCGATGAGGTACACCTTGCCGTCGCGCTTGCCGAACTCGTATTTCGTGTCGACCAGAATCAGTCCCTGGCGGGCGGCGATTTCCTGTCCGCGCTTGAAGAGTTTGCGGGTATACTGCTCCATCTGTGCGTAGTCTTCGGCCGACACGATGCCCTGGCGGATGATTTCCTCTTTGGAAATATTCAGGTCGTGGCCTTCGTCGGCCTTGGTTGTCGGCGTGATAACCGGTTCGGGAAAACGCTCGTTCTCGCGCATGCCGTCGGGCAGGGCCACGCCGCACAACTCGCGGCAACCCTTCTGATACTCGCGCCATGCCGAACCGGTCAGAATGCCGCGGATAATCATCTCCACGCGGAATCCCTCACACTTGAGGCCCACCGTCACCATCGGGTCGGGCGTCGCCAGTTTCCAGTTGGGACAAATGTCCGTGGTCGTGTCGAGAAATTTGGCCGCAATCTGGTTGAGCACCTGTCCCTTGTAGGGAATACCCTTGGGCAGAATCACGTCAAAAGCGGAGATCCTGTCGGTGGCCACCATGACAATCAGGTCGTCGTCGATGTCGTACACGTCGCGCACCTTACCGTGATACACGCTTTTTTGTCCTTCGAAATGAAAATCTGTTTGCGTTAAAGCTTTCATATNGATGAATTGTTATACGTTTTCCTCTGCTTTCCCGTCCGCCTCCTTCTGCCGGCGTTCCGCCTGCTCGAAGGCGTTGACCACGCGGGTGACCAACTTATGACGCACGATGTCCTTCTGCGAGAGCTCCACCACGCCGATGCCCTCCACGCCCCTCAGGATGCGGAGCGCTTCCCGCAGACCGCTTTTCTCGTTGCGGGGCAGGTCCACTTGCGTCATGTCGCCGGTGATGATCATCTTGGAATTCCATCCCATGCGGGTGAGGAACATGCGGATTTGGGCGATGGTCGTGTTCTGCGCCTCGTCCAGGATGACGACGGCGTCGTTGAGCGTCCTGCCGCGCATGAAGGCCAACGGGGCGATTTGAATGATGTGCTTCTCCATCATGTCCTGCAGCTTGACGGCCGGAATCATGTCTTCCAGCGCGTCGTAGAGCGGTTGGAGATACGGGTCAATCTTGTCTTTCATGTCGCCCGGCAGGAATCCCAGGCGCTCGCCGGCCTCCACGGCGGGCCGGCTCAGGATGATTTTCTTGGCCGTCTTCTCTTTGAGCGCCTTGACGGCCAGNGCGATGCTCAGGTAAGTCTTGCCCGTACCGGCCGGACCCACGGCGAACACCATGTCGTTCTCCGCGAAGCGCTCCACCAGTTGCTGCTGGTTTTCCGACCGGCTCTTGATGGGACGGCCCGAAATACTGTAGACCAGCACGTCCTTGACGGCGTCGGCCTGGGTCGNCTTGCCCTTGATGATGTCGAGAATGTCCTCCTCCGTGATGGCGTTGTACTTCAATACGTGCTTCCGCATCTTCTCCACCTGTTCCTCAAAACGGCACATTTCCTCCTCGTCGCCGAGCACGCGCATNACATTTCCCCGGGCCACGATGCGCAACTTGGGGAAAAGCGACTTGATCATTTGCAGGTGACTGTTGCCCACCCCGTAGAAGGCCACGGGGTCTATGTCTTCCAAAACAAGATGCTTCTCTATCAAAATACCACTTTTAAAATTTGGTGCAAAATTACAAAAACCTTTCGACAATTCCACATAAATTCGTATCTTTGTGCCTGAATCCAACGCAAAATTGATGAAAATTACNGAAAACAGATACTTGGAAGGCTTCGGAATCGCCGTCATTCTCCTGGCTTTGGTGCGCTGCGCCTTCCCCGGCGTGGCCGGTTCCTCCGGTGATGTCGCCCGGGCCGACTCGCTGCAGGTAAGCGGTGACAGCGCGGTGACGGCCGCCGCCGTCACAGAAGAAACTCCGGCGGCAGAACAGAAAACGGCCCCGGAAAAGGCGGAAACGCCCGCCACAGCGGCAGAAGCAGAACCGGTGCCCGCCAAGGATGACTTCCGTCCGCACCGGATTTATTCGGTGCCCAACTACCGGATGGCGTTTCCCGACCAGAATGACGTCCAACTGACGGCGGCGGAGAAGTATGGCGTCTCGCCTGTGGCCGACCGCGACGAGGCCGAAAGCCGCAAGTCGGAACTGGTGTTCGTCGGCGCTAATCCTTATTATTTTGTCGACCGGCTCAACAACAGTATACCGTATCTCGTGCCGCGCGCCGCGGATTTGTTGCAGGAAATCGGCCAGAACTTTTTCGACAGTCTGTATGTCAAGGGTGTTCCGCTCCATAAAATCATTGTCACCAGTGTGTTGCGCACCGGCGAGGACGTCACCCGTCTTAGGGGGCACAACGGCAACGCGACGCAAAACAGTTGCCACCTCTACGGCACCACCTTTGACATTTGTTACAACCGCTACAAGACCGTGTCCGATCCCGACGGCCCCGCCCTGCGCGCCGTGTCGAACGACACGCTCAAATGGGTGCTCTCGGAGGTGCTCAATGACCTGCGTCANCGGCAGCGCTGCTATATTAAGTACGAGGTGAAGCAGGGTTGCTTCCATCTTACCGTGCGATAAANGTGTATCGTGTAGCCTCGTTTCACGTTAATAAAACTCCCCATTATGCTCCATGAGCATCNGGGTGTCGGCCTCGTCGAGGAAATAGCGCTTCCCGGCGGCGACCTCCTCCTTGACCTGCGCGTAGAGTTGGGGATAGTTGACGGGCGTAAGGAAGTCGATTGGACCCGTGACCCGGACNCAGACAAACCGCCGGCTGCCGCTCTTGTCGGTGAGCGGGTGCGGTTCGTTGGTCGTCGCGATGAAGGAGGCGTACTTCCGGAAATGCCTGTAGGTCTTGCCGTAGGGCGGACGGAAAGCCATGTCCTTGGTGGATATCAGGTATTTGAGCAGCGGTTGCTGCGATTTCCTGACGGAATCAAACTCGTCTATGTTGATGAGCGCAAAGGAAGTCAGTCCGATGTTCAAGTCGTTTTCGTTCTTAAAATTTATTCTGTCATTGTAATAAATTTTCAAAATTTCAGGAAGGATAATCGAACAGAAGGAACTCTTGCCGCAACCCTGTCCGCCGATGAGCAGCGGAACGAGCGAGTTGCCGGTGAAGTCTGCCACGCCTTGCCAGTGGGCCACGACCGACCGGAGCCAGATGCCGAACAGGCGCGGCCATGCCTCAAAGTCGGTCGGCACGCGCCGGGCCATCGCTTCCACGCGGTCCTTGCCGTCCCAGGCGGGCAAATGACACAGATAATCCTCTATCGGGTCGTATTCCGGAATGGACGACGAGTTGATGTAGCGGTTGACGTCCTTGTCCCATGAGGGTACACCGGCCCTCAGCGCCTTCATCGTCATCGTGTTGCGCACGTCATCGGTGAGATCCTGATAACTGAAATCCAGTCCGTTGCGGCGCCGGTATTGCACCACGCCCGTCATCAGGTTTTTCCTCAACTCATAATTGGCGTGCAGGAACGACTCCGTTTTCATCATCAGCAGGGCTTCTTTGGGTATGTTCGACAGGCGCGCCTCAGGATGCCGGTGGAGATATTCCTCCATGTTCCGCCCNTGGTAAGCCGTCTCAAANACCTTTTCCACCAGCAGCGGGTCNCCGTTGAGGTCACTGTTGTGCATGGCCAGTCGGAAGGCCATCCCCATCGGCAGACCGGTGGCGGCGCAATGACCGGCCAACCGGGTCAGGATGATATGCGTCCTTTCGCGTTTCNGGACGTCGCAACTTTCCTCCAATGCCTTAGCGAGATTAAACTGGTACACAATGCGTTGCGTGCTGTATTCGTCCCTGTCNGGCAACGGACTTTCGCGGGCGGAATTCTCCTCTACCATCATGGTTTTTCCCGTCTTCGTCTGTTTGCGGATGACAAACGGAATAGCCTCGGGCCGCCAGATAATGCCGGGGTCGTGACTGGCGAAACATCGGAAATCCGCCTGCGGCCGCAGGTTGGTCACCCCGATGCCCAGTTGTCCCGTATANGTCGTACTGGCCATCCGGTAGAGGGCNGNCAGGAATTCGTCATCGGCTATCCGNCCTTCGTCTTCCGCCCGCCGGCCCCGACAGATGATTTTGACCGAATGGTTGTCCGCTCCGACAAAGGTCATCAGCGTCCAGGGNAGACTGCCGGCNTGATTGCGCAATATATCCGCATTGGCCGTCTTGCCGATACCACTGATTTCAATGAGCACCAGACCGTTGCGCGCCAGGATTTTCCGCTCGCCCCTCACGTTGGCGATTTGTGCCGAAAAGCACACGTAGGGCAGTGCGCCGGCCTGTTCCTCCCATCCCTTTGTCCGTCCGTCGGGCAAGCGCAAGCGGGAGAGAAGGGGAATCACTTCAGTTCAAGATAGAAGTGCAATTTTCTGCACGGAAGTCTTCCCCAACAAAACCCCTAGGGGTTTTCGCGAACTTTCAGGTAAACGATTTTTAACTGGCAATGCAATAAAATAGAAAAGGGAGACCGCTGTCTCCCAAAGATTAAGTAATTTTGCATTGTGAATTACAAAC
>Ga0065709_1006089_pt1 | contig 17331 bp, 13 predicted proteins | sample Hoacrofraction14_2_FD_59096 | JGI IMG/M metagenome (GOLD analysis project Ga0065709, IMG submission 59096) | Hoatzin crop microbial communities from Cojedes, Venezuela, sample from fiber fraction 14 v1 | ecosystem: Host-associated > Birds > Digestive system > Esophagus > Crop | place: Venezuela...
AGAAATTTATCTCACGTGAAATAAATTTGTAAACAGCGCTTTTCGGAACGAAAAAAAACGAGTTAAATTTCTATTTTGCGTGAAAAAATTGCACAAATCAGCGAGTTTGTGCAGCGATTTAACGTTCTACAACCAAAATTCACGAGTGTTAATTGCATATTCCATGTATAATAATTCAAAATCTCGCTTTTCTGCCAAATTTTAACATTTAGAACACCGACAAAATTTACGCATGAAAAATCTTTACAAAAACAGCCTATTTTTTTGGTTCATTTTTCGATGATTTTCGGGCATCATTTTGCGCCATTTTTGCGCACGAAATAAATGTATAAATTTGCATAATACGGCTGAAATATTGCATATTTTTGCACGATTCTACAGAAAACTTCGTACCTTCGCGGCATGGAACAAAAAAATTACAAGAGAACGCTGATTACAGCAGCGCTTCCGTATGCTAACGGAGGCGTGCATATTGGTCACCTCGCAGGCGTTTACGTGCCTGCCGACATCTTCGCGCGCTACAAACGACTGCGCGGCGAAGACGTGAAGTTCATCTGCGGAAGCGATGAGCATGGAGTACCTATCACAATACGCGCAAAAAAAGAAGGAATCACGCCACAGGATGTTGTCGATCGCTATCACGCGATTATCAAACAATCGTTCGAGGATTTTGGCATATCGTTCGACATCTACAGTCGCACGACAAGCGATATTCATAGTCGTACAGCAAGCGATTTTTTCAAGAAACTATACAGCGAAGGCAAACTGTTGGAACGCGAAAGCGAACAGTTATACGACGAAGAAGCGCACCAATTTTTGGCAGACCGCTACGTTACGGGCGAATGTCCGCATTGCCACAATCTCAATGCATACGGCGATCAGTGCGAAAAGTGTGGACACGATCTTTCTCCTACNGANNTAATCAATCCGAAATCGACNATTAGCGGTTCAACGCCAGTCATTAGAAAGACAAAGAATTGGTATCTGCCGCTAAATGAATACCAGACNTGGCTAAAACANTGGATTCTCGATGGTCACAAAGAGTGGCGCCCGAATGTTTATGGTCAATGCAAAAGCTGGCTCGACATGGATTTGCAGCCAAGAGCNATGACGCGAGATNTGGATTGGGGCATTCCAGTTCCCGTTGACGGTGCCGACGGCAAGGTGTTGTATGTCTGGTTCGACGCACCAATAGGATACATTTCTAATACAAAGGAATTGCTCGGCGATGAATGGGAGACATGGTGGAAAAACGATGAAACACGATTGGTTCACTTCATAGGAAAAGACAATATCGTGTTCCACTGCATCGTATTCCCTGTCATGCTGAAAGCGCATGGCGACTATATTTTGCCAGATAACGTTCCTGCAAACGAATTCCTCAATCTCGAAGATAATAAAATATCGACTTCGCGCAACTGGGCTGTATGGTTGGACGAATATCTCAACGACTTCCCAGGAAAACAAGACGTGCTGCGCTACGTTCTTACGGCAAATGCGCCTGAAACAAAAGACAATAATTTCACATGGAAAGACTTCCAAGAGCACAACAATAACGAGCTCGTTGCGGTTTACGGCAACTTCGTCAATCGTGCANTGCAACTAACAAAGAAATACTTTGAAGGCGTTGTTCCAACGTGTGGCGATCTGACCGAAACCGACAAGCACGCCATCGAGGAAATGCAGAAAACGAAGGCTATCGTAGAGGAATTGCTCGACAATTTCAAGTTCCGCGATGCGCAGTTTGCTGCGATGAATCTCGCACGCACAGGAAATAAATATATAACCGAATGCGAGCCGTGGAAAGTTTGGAAGACTGATCCNGAGAGAGTGAAGACTATTCTTTACGTTTCANTACAACTAACCGCNAATCTCGCTATCGCGATGGAGCCGTTCTTGCCTTTCAGCAGCGCAAAGCTGCGCAAGATGCTCAACATCGACGCGTTCGACTGGCAGCAATTAGGCAACTTCNACATCCTGAGCGCAGGACACAGATTGGCAGAGCCTGAATTGCTGTTCGAAAAGATTGAAGATGCAGCCATCGAAGCACAACTGCAACGACTGGAGAACATCAAAAAAGAAAACGAAGCAGCCAACTACAAAGCGCAACCTATTAAACCGACNATCGATTTTGCTGATTTCGAAAAATTAGACATACGCGTGGGTCACGTAAAGGCATGCGAGAAAGTGAAGAAAGCAAACAAGCTGCTCAAGTTTACACTCGATGACGGCAGCGGAAACGATCGCACAATCGTATCTGGCATCGCTAAATTCTACGAGCCTGAAGATCTGATTGGAAAAGACGTGCTTTTCATCGCTAACTTAGCGCCACGNAAACTCATGGGNATCGAAAGCCAAGGTATGATACTGTCGGCAGAAAATTTTGACGGCGCTCTGAGCGTCACAACAACGCTGCGAGAAACGAAACCNGGCAGTCCTGTGTGCTAAAAACACGCAAGACGGCATCGNGTTTTTTATGAAATAAAATTCAAAAAACGCCCATTTTCAAACTCGAGAGACCTCGTTTGAGGGTCAAAAATCGTCGATTTCATCGCGATTTTATGACAAATCTCATCGGTATTTTATATAAAAAAAGACACCGCGATAAGTACTTATCGCGGTGTCCTGTTATAAGTAGGTTTCTATTTCTTTGACTTACTGATCTCCACCATTATACTGCTGGTTNGGATCTACTTCATAGTCGCCGTTTTCTTGTGGACGATTTTGTTTTTTATTCATNTTACCGAAATTCCACGTGAGCGTTAGTCGGAAAGTACGNCTTCCGCGCTTGTTCATTTGATAGCGCGTAAACGTATCGCTGCTGGTATAGGTTACGTGTTTACGCGAATTGAGAAGGTCTCGACAGTTCAATGAAACGGTCAACGCTTTGTTGAAGAAATTCTTGCGCATTCCGAANTCCATAACNTAACTCGGTTTGCGATAACCTTGCGTGATTACCTGTTTGCTTCTATAACGACCAGAAAGCTGAANCGATATGTCGTAAGGCAGAATCACGCTCGCCATGACGCGCGCGTTCCAAGTNAAATGTTTATTTTCNTCACCTGTAATCGTCTGTCCATCAATTTCGTAACTGAAACCATCGAGTTTGTAATAGTATGCATTGACATTCGATGTTAAATCAAGTATTCGGAAAAGATGATTCTTTAAAGTAATTTCCAAACCCGATGAAAGACTTTTGGCGAGATTCATGTTAGTGGAATACATGATTTGGTCAGTAGTGGATTGCCACTTGATACGCTGAATAACATCGGTAGTAGGACGATAATACGCGCTAACTAAAAGTGAATGTTCATCCCACGTTTTCAGATAGTTAAGCGAGAAAGAATTAGAGTATTCAGGTGTGAGTTCTGGATTGCCATACGACACCATTGTTGCATCGCGNGTGTCTTTGAATGAGTTGAGTTGTCCTCCCCAAGGACGGCGCAGGCGTCGTGTATAGTTGAGTTGCAGTTGTTGTGTAGCAGTCAGCTGATACGAAAGNAAGAGAGACGGAAATAATTGAAAATAATCCTTTTTGAAAGGCTCGTCACGCAGATTTGCATCGTGTTCTTGCGCCCACGTATAGCTTTCGGTATTGACTTTCCAATACTCGCCTCGAAGTCCNGTCATCACGCCCAGTTTTCCGAATTGATATTGAGCGGTGACGTAGAGTGCATGGGTATCGCGGTCGTAAAGGAATCGGTTGAAATAAGTCTGGTCTTCTACGAGTCCAGAGCCATCCCATGTGCTGGCAATCCACGATTCTTGCGGCGTGTTTTCGCGTGAAAACGATCCGTTGTAACCTGCTTGAAGTTTGAATTTTTCGGTAATCTGATTCTCGTAGTCGAGTTTGATTTCCGCATTGCTGTTGTTGATGTTTGCTGGACGATATTGATAGTCGTATTCGGTTGGNTCACTACCGTCGTAATAGAANGTAGAATCTTGGTAGAGATTGTCGTTGTCGAATTTTCCCTTGAAATATGTGGCGGAAAAGTCAATGAAATGCTTGTCGGAAAAGTTGTGACGATAGGANANTTCACCATTNATCATGCGCATATTGCCGCCACCTGTNGTTTTGCGGAACATCAAATACGTGTCGGTCTCAGTGTCCAACATTCCGTAATGGTAGGGTGTCTCTCCCCAGTCTTTGTGTTTGCCGAACATCAGCATGCCACTGAATCCTAAATCATCCTTTTTAGAAAGGTGGAACGTTACTCCAGCGCGCGAAAAGAAGTTGTTACCGAGATTTCTCGTGCTTCCAACATATTTTTGTATACATGTTGCTGGTGAGATACTGCTGTTCGCTTTCGNTACGCCCTTTGTTTTTTGTGGTGTCGATAGCCAACGTTGACGAAGAAATCNANNATTTTGCTGTTATAGTTAAAGTTTACGCTTGGATTAAAGCCGCCACGCGTGTCGGCACTCAGTTGAACAGAACCGTAATAGCCTGCTTTNCGATCTTTTTTCAACACGATGTTGATGATTCCTGCTGATCCTTCNGCGGAAAACTTAGCAGATGGATTGTCGATGACCTCGATTCGCTCGATGCTTTCTGCAGGAAGNTGTTGCAGAATCTGTGCACGGTTGTCGGTTGTCAATCCACTGGCTTTGCCGTTGATCCAAACTTCGACGCTCTCGTTACCGCGCAGCGAAATATTTCCATCGTTGTCAACTTCAACTGACGGGATATTTTCCAGCAAATCGCTNGCTGCGTCGCCTGTGTTGGTGATTAGTTGCGACACATCAAAGGTTTTGCGATCTACTTCCANNTTCATAGTCGATTTTTGTCCCGTCACGCTAACTTCTTTCAGCAGATGCGCGTCTTGGGAGATGTAGAGTGCGGCAAACGAAACGTTGCGTTCGGCTGGCGAAACGCTGAAATCGCGCGTCAGTTCCTTATAACCAACGCAGGAAACGACCATNGTGTANTCGCCATCCGCGAGTCCGTCGATCTGGAACTTGCCATCCACATCGGTCATCGCACCTTTGAGAAATTTGCCGTCTGNGCGTGTTTTGATTTGAATACTGGCAAATTCCAACGGAGAATCAGCGCTTTTGTCGAGTAATTTGCCTTTTACGGAACCTTGTGCCATTGCAACGAGCGAAGAAAAAAGGCACAAGAAAATGACTAAGAATCGGTTCATAATGATTTTTTGCGACTGCAAAATTACGCGAAAAATCGATAAAATCGGGCATTTCGCTGAAAATTTATCAAAAAATCGCGTGAAATNGCGTTGTGTTTTACACGTTCCGCTCCCCTATTATAATATAATAAAGGTACGCGCGCACGCGAGGGAATTTTATTTCATGCAAAATCCGACGCCGATGCGTGTAGCATGGGTTTTCCGTTGAAACGTTTGCGATTTTGGGGATTATTCTTTACTTTTGCGATTGGATGCCCTTATAGTTCAATGGATAGAACAAGTCTCTCCTAAAGATTAGATCCGAGTTCGATTCTCGGTGGGGGTACAAAATTATTGCATGTAAAACTCAAAAAACTATTGCTATGCTTGGAGCTATAATTGGCGACATTGTTGGTTCGCGTTTCGAGTTCGACGAAATTCCTGAAGCAGGTTTCGAACTTTTTCATGAAGATGATGATTTCACCGATGACACCGTTTGCACAATCGCGATAGCCGATGCGATTCTGAATGATAGGACTTACAAAGAGTCTTTGCTGGATTGGTGTCGTCGTTATCCTAATCCGAAAGGCGGTTACGGCAATATGTTTTATAAATGGTTGCAGCAAGACGATCCGCAACCGCAGAGTTCGTTTGGCAATGGTAGCGCTATGCGCGTAAGTCCTGTGGGTTGGCTTTTTGATGATTATCAAACAGTTTTGCATGAAGCCGAGAAGACAGCGCTTGTCAGTCATTGCCATCGCGAAGGCATTAAGGGAGCGCAGTGTGTGGCTACGTTGATTTATTGGTTGCGCACGTGCCGATTGCATAAAGGTGACTTGAAAAGCGCGATTAAAAAGAATTTCGACTATGACATTCCTTCGCTGAAAGATATCAATAGGATTGGCGCGCTGGGGCATTTCGATGCAACGTGCCAAGAAACAGTTCCAGCCGCAATTCGTTGCTTCTTGGATGCAGAAGACTTCGAGAGCGCAATACGCAATGCAGTTATGGCGCGCGGTGACACAGATACGAAAGCAGCGATATGCGGTAGCATCGCAGAAGCAATGTATGACATTCCAGATGAATTGGCTGAGAAAGCCTATTCGTACTTGCCGCACGACATGCTTGAGATTGTCGAGCAGTTCTACACGAGATTGACTTCGGATATAAAGGATTAAAATTTTATTTCTTATACAACACAAACAAAAAAAAGTCGCACCCAGTTTGGATGCGACTTTTCTTATGTTTGCATTTTATTGCGTCTTATTTCTTTTTTGCAATTTCTTTTTCTGCAACTTCAGGTTCTGTCTTAATCTTTCTACCCATTACGAGATAAGCGATAGGAGATGCGATGAAGATTGAACTCAACGTACCGAAGATTACACCGAGTGTCATTGCGAATGCAAAGCCCTTGATGCTTGATCCACCAATGAAGAGGATACAGAGCAACACGATGAGGGTAGAGAACGAGGTGTTGATGGTACGAGCCAACGTTTGGTTGATACTGTCGTTGAATACTTTTTGGATATCCTGTTTAGGATGGAGTCGCAAGTTCTCACGAATACGGTCGAATACAACCACTTTATCGTTGATTGAGTAACCAATAACGGTCAGGATTGCACCGATGAAAGTCTGATCCACTTCAAGTGAGAACGGCATGACCTTCTGCAGCAGCGAGAAGAAACCAATTACGACGAAGGCGTCGAATGCCAGCGCTACAATTGAACCAACTGAGAACGCAACGTTGCGGAATCGGAGCAGGATGTACAAGAAGATGGCGATCAGAGCAATGAATACGCTGATGAATGCGCCGTATGTGATATCCTTTGCAACAGACGGTCCAACTTTTGTACTGCTGATAATTGAGCCACCCTGTCGGATATCTGGATTTTTGAATGCTTTAACGTCAGGTTGCGATACGAGACCAGCTTTCTTCAATGCATTGTAAAGAATAGTTTCTGCTTCGTCGTCAACAGTTGGGCTATTGCTCTCAATCTTGTAGTTGGTTGAGATTCGGATTGTCTTGTTATCGGTTCCGAGTGCAAGTGCACCAGTTGTTGATTCTGGGAAAGCCTCAGCGATAATCGTACGAATCTGCTCAGGTTCTACAGGATTTTCGAACTGGATAACGTAGTTGCGACCACCAGTGAAGTCAATGCTTCGGCTAAGTCCTTGCAAGAACAAACTAACTACGAAGATGGCGATAGCAGCAAGACAAACAGCAAACGTTTTCTTGTAGATCGACATAAATTTGTAGTGTGTGTTCTGCATCAAGTTCTTTGAAATATTGGTGTAGAACTTCAGGTTGAGCCAGCGATCCTTCTTCATCTGATGCTCGTAAACGAGACGTGTCAGATAAACTGCTGTGAAGAACGAGCAGACAATACCGATAATCCACGTTGTTGCGAAACCACGAATAGGACCAGTACCGAAGATGTAAAGGATAACGCCTGTGATGATACTCGTCAAGTTCGAGTCGAAGATTGCCGAGAACGCGTTTTTGTATCCTTCTGCCAGTGCTTGCTTGATTTGTTTACCAGCACGCATTTCTTCTTTGATACGTTCGTAGATCAGCACGTTAGCATCCACCGCCGTACCAAGCGAAAGCACCATACCAGCGATACCAGACATGGTCAGAGCGGCTTGGAATGAGGTCAGAATACCAAGCGTGAAGAACAGGTTGACAAGCAATGCGCAGTTAGCCATCATACCTGGGATNAAGCCATACATCAATACCATGTACATCATCAAGAGAACGAAGGCGATGATGAATGAAATAATTCCCTGTTTGATTGACTGAGCACCAAGTGTAGGTCCTACAACTTCTTCTTGCACGATACGTGCAGGTGCAGGCATACGACCTGACTTCAGCGTGTTGGCGAGGTCTTTCGTCATCTCAATGGTAAAGTTACCAGAGATTGATGAGTTACCACCNTCGATTTCTTGNTTAACGCGAGGTGCTGAATAAACNGCGTCGTCGAGCACGATAGCGATGGCTTTACCNACGTTGGCTTTTGTCAGCTGAGCCCAGCGACGTGCNCCTTCTGAGTTCATACTCATACTTACTTCAGGCGCACCAGTGAGCTGGTTGAACTCGTCTTTNGCGTCTTTCACTACGTCACCTTCGAGTGGTGCGCGACCGTTGGTCGTTGTCACTTTGATAGCGTGCAGTTCGAAGTAGTTTTTAGCGTTAAGCATGTCGGTTGGAATNGCACTCCAAAGCAATTTGCAGTCGGATGGCAGCACTTGCTTTGCAATGTCTGAATGGAGCATCTTATTGATTTCAGCTGTGTCGCGAACGTTTGCAAATCCAACGATACTCAGCTGTCCTGCGCCTGTTGGTTGAAGGATAGCGAGCAATGGATGTTGCTTTTTAGCCTCAGCGATTTGTGCTTCAGTGCTTTCTTTTACTTCAGTTTTGGTTGCGTCTTTCTTCAGCTTAAATTTAGAGTCNGCAACTGGCTTCGCAGNTTCAGCNTTTGCGGTGTCAGCTTGTGCAGTTGTGGCTGTAGTATCCAGTCCTTCGTTCAACAAACGTTAGATCGAGCTGCTGAAGATATGGGATAATTTCGTCTGAATTATAGGTCTCCCAGAATTCGAGGTTNGCGCTTCCTTGCAACAACTTACGCATACGCTCTGGTTCGCGAATACCTGGCATTTCTACCATGATACGACCNTGTTGTCCTTCAAGCTTTTGGATGTTTGGTTGTACTACACCAAACTTGTCGATACGTGTACGAACAACGTTGAACGAGTTGTCGATGGCAGCTTGCACTTCTTCGCGAAGCACTTTTTCTACCTCTGANTCTGTACTTTGTGGGCTTACCTTGCCTTGCAGNTGTTGTGTAGCAAAAATTTCTGCAAGACTATGTCCTTTTGCATTACGATGGTAAGCGTCNATAAACAATTTAATGAAGTCACTCTGACTATTTTCTTCTTCTGCCTTTGCTTCCTGCATCGATTTGAGGAAAGCTGGATCTTGTTTGTGGTCGGCTAAGGTTTCGAGAACGTCTGGAACAGAAACTTCNAGAATGACGTTCATACCGCCTTTCAAGTCAAGACCAAGTCCGATTTGCGTCTCAAGACATTTTTGATAAGAATAAATACCCAGATATTTCACTGAGTCTTTGTAATCTTGCTGCGCAATAGGGTCTTTTAGCTTTGCAGCTTGGCGGTCATAATAGCCCGTNGCTGCAGAAAAAGACAGATAGAAGATACTTGCAAGCGTCAATAAGACTGCTACGCAAATGACGAGTCCTTTGTTTTGCATTTTCTAATTTATTTTGATTATTCTATTTACCTCTAAAATTTATTGTCGGAATTGACGTGCAAAAATACGTATTTTTTTTTGAAAGCAACAATCAAGAGCCCTTTTTTTAAAAATGTGTATCAGTTTTTTATGAATTTCGGTCGGAAAACGCAAGGNTAAAAATGTATATTTATGCAGTTTTTNNGGTGTTTTTCGGGCAGAAAAAAATGCNCTATTTTTTGATTTTTTTCGCCAAAAAAATTTTTTAGCGACCAAAATCGCATGTTTTTGAGGGGTGTTTTTCGGGGTCTTTTTTCAAAAACGAGTCGTTTTTAAAAATTTCCGAGTCGTTTTCAAAAATATCTCAGTCGTTTTTGATCGAAAAACGGCCATTTTTCGGAAGCAAAAATGGCGACCTTTTTTCTTAATTTATGTAAAATTTTTGCACAAACTGCCGAATTTGTGCAAAAAATCGGCGTTTTTTGTAAAGATTTTTCGTTGCACACTTTTTTCGAGTGTGCAATTTCGAATGAAAAACGGCAAAATTAACAAAAAAATGCGCGTTTTTTGNNGGAAAAATTCANCGTATTTTTATACAGAAAAAGCGTATAAATATGCGAAAATCNGCGTNTTGTTTTTCTGTTGCANGAGCGTTGCGTTTCCGTTGCTTTTGAATGAAAATGAAAACGACGGCAACGGAAATTCNATTGTGCAAGAATNGTTTANTTGGAAGACCGTTTTTTCAGGTAGCAAATGACGGGATAGTGGTCGGAAAGCTTCATTTTCCGATCCACTTTGCATCGAATCGGTTGCCAATCGTCGGAACAGAAAAAGTGGTCGATGCGCACCAGAATTTTATCGTAATTAAAGCTGAATCCAGCGCCATTGCCTGCCATTCTGTAGCAGTCGTTCAGNTCTTTGGCAATGGTCTGATGGCTGTACGAAAGCGGTCCATCGTTGAANTCGCCCATGCAGAGAATGCTCTGGTAGGCGTGTTTGCGAATGTATTGCGCCACCGCGTCGGCTTGCGGACCGCGAATGGTTGACGAAAGTTTNAGTTTTTCGAACAGCGTNTGNGTCTCCAGCTTCGCGCTATCNCCTTTTAGTTCGCCTTTCACAATGCGTTTGAAGTTGGCTTTGTCTTCGTTACCGATGTCGGTCGTCTCGAAATGATTGCCGATGATGATGACTTCTTCGCCATCCATGTCGATGGTGAACGCAGAAGAATGATTGCCAGCCGAAGGATACGGNATTCGCTCTTTGTGAANGATGGGATAGCGGCTGTAAAGCACTAAAACGTCTTCGTTACAGCGTATGCCAGCAGTGTCGTGATAGGGATAGGCGTCTTTCATTCGATAACCTACGCGCCCCTCGTAGTTATCGCCACCTTCCTGAAGGCAGATGATGTCGGCATTTTGGTCTAAGAGATAGTCAACGATGGGGTTTGGATCGAGTTTTCCATTGAGTCCGCCAAACATCGCCACGTTATACGACACCACTTTCACGCAACTGTCGGGCAATTCGTGTGGAACGTTGAGCGGGAAATACGTTCTGACGGGNTGGTAGCACAAGATAAGACCGAGAANNGGCANCCAAACTTTGCGAAACTTAAAGATAATCCAAAAAAGCAGGAAACCGAGATTGACAATCAAAACAATTGGAAACAGNGCGTTTAGATTGGAAATCGTGGGATGTGTGGCTGGATTGATTTTTCCAGCAAAACCAACAAACAAAAGCAGCAAAATAGCGAGGATGTTGGCGATGGCAACGATGCGNAAAAAGACTTTGAGAATCTGTTTCATCTACTTGCGCTGATCNAACAACTTTTGCTTTTCTTCGTTCGTTAAACTGTCGTAGCCAGACTGTCGGATTTTGTCGAGAATNGCATCAATCTCATCTTGTTGCGTGTCAACTTCTTCGTAACTATCNAAGTCGCTTTCGTTCAAAACGTCATTCTGATTCGCCGAGCGCGACTTNCGCTGTTCCCAACGCTGCTGAAGATCTTCGAAAATCTGCTCNCCACGACTGCGAGAATAGTGTGCGTCGGGATGTTTCTGCCAATATCGAATCAGGAAGAAACCAAACAGCATGCCACCTAAGTGCGCCAAGTGAGCCACTTGATCGCCTGGCGTTGCGATTGCCGAAACCAGTTCGATTACTGCATAACCAATAACGAGCCATTTCGCTTTGATAGGAACGGGAATGGGTATGATAAAGATTTTTTCGTTTGGAAACAACATGCCAAACGCGAGCAATACAGCATAAATCGCACCAGATGCGCCAACGGTTGTCAGTCCATTCAGACTCGAAGCAGACTGATGCATGATCTGGATAGCTTGTCCAAAACTGAGGGATGCAGTGGCAGCAGAATTAAACATATAGTACACCGAAAAGAACTGTGCAATTTCTTGTAATAATCCTGCACCAATTCCGCAAAAAATGTAATAAAATAGAAACTTTTTTCCACCCCAAACATTCTCTACTATTCTGCCAAACATCCACAGTGCAAACATGTTAAAAAACAGATGCGAGAAGCTGGCATGCATAAACATGTAAGTGAAGAGTTGATAGATATGGAAATCGGATGCCATGAAGAAGTGCAATCCTAAAATATCATTTAATTTAAAACCACCATACTGGTCAACGCCAAAAAGATAGCACGCTAAAAACGCCAGACCATTGATGATTAGCAAATTTTTTGTAACCGTTGGAAAATTACGCATAACCTTATTATTTAAGCGCTTTGTGTTTGTTGCGACGGCAAAATTACGAAAAAACTCCTTAAATGACGTCCGTTTTGGCTCTGAAACGACAAAAATTGACAAAAAACTGCACTTTTCTTACATTTTTATTTGTTTTTATTAAATGTTTAAGTATATTTGTCTCAAAATAAAGACTTTATTTATCTTATTAATCTTTTAATATTTTAAAATTATGAACAAAACAGAATTAGTTGCAAAGATTGCAGAAAATGCAGGTTTGACAAAAGCTGATGCAAAAAAAGCACTTGATGCTACATTGGACGCTGTAAAAGGCGCATTGAAAAAAGGTGAAAAAGTTCAGCTGATTGGCTTCGGAACTTTTGATGTTGTAAAACGCCCTGCACGCCAAGGTGTCAACCCAGCAACAAAGAAAGCTATCAAGATTCCAGCAAAGAAAGTTGCAAAATTCAAAGCTGGTGCTGACTTAGCAAAAGCAGTAAAATAATTGAAACATTTATGACAATAAAAGAAGCGACCCGTTAGGATCGCTTCTTTTTTTTATGTTGGACCGCCGCGATTCGAACGCGGAATGACAGAACCAAAATCTGTAGTGTTACCGTTACACCACGGTCCAAACTCTCAATTCTTGTAAAAATTGCGGTGCAAAGTTAATGTTTTTTTTGTCAACCGCAAATTTTTTTCTCCTTTTTTTATAATAACGCGCGCGTAGAAACACGCAANTTTTTAGTTTACTGTCANGAGATAGTAGTTTTTCTTGCCGCGCTGCACGAGCAAATACTTGCCATCGATGAGGTCTTCGGCTGTGATAACGCTGTCGAAAGCTTGCAGACGTTCTTTGTTCAAGCTTACGCCACCGCCTTGCACGAGNTTGCGCATCTCACCTTTGCTTGGGAAGATTGGCGCGTCTTGCGTGAAGAGTTCAACTGCTTGCTTGCCNAGTTGATCTTTCGTNAAAGTGAANTGTGGTACACCAGCAAAAACATCGAGAAGCGTTTGTTCGTCGAGTTTAAGCAAGCTTTCTTTCGTNGCTTTGCCAAACAATATATTCGATGCTTCAACTGCCATGTCGAGATCTTCCTTAGAATGAACCATAACTGTCACTTCTTCTGCCAAGCGACGCTGCAGAACACGACGACCAGGATCGGTTTTNTGTTCGGCGATNATGCNNTCGATTTCGTCTTTCTCGAGCGATGTGAAAATTTTGATATAGCGTTCTGCTTCTTCATCGCTGACATTCAGCCAGAACTGATAGAACGCNTAAGGTGTTGTACGATTACGATCGAGCCAAACGTTGCCACTTTCGGTTTTACCAAACTTCTTTCCNTCGGCTTTTGTAATCAANGGGCAAGTCAAAGCGTATGCTTCAGCTTCCTGTCCCAGNGTACGACGAATGAGTTCCGTACCAGTAGTCATGTTTCCCCATTGNTCGTTACCGCCNAGNTGCAGTTTGCAACCTTTAGTCTGGTACAAGTGCAAGAAATCNTANCCTTGCAGCAACTGATAAGTAAACTCTGTGAACGACAAACCATCGCGTGCTGTTCCGTTTAGACGTTGTTGCACGCTCTCTTTTGCCATCATATAATTGACAGTGATGTGTTTTCCAACTTCACGAGCGAAATCGAGGAACGTAAAGTCCTTCATCCAGTCGTAGTTATTAACCATTTCGGCTGCTATTGGACCTGCATCNTCGAAGTCGAGAAACTTCGCAACTTGGCGTTTAATGCATTCCTGATTGTGGTAGAGTGTTTCAGAATCGAGTAGATTGCGTTCCTGACTTTTTCCTGATGGATCGCCAATCATACCCGTTGCGCCACCAACGAGAATAATAGGTTTGTGGCCACAACGCTGCAAGTGGCGGAGCATCATGATGCCACATAAGTGTCCGATGTGCAAGGAATCGGCTGTCGGATCGGTTCCCAAATAAGCGGTAACCAACTCTTTCTGTAACAATTCTTCTGTTCCTGGCATGATTTGGGCTAACATGCCGCGCCATTTCAGTTCTTCAACAAAGTTTTTTTTCATCGATTGATTGATTGAATAATATAATAGGTGAATCTTTTTCTTATGGTACGGGATCGTAACCGCTGCCTCCCCAAGGATTGCATCGCAAGATGCGCCAGATAGCCAGCAGCGATCCTTTGATAGGTCCATGCTTCAGCAACGCCTCTTTTGCATATTCCGAGCAGGTTGGCGTGAATCGGCATGATGGTGGTGTATAAGGCGAGATGCATTTCTGATAAAACAAAATCGGAAAGATCATCAATTTCGCTATCGATTTCGAGAGTTTTGTCATTGTTGCGCCTCGCTTTCTTGATGGTTCTCGCTAATGCGCTGCAGCAGTGAGCAAACCTTGTTTTCAACTGTCGCGTAATCGGCTGTTTTGTCGCTAATCCAGATGAGCGCGAGATGCAACCGTTGCGTTGATTCATCGAGTTTGAGCAGCGATTTATGCAAACGATACGCTTCGCGCATCTTTCTTTTCATCGCATTGCGCTGCACCGCATGTCGCAGATAACGCTTTGGCACGCTAATGAGTACTTGTACGGGCGTATTGCTGCTTGTTTCCGACAGAAAACGATAAACGGCGCGAACAGGATAATTCACTACCGAGCGACTACAGTCACTTCCAAAAAGTTGGCTAATGGCTTTGTCACTACAGATTCGTTCTTTTTTGGGGAAACGTAAGCAATGTTCCGACATCGTTACGACTTAGTGAGCGTATTTAAGTAAGCGCGCAACGCACCTGTCATAGAAGGATTTTCTTTTGTAGGTGCTTCAAAATCTAATCTCAGACCTGCTTCTTTCACGGTGCTTGCGGTTGACGGACCGAATGCACCTATTTTAATATCGCCTTGCTTGAATTCAGGAAAATTTTTCAGCAGCGAGCGAACGCCAGTTGGACTAAAAAAGAGAAGCATGTCGTAGTTAAAGTCTTTGGCTTCTTCGGCAGTGAAGTCGTTACTTACCGTTCGATACATCACGCACTCGGTGTGTTGCAAATTTTTCGCATCGAGCAAATCTTTGATTTCATCGTTATGCACACTGCTCAGCGGCACGAGAAATTTCTCGTTCTTATGCTTTAGCATAGCAGGCAGCAGATCGGCAATTTTTCCTGTTGATCCGAAGAAAACTTTACGCTTGCGATACTGCACGTACTTCTGGATATACAATGCTATTGTCTCGATGACGCAAAAATATTTCATGTCATCGGGAATCGTAATGCGCATTTCCTTGGCAAGTTTGAAGAAATTGTCGATGGCGTGACGTGATGTGAAAACTACAGCGGTGTAATCTTGGATGTTGATTTTCTGTTGACGAAATTCTTTCGCACTAAGACCTTCCACTTTAAAGAATGGGCGGAAAACCAAATCCACATTAAAATCGCGCGCAATGCTATAGTATGGCGATTTATCGCTTGTGGGCTGCGGCTGAGATACCAAGATTTTCTTCTTCATCGACTTAAATTGTGATGCTTAAATACTGTAACGAAATTTTCAACGCTCCATACAACAAAAGTACTGGAACAATTTCGAGTGCGCAAAAGTACAAAATTATTTGCAGATACGCGTTTTTTCGCTTAAAAAAGATGATGAAAGAGCGGTAGAATACGAAGATTTTGAACAAAATTACTACTGCGATGACAAAATAAGATATATTTTTGAGCGACACATCGTAAAACACGAGCGCGAGCGTTGCTGGAAATAAAATAATGCCGCATGCACCTAACAAAAAAAGAAAGTCGCCCAGCCAAGTTTTATATTTGGTTTTGTCGAAGAAAACCCAATTAACAAAACGGTAAATCCACGTTTTCAGTAAGAAATACGCAATCATTATCAGCACAAGCAGTCCAAGTAGTTGTGCTCGATCAATGTACAGCGTTGGTCGTAAGCCTTTATCGACGGCGCAATAAATGAGAAGCGAAAACAACAAACACGTTTGCACAATGAGAAGCCGCAACGAGTGTTTCTCGAACGTGGCTGCAGCAGCGTAGGATGACGTTTTCTCGCGCGGTTGATAGAAGAAATTTTTACAACGCTTCCACAATTCTTTGCTGCCTTTAGCAAATGCGATTGTAGTGAGTAGAAAGCACGCGATGAGTACACCTATTATAATATTATCGCGCGCGAAGGAATATGGTATCTCATTGCCCGACACGCCTCGCGCACCACCTTTCACTTCTGGATGATAGTGTGGCGCTTGCGAAACGTATGTTTGCTCGTAGTAGATGGGCAGTTCAACATCGCGCGGATCGTGACCTGGCAGTCCAGGCAGATGCAATGTGTCTGGCTTCTTGCTCCAATGGATTGGCGAAGCCTTGATATGTCGCTGTATTGCTGAGTCCAGTTGTTGCGGTGTGGCGTCTTTCGGCATCCATTTCACCACTTGCGCTGGCGTCAAACGCGCTTGCGGTTTTGCTTTCACCACAGGACGCGGCGCTACAACAACAGAATCAGCTGGCAACATACGCGTTAGATGCCGAAGATTGATTTCATTTTGTCAACCAAATCAAGCTTTTCCCAAGTGAAAAGCTCTACATCAATATCGCGAGTCTCGTGGTATAGACTCGTAAATTGCTTGCGAACCACCTCGTTTTTACGTCCCATGTGACCGTAGGCTGCGGTTTCTTTATACATAGGTTGACGCAATTTCAATCGCTTTTCTATGTTATGTGGTCGGAACGAGAAGTTCTGCTTAATTTTTTCTGCAATTTCGCCATCGGTCAACGCTACGTGGCTTCTGCCATACGTGTTAATGTAGATGCTAACTGGTTCAGGTTCGCCAATCGCATAACTGAGTTGCAACAATACTTCATCTGCAACACCAGCAGCAACCATGTTTTTAGCGATGTAACGTGCAGCGTAAGCAGCGCTACGATCCACTTTACTCGGATCTTTACCGCTAAATGAGCCACCGCCATGCGCGCCTTTGCCGCCGTATGTATCTACAATAATTTTGCGTCCCGTTAAACCCGTATCGCCAGCTGGTCCACCAATAACGAATTTGCCTGTTGGGTTAACGTAGTAGTTGATGTTATCGTTGAAAAGCGCAAGCACTTTTTCATCGCATTGTGCTTTTACGCGCGGAATGAGTATGTTTAGCACGTCGTCTTTAATCTGTTTCAACATCGCTTCATCGTCATCGAGAAACTGGTCGTGCTGCGTGCTGACCACAATCGTGTGAATGCGCTGCGGAATGCCTTCATCGCTGTACTCAATCGTCACTTGACTTTTTGCGT
>Ga0065709_1029550_pt1 | contig 17314 bp, 19 predicted proteins | sample Hoacrofraction14_2_FD_59096 | JGI IMG/M metagenome (GOLD analysis project Ga0065709, IMG submission 59096) | Hoatzin crop microbial communities from Cojedes, Venezuela, sample from fiber fraction 14 v1 | ecosystem: Host-associated > Birds > Digestive system > Esophagus > Crop | place: Venezuela...
CAGGTTGCCCACGTGTTACTCAGCCGTTCGCCACTTTATACACACCCGAAGGTGCTTTAATCGTTCGACTTGCATGTGTTAAGCGCGCCGCCAGCGTTCATCCTGAGCCAGGATCGAACTCTCCGTTCAAATATGTACAGGAACTAAGTCCTGAACAGACGTGAGTGCGGAGGTTGACCCGTCTCTTGATCCCGCTGATCTGGATTCATCGAAATTGACGAGATTTGATTACTCAAACCATTCGAATTTCGCTTGTCTGTCTTATCGATCTTTACGATCGCAGTATCCGGTTTTCAAGGTTCGCCGCGCCCGGGCTCGTTTGTGGCGTGCCCTGCGCGCGGAAATAGATAATACGCGCCTCTACCCCGTTTGCACGCGAGAATCTTACCGGTTCATAAGGTCTACATATGCGCAGGTCAGAGGTCTAGAAATTATGGCCAAGAAGAGCCGCCCGCTGCTACGCCGCAGATACGCCCACGTAGGGTCACCGACCCCCTAGCTAGACGCCTCGGACCGAATACTCGTGTACCAGGGCCGTCGTGCTGGACGGGCCAAAGCCACGCCCGCATGCCAGTGCGCGCACGCCCTTCTCTATATATATGCTTGCGCACTTGGAAAGCGCGACCTCGTCCGTGCCCTTCTGGCCCGGGTCCTTGTCGGGACGAACCAGAAGGCCGCAGTCGGTCTCGGTCGCAGCAGCAGTGACCACATCGGCCAGACGTGCGCAGTCGGTGCAGCCAAGGCCCTCGACGCCAAGACACGTGGCTCCGGCATCGGACGCATCTATATATGCTCGGGCAACGGACGCACCATCCGGCAGGAATCCTTCCCCATCGCAGGCAAAGCTCGCCACGAGCGGCAGACCACCAGCCTCATGGCACTTCTCGGCAAGCTGCTTAATTACTTGCAGGGAGGCAGTAGCATCCTGAACGCCAGATGCAAGCAGGCCATGGACGCCGCAGTCACAGAGCGCCTGAGCCTGAGCCAGCACGGAGGCAGGGTCCCCATCGGCAAGGCGCGTCATGTCAACTGCGCCAAGGACAAACGGTGCTGCGGCCTGACGGGCGATGCGCACCGCGTGCCTGGTGACGTCGAGAAGGGCGCTCTCGGGCAGCCCCGCCTCTGCAAGGTCACGCGGGCCGCAGCCCAGTGTGGGCGTGACGACGACGTCGGCGCCGGCGAGGACGAAGGTCGAGAGCACCTGCGTGACGGTCTCGCCTTCGTCGAGGACCCACACGGGCAGGGGGATGCTCTGGCCATAGGGCAGCGCACCCACGTACGAGACAACGTCGCCAGACAGAACGACGCCCCGCGAGGAGGCGCCGGAGAGTGCGGTGGCAAGTTCAGTTGTGGCGAGGGCCTCGACGTCCTCGTCGTGGTCGTCAAGGCGCGCGTCGCGAATCTGGCTCGTGAGGTCAGTCATCGATGCTGACACCCTGCGTGCCGAGGAAGCCGATCAGGCGCTCGATGGTGTCCTGGCAAAGGGCGTGCTCCATGAGGCAGGCCTCGTCGTCGGCCGTCTCGTCGTCCACGCCGAGCACGGAGCTGAGGAACAGTCTGAGCGCACGGTGCGTGCGCCAAACTTGGGCGCCATACTCCTTGCCGCGGTCGGTCAGCGTCACGCGACCGTAGCGGTTCTGCTCGACCATGCCGCTCTCCTTGAGGGAGGTGAGTGCCTTGTTGACGCTGGCCTTGGAGACTCCCAGGCGCTCGGCGACATCGACGGAGCGAATGCCGTCGCTGCCGCCCTCGATCTCGGTGATGCAGTAGATGGCCTCGAGGTAGTCCTCGCCGGCCATCGAAAGCTCGTGGTGAGCGCTTCCCGCAGGACGTGCCATGTAAGTAGACCTCCTCGTGCCCGTAGAGCCAACTTCGTACATGGTACCCCAAAAGCCGGGCCTCATCCCCACCCCGGCCGGACGGCGCGCGGCCAGCCCTGGTGCCTATGCGTCTCTCGTGGCCACGACGTCGACGCCGGTGCCGGCCACGTTGGCCACAACGACATCGCCGATCCTGACGGGGGCCTCCACACGCGTGGCGCGAATCTGGGCCATGACGTCGAAGATCTTGCCCTTGGGGATGTCGCTCGCGGTCTTGACCGAGACCATCGGCCCCAGCTTGGAGCCGCTCACGGGCACGCTCGAGCACACGATGCGCGTGGGACTCGTGAGCTCCTTGCGGGCGTAGGCGTCACCACGGGGGCAGGTGTTCCCCTCGACGGAGAGCACTTCTCCGTTGTCGTCCATCGTGACGGTGAGCGCACAGCCAAGGGGGCAGTTGATGCAAATGAGCTCGTGCGTCTGCATGCTATTCATCCTCCAGCCTCACGACGATGCGGCCGACGCCGGGGTGCTCGTCGAGCATCTTCCTGGTCAGGCGCGCCTCCTCCATCTCACCGGGTGCGACGGCCGGGCGCTTGCGGTGCAGCACGCGCTCGTCGTCCAGGTAGACGCTCACAAAGCAGTTGTGGCGCACCTCTCCCACGCGGAACCGCATGGTCAGGGCATCGGGCATGCGAGAAGGACGGATCATTGCCGGCACAGTGTAGCGCACGCCGGCCTCGGCCACGACGGGTATGGCAGCCTCGTCCCCCTGCGCGCCTGCCGCCAGCACAAAGGACGCAGCGCTAGCACCGGCCGTCGCCGCCTCCTGCGACACGTAGTCCACGAGGTCATGCACGTGCAGGACGTTGCCGCAGGCAAAGACGCCCTCGACGCAGGTCTCGAGGCTCTCGTTAACGACAGGGCCGCGCGTCACCGGCGAGAGCTCAACACCGGCCGCCTTGGAGAGCTCGTTCTCGGGAATCAGACCGCACGAGAGAAGCAGGGTGTCGCACTCGTAGCGCTCCTCTGTGCCAGGGATGGGCCGCAGGTTCTGGTCGACCTCGGCGATGGTGACGGCCTCCACGCGGTCGCGCCCCTCCACGTCCACGACGGTGTGGCTGAGCTTGAGGGGGATGCCGTAGTCGTCAAGGCACTGCACGATGTTGCGGCGCAGGCCACCCGAGAAGGGCATGAGCTCGGCCACGACCTGCACGTGCGCGCCCTCGAGCGTCATGCGACGGGCCATGATGAGGCCGATGTCTCCCGAGCCGAGGATGACGACCTCGCGCCCGGGAAGGTAGCCCTCCATGTTCACGAGGCGCTGGGCCGTTCCGGCCGTGAAGACGCCTGCGGGGCGATAGCCCGGAATGTCCAGCGCACCACGCGGGCGCTCGCGGCACCCCATGGCAAGCACGACGGCCTTGGCGCGAATCTTGAAGAGGCCGTCCTCGCGGTTCATGGCGATAATCTCGCGCTCGGGCGAGATGTCCATGACCATGGTGTTGAGCACGTAGTCGATGCCCAGCTCATGCAGACGCTCGACATAGCGCGCCGCGTACTCGGGCCCGGTGAGCTCCTCCTTGAAGGTGTGGAGGCCAAAGCCGTTGTGGATGCACTGGTTGAGGATGCCGCCCAGGCGAGCGTCGCGCTCGATCACAAGGACGTCCTCGACGCCCGACTCATAGGCCGAGATGGCAGCGGCAAGGCCCGCCGGGCCGCCGCCGACGACGACGATATCGTAGTCCCTCATGCGTTATCAGCCTCCTCGTCAAACTCGCGAAGCAGCCCAACGGCCACGTGGGAGTCGCCGCCCGACTTGGTGACCTCGCTCAGGTCGTCAAGGCCAAGCTCGCGGGCCAGCAGCTCCATCACGCGCGGGCTGCAGAAGCCCGCCTGGCAGCGTCCCATGCCCGCGCGGGTGCGCCGCTTGACGCCATCGAGGGAGCGAGCGCCAATGGGTCCGCGGATGGCGTCGACGATCTCTCCCTCGCTCACCGACTCGCAGCGGCAGACGATGGCACCGTAGTCGGGACGCCGGCGGATGAGCTCCTGGCGCTCCTCGAAGGACATCTCCATGGGGCGCACCGGCCCTTCTCGCGTTTCGATGAAGTCGTCGCGCTCCGTGAGCGAGAGGTGTTCGGCCACCATGCCGGCAACCATCTTGCCAATGGCGGGGCTTGCCGAGAGTCCCGGCGACGCGATGCCGGCGCAGTCAAAGAAGCCAGGGGCATCCGTGGCCTCGCCGATGACGAAATCGCCTGCGGCGGGCACGGCACGCAGGCCGGCAAAGTTGGTGATGGCGTCGCGCACGGGAACGTTCTTCATGGCCGTGGTGCAGAGGCGCTTGACGTCATCCAGGCCGGCGCGCGTGGTGTTGGTGGCCTCGCGGTCGTCGAGGTCCTCGGCATTGGGGCCCACGAGCACGTTGCCGTGGACGGTCGGGCTCACGAGGACGCCCTTGCCCATGGGGCCGGGCTGCACAAAGATGGTGTGCCTGACGTAGTCGCCGTCCGCCTTGTCGAGCAGGTAGTACTCACCACGACGGGGCGAGACGCCCATCGACTGGGTTGATGCCATGGCGTGCACGTCGCCCGCATAGACGCCCGCCGCATTGACCACGGCACGGGCCTCGACGCTCTTCTCGCCACAGGTGACGCGCCAGGTGCCGGCCGCCGTGGCATCGATGGCCGTGACCTCGGAGTCAAAGAGGAACTCCGCACCGTTGGCGCAGGCATTCTGGGCGAGGGCGATGGTCAGCTCGAAGGGGCAGACGATGCCGCCCGTGGGCGCCCAGAGCGCCGCGACGGCGGCGTCCGAGATGTTGGGCTCCATCTGGACCAGCTCTTCTCGTCCCACGATCCTGAGGTCGGGCACGCCGTTCTGCGTGCCGCGGGCGAGAAGAGCCTCGAGGTCGGGCAGGAGCGACTCGTCGGTGCAGACGACCAGTGAGCCGATGCGCTTGAAGGGGACGTTGAGCTCGTCGCAGAGCTCGCCCATGCTGCGGTTGCCCTCCACGTTGAGCCGGGCCTTGAGCGAGCCGGGCTCGGGATCGTATCCCGCATGGACGATGGCGCTGTTTGCCTTGGACGTGCCCACGCAGACGTCCTCGCCTCGCTCGATCACGATGACCCTTGCGTCGTAGCGACTCAGCTCGCGCGCTATCGCGCAGCCGCACACTCCCGCACCGACGATTGCCACGTCATAGGTGGCACCCTCCTGCGCCATGCGCTCCTCCCCTGCCCTGCGCCCCAGATGGGACGATTGACACAACACCATCATGGTAGCCGAGGAGGAGGCGCCCTTGCCGGCGATTAGGCCATTGGCAACGAGGGACGGCCCGCCGTTGGGTCGTCCCTCGTCAAACCGGCTTGTGCGCAACGGTTAGTAGCCTGTCGTTGAGTCCGTCGTGGTGCCGTCGGTCGTGGCGGTGCCATCGGTCGTGGTGTCATCCTGCTCGTCGGCATCCTGGGCGCTGGCGGCATAGGGGTCGTTCTGCACCGTGGACGGGTCGCCGCCCGAGTCGATGACCTCCATCATCTGAGCCAGCGAGGTCTCGTCAACGATGACATACGAGACGCCGTCGATGGTCTGGGTTGTCGAGGGGGCGTGCGCCGTGTAGACGTTGTTCTCGGTGTCAATGCCCTGCAGCTGGATGGCCATCGAGGCGCACTCGGTGGCCGTGAGGTCGGTGGTCACGACGTCGGCGAACGAGTTGATGAAGCTGACGATGGTCACCGGGTCAGAGCTTGTGACCTTCTTCATGAGGGCGGTCAGGAACGTGCGCTGGTGACGCATGCGCGTGTAGTCACCGTCGGGGAAGTTCCTCGAGCGGCAATAGGCCATGGCCTCGTCGGCGTCAAGCTCCTGCACGCCCGTGGGGATGTAGATGTCCTCAAAGTGTTGGGGGTCATCGATGGCCACGTCAACGTCCACGGTGACGGTGCCCACGGCCTTGACGACCTTCTTGAAGTCGTTGAAGTTGACCTCGATGTAGTGCGAGATGTTGACGCCACAGAGCTCGCTCACCGCCGCAACCGAGCCCGAGGGCCCGTCGTAGTAGTGCGCGGCGTTGATCTTCATGGTCGAGCCCTTGTAGGTGATCATCGTGTCTCGCGGAATCGAGAGCATCGTGACCTTCTTCTCCTGCGGATCCACGCGCGCCAGGATGATGGTGTCGCTGCGGTAGTCCGTCTCGCCCGAGCGGCCGTCGCAGCCAAGGAGAAGAACGTAGTACGGGTCTCCCGGGGCCTCGGTCTCAACGAGCACCTCGTTGAGCTTGGCCTGCTCCTCACTCGAGACGGCCATGCGCGACGACAGGTTGTTGAGCCAGGCATACGCCACCACGCCGACAAGCGCGACGACACAGACGAAGGCCGTGAGGATCGTCCTACCCAACGCGCGGCGCACCTTGCGACCGCGGTTCTTCTTGTGGTAGCTGGCGACGTTCTCGCGACTGTACTCGCTGTAGTTCGTTGCCTGCTGCACCTTCTTCTTGTGCTTAGCCAAAACAGCACCTCTCTGCCAGCCGAGCTAGTCCCGCTCGGGGTCGACCTCATCCGGAAGCGTCACGCGTTCCACGTGCGCACCAAGCGCCTGGAGCTTCTCGACGAATCCCTCGTATCCACGGTCGATGTGATAGATGTTGGAGACCTGCGTCATGCCGTCGGCCACGAGACCGGCCATGACCAACGCCGCGCCGCCACGAAGGTCGGGCGACTCCACGCGCGCGCCAGACAGGCCGGGCACGCCGTGCATGATGGCATGGTGTCCCTCGATGGCGATGTTGGCTCCCATGCGGCGCAGCTCGCCAGCGAGCATGAAGCGGTTCTCAAAGATGTTCTCGGTCACCACGCAGGTGCCATCGGCCACGGCGAGGAGAACCATGGTCTGCGCCTGCATGTCGGTGGGAAAGCCCGGAAACGGCAGCGTCTGGATGTCGACAGGGCGCAATGGGCCCTCGCGATAGACCGTGCACTCGCGGTTGCCGCGCTCAATCGTAATGCCCATGGTCTCGTACTTCTTGAGGACGAGGCCCAGGTGCCGGGGCTCGAAGCCCTTGACCGTCACCGGGCCGCCGCAGAGCGCACCCGCGGCCAGGAAGGTCCCCGCCTCGATGCGATCGCCCACGACCTCATGCGTGACGGGATGCAGCTCGCCCACGCCCTCGATCTCGATGACGGGCGTGCCGGCGCCGCTGATCTTGGCGCCCATCTTGTTGAGCATGTTGGCAAGGTCCACGATCTCGGGCTCGCGCGCGGCGTTGTCGATGATCGTGGTCCCTTCCGCATGCACGGATGCCATCATGAGGTTCTCGGTGGCGCCCACGCTCGCAAACTCGAGGGTGACCGTGGCGCCCTTCATGCCATTGGGCGCCGATGCATGGATGTCGCCGTGATCGACGTGGAACTGCACGCCCAGCGCCTCCAGGCCCAGGATGTGCATGTCGATCTTGCGCTCGCCGATCTGGCAGCCGCCTGGCATGGCCACGATGGCCTTGCCAAAGCGCGACAGCAACGGCCCCAGCACGGCCGTCGAGGCACGCATCTTGGCCACGAGGTCGTACGGGGTCTCCCACTTGTCAACATTGCTCGTGTCGATGATCAGCTCGTGCTTGCCAGCCACCGTGATCGTGGCTCCAAGGCGCTTGAGCACGCGGCCCATCACATGCACGTCCGAGATGTCGGGCACGTTGGTCAGCGTGTTGACGCCCGGCGCCATGATGGTGGCGGCCATGAGCTTGAGCGCAGAGTTCTTTGCACCCTCCACGCAGACCTCGCCCGCTATGGGGTGGCCACCCTCGACCTGAATGACGTCCATCCGTCCTCCACTATAAGAAGTGCCGCCCGCAAGACGCTGCTAGGCGACCTGACTCAGCAGCAGATCGCACCATGCAATCTTATTCTCATAGTATGCCCGACGGTGGTCATCCTCAGAAAGCGCATCACGGCTCTTCACGGCCGCGTCACGCGTCGCACGCACGACGTCGGGCTCGATATCGTCCGAATTGCGCGCGTGATCGGCGAGGACGATGACCTTCTCGCCATCGATCTCGGCGTAGCCGCCCGAGATGACGACCTTCAGCACGCCTCCGCCATCCTCGGCCGTCTGGGTGATGCGCATGACGCCGCTGCCCAGGGCAACGATCTCGGGCGCATGGCCCGGCCACACGCCGAGCTCACCGGTGTAGGCGATGAGCACGACGTGGTCGGCCACGCCCTCGAAGAGGGACTTGTCGGGGCGCACGATCTGACAGGTGAGGTTTGCCATGGCGTCCTACTCCGACTGCATCTTGGCGGCTCGGGCGCGGACGTCATCGATGTCGCTGGCGTAGCGGAACGCCTGCTCGGGGATGTCGTCGCACTCGCCGTCGACGATGGCGGCAAACGAGCGCACGGTGTCCTCGACCTTGACGTAGGCACCCGGGTTGCCCGTGAATTTCTCGGCAACGTGGAACGACTGCGAGAGGAACTGCTGGATCTTGCGAGCGCGGTTGACCGTCAGGCGCTGCTCCTCCGAGAGCTCGTCCATGCCCAGGATTGCGATGATGTCCTGGAGGTCCGAGTACTCTTGCAGGATCTCCTGCGCACGGGCGGCGACGCGGTAGTGCTCCTCTCCCACGACGGAGGGGTCAAGCGCGTCGGACGAGCTTGCCAGCGGGTCGATGGCCGGGTAGATGCCCAGCTCGGTGATGGCGCGGCTCAGGACCGTCGTGGCGTCAAGGTGCGTGAACGTCGTGGCAGGCGCGGGGTCGGTGAGGTCGTCGGCCGGGACGTAGATGGCCTGGACCGACGTGATGGAGCCCTCCTTGGTGGAGGTGATGCGCTCCTGGAGGTCGCCCATCTCGGTTGCGAGGGTGGGCTGGTAACCGACGGCGGAGGGCATGCGGCCCAGAAGCGCCGACACCTCGGAGCCCGCCTGCGAGAAGCGGAAGATGTTGTCGATGAACAGCAGGACGTCCTGGCCCTGGTCACGGAAGTACTCGGCCGTGGTCAGGCCGGCGAGGCCCACGCGCAGACGCGCTCCGGGCGGCTCGTTCATCTGGCCGTAGACCAGGCAGGTCTTGTTGATGACGCCCGACTCGCTCATCTCGAGGTAGAGGTCGGTGCCCTCACGGGTGCGCTCGCCGACGCCGGTGAAGACCGAGGTGCCGCCATGCTCCTGCGCGAGGTTGTTGATGAGCTCCTGGATGAGAACCGTCTTGCCCACGCCGGCGCCGCCAAACAGACCCGTCTTGCCGCCACGGACGTAGGGCTCGAGCAGGTCGATGGCCTTGATGCCCGTCTCAAAGATCTCGGTCTGGGTGGTGAGGTCATCAAAGTCGGGAGCCGGTCGATGGATGGGATAGTACTCGACGTCGTCGGGCACCTCGCCGCCATCGACGGGCTCACCCATGACGTTCCACACGCGACCGAGGGTGGAGGGACCCACCGGCATCATGAGCGGGGCGCCCGTGTCGTGGGCGCGCAGGCCACGCTGCAGGCCGTCGGTGGACGACATGGCGACGGTGCGCACGACGTTGTTGGGAAGCTGCGACTCCACCTCGAGGACGGTGTGCACCTCGCCGACGGGCGTTTCTGCGTCCACCGTGAGCGCCGAGTAGATGAGCGGCGTCACGTCGTCAAACTGGACGTCGACGACAGGTCCGACGATACGGACGATGATGCCGTCACCGGCGCTCTTGGCCGTACCGCGCGCGAAGCGCTCGGTGATGGTCTCGTTGATCGCCTCGTTCTCTGCCATTAGTTCTCCTCCAATGCGGATGCACCGCCAATGATCTCGTTGAGCTCGGTGGTGATGGAGCCCTGCCTCACCCTGTTGTAGGTGCGGCTCAAGGTGGTGATGACCTCCTGAGCGTTGTCCGTCGCAGACTGCATGGCCCGGCGGCGGGCACCATGCTCGGCTGCGGCCGAGTCCAGAAGGGCGTGATAGATGACCGTGCGGACGTATGCCGGCATGAGGTAGCCCAGCACCTGTGTGGCGGACGGGTCAAACTCAAAGACGTTCTCGACGTGCGTCACGTTCTCGAGCGGTTCGGGGTGGCGTGGGTCGGTGGGCATCGAGAAGCCCTCCCCGCTCACGGGAAGCAGCTGCTCAGTGACCATCTCCTCGTCCATGCGGTTCTTGGCATGCGAGTAGTACAGCACCACGCGGTCGATGGACTCGCCCTTGTACGAATCCATCGCATACGTGGCGATTCGGTCGGCCTGGTCCATCGTCGGCTCGGTCGAGATCCCGGTGAAGGTCATCACCGGCTCGATGTTGCGGTACCTGAAGTACTCAGTGGGCTTCTTGCCACAGGTGATGAGCTCGCTCTGGATGCCATCGGCCGCAAGTTTCTTCATCTGCTTCTCGGCTGCACGCTGCAGGTTGACGTTGAAGCCGCCTGCAAGGCCACGGTCGGAGGCGATGACGATGAGGAGCACGCGCTTGGTGACCTCGTGCTCTGCGAGCAGCGGCTCGTCTCCCCCGCCGGCGTTGCCCACGGCCCCAAGCATCTGCGTGATCGCGTCCTTGTAGGGAGCGGCCTGCTGGGCACGCTCCAAAGCTCGACGGATCTTGGCCGTCGAGACCATCTGCATGGTGCGCGTGATCTGCATGGTGCTCGTGACCGATGAGATGCGCCGTGATATCTCGCGAAGGCTTGCCATGTACCGCTACCTACGCCTTCTCTTCCACAGGTGCGTTGCTCGCCACGTCGTCCTCAGCGGCGGCATCGGTCGCAACCTGGTGATGGACGAGGAACTCGGCCTTGAAGTCGTCGAGGAGCATCTTGAGGTGCGCGCTCGTCTCGTCGTCGATCTTGCCCTTGCGGATACGCTCGCGGATGTTGGGACTGTGCTCCTGCAGGTACGGCACAAACTCGTCCCTGAACGGCACCACGAGGGTGATGTCCAGGTCGTCGAGGTAGCCCTCCTTGCCCGCAAACAGCACGGCAGTCTGGTCGGCCGCGTCAAGGGCCGAATAGCGCTTCTGCTTGAGCAGCTCGGTCATGCGGGCACCGTGGCTCAGCTGGTACTGCGTGGCGGCGTCGAGGTCGGAGCCAAACTGCGAGAAGGCCAGCTTCTCGCGGTAGCTCGCGAGGTCCAGGCGCAGCGTGCCCGCCTGCTGCTTCATGGCCGGCAGCTGTGCCGAGCCACCAACGCGAGACACCGAGATGCCCACGTCGACGGCCGGGCGCTGGCCCTGGAAGAACAGGTTGGACTGCAGGTAGATCTGCCCGTCAGTGATCGAGATCACGTTGGTGGGGATGTACGCCGAGACGTCACCCTCCTGGGTCTCGATGATGGGCAGGGCCGTGAGCGAGCCGCTGCCAAGCTCCTCGTTGAGCTTGCAGGCGCGCTCGAGCAGGCGCGAGTGCAGATAGAAGATGTCGCCGGGATAGGCCTCGCGTCCGGGCGGACGGCGTAGCGTCAGCGACATCTGACGATAGGCGACGGCCTGCTTGGACAGGTCGTCATAGACGCAGAGGACGTGACCGCCGGGGTGGTCCTTATCGGCGGGGTTGCCGTCCTTGTCGTTGTACATGAAGAACTCGCCAATGGCGGCGCCCGCCATGGGGGCGATGTACTGCAGCGGCGCGGAGTCGGACGCGGTGGCCGCCACGATGATCGTGCGGTCCAGGGCGCCGTGGCGCTCGAGCGTCTGGCGGATGGACGCCACCGTCGAGGCCTTCTGACCGATGGCAACGTAGATGCAGATAACGTCCGTGTCGCGCTGGTTGATGATGGCGTCGATGGCAATGGCGGTCTTGCCCGTCTTGCGGTCGCCGATGATGAGCTCGCGCTGGCCACGGCCGATGGGAATCATGGCGTCGATGGCGAGAAGGCCGGTCTGGACCGGCTCGCACACCGGCACACGGCTCATGATGCCAGGCGCCTTGAACTCGATGGGACGACGGTGCGTGGTGTCGATGGGACCAAGGCCGTCGATGGGCTCACCCAGCGGGTTCACGACGCGGCCGAGCATGGCACGGCCCACGGGGATGTCCATGATGCGACCCGTGGTGCGGCAGGTGTCACCCTCGCGGATGGCCTGGACATCCGAGAAGAGCACGGCGCCAACCTCGTCGGTGTCGAGGTTCTGCGCCAGGCCATAGACCTCCTGGCCCGTCTCGGAGCTCACGAACTTGAGGAGCTCGCCCGCCATGGCGCTCTTGAGGCCGGCGACGCGTGCGATGCCGTCACCCACCTCGATGACCTTGGAGGCCTCCTGCGAGTCGGCAATCGCCGAGATGTCGCCCAGCTGCTTGCGCAGGCGGTCGACGATCGCGGAGGCCTGAATGGTTTCGCTCATTACTCGTCACCTCCAACGAAGGTGGAAGAGAGGTTGCTTCTGATGTTTGCGAGCTGGGCGCGCACGGACGCGTCGCGACGCTTGTTGCGCGCCTCGACGATGATGCCGCCCAGAATCTGCGGGTCGACCTTCTCGACGAGGAAGACGGGCGTGCCCAGGTCCTTCTCGCACTGATCCTTGATCTGCTTGCGAAGCTCGTCGTCCAGCGGCACGGCGGTGGTCACGGTGACCGGTGCCGTGGTCTCGTCGGACTCGAGGATGTTCTTGTAGCAGGCAAGAATCTCGGGCAGGGCATCCTGCTCGCCCTGCTCGAAGAGCACCGTGAGCATGTCGCCCACCTCGGGGGTGAGGGCGCTCAGCGTCTCGAGCTGCGCCAGGTCGCGGTCCACATGACCGGTCTCCTTGGCGCCCTCGAGCAGGACGCGGGCGTACGCCTCGACCCTCTTCTGCTCGACGCGGCTCTTACTCATTCAGGCTACCCACTTCCGCAAGGTACTTCTGCGCGAGCGTGCGCTGCGCGGACTCGTCCATGCCGTCACCGATGATCTTGCCGGCGATGTCGACGGACAGGTCGACGACGGACTCGCTCAGCTCGATCATGGCCTTCTTGCGCTCGGACTCCACGGTCTCGTGCGCCTTGGCGACGATGTCGGCCGCCTCGTCCTGGGCCGTGGCAAGGATCTGCGCGCGCTGCTTCTCGGCCTCGCGGCGGGCGTTGGCGACGATCTCGTCGGCCTCGCGACGGGCCTCGTCCAGCTTGTCGCTGACGGCCTTGGCACCCTCCTCGGCCTCCTCGCGGGCCTTCTGTGCGCCCTCGATGTCATCGGCGATCTTCTTCTCGCGCTCGTCCATCATGCCCAGGATCATGGGCCAGGCAAACTTTGCCAGGACAAACCAGATGACGAGGAAGGCGATGCACGCGGGGATGAACTCGCCCATGTTGGGCAGTAGCAGCTTCATGCCCGTCTCGGTTCCGCTCTCGGCGAGCGCCGTCGTGGGCAGGGTGCCCGCAAGGAGGGCAAGCCCAGCAGAGAGGCGCGCGCGAGAGGCGCGAACGTTGTTCTTCTTCATACGTGCCTCCAACAAAGCGTCGCTGCCGTTCCTAGCTGATGAGGGCGACGACGAAGCCGATGAGGCAGAGGGCCTCGATGAAGGCGGACGTCAGAATGAAGACGGTGAACAGACGTCCCTCGACCTCGGGCTGGCGAGCCATGGACGTGGCGGCGCTGTACGAGCCAAGCGCGATGCCCAGAGCCGCACCAACAACGCAGATACCATAACCGATGACGTTCACAATTCCTCCTTTGTCAGTCGCCCGGCCTATCTCGGGCGAACAACGAACCTATGTTGACGGGCGCATGCCCGCGTAACACCTACCCTAGTGTCCCTCGGCCTCGGCCAGCTGGATGTAGACGGCCGAGAGCAGCGTGAAGACGAACGCCTGGATGACGGCAATGAGAATCTCGATGATGTAGATGACGATCAGGAACACCATCCACGCGATCGATGTTGCCGCAAGCCCGGCGTTGGCCGCCGTGAAGCTTGCCAGCATCGGCTGCACGAAGAACGTGCACATGAGGGCAAAGACGCCCATGACGATGTGGCCGGCAAGCATGTTGCACAGAAGACGGACGGCCAGCGTGATGAGCCTCAGGATGGTGGAGAAGACCTCGATGGCCCAGACCACCAGGTTGATGGGGAACATCACGCCCGCAGGCGCCAGACTCTTGATGTAGCCCCAGCCGCCGTAGTGCTTGACGCCCATGGCGACGAAGTAGACGAAGCTGATGGTGGCCACGGCCGCGGTGACGCCGATGGAGCCGGTGCCCGGCTTCCAGGTGGGCAGCATGCCGATGAGGTTGCCCGCCACGATGAAGAAGAACATTGAGGCGAGGAACGGGAAGTGCTTGCGCCAGCCGTCGCCAAAGGTGCCCTTGCAGATGTCGTTCTTGACGAAGTCGACGGCAAACTCCATGCCGTTGACAAACCACCCGTGGGGCACGAGCGACTTTGCCTGCTCGTTCTTGAACTTGAAGATCACGATGAGCAGGAGGACCGCGGCAAGCAGCATCCACGCGAGGTACTGCGTGATGGCGAAGACGCTCATGTCTCCCACGACGGGCTGAGCAAAGAAGCTCGGCACAAGCTCGTCGGCCACTTCCTCCTTGAGCTTCTCAACGATCTGATCCACGATCAATCCTTCCTACCTAGCCTAGCGCCGGGGATTCGCATCCCGCCAAGCCCTCACGGACTCGATGGCCCACACGGCGAGAAACGCGCACGCGAGCGAGGTGCCAAAGACAAGGGTGTCTGTACCCTGGATGGCGTCGAACGCGAAGATCGCGGCCGAGGCCACCACAAAAGAGCCAAGGACACTCACGAGCCCAGCACCGATGCTCGGCACGTCGCCGCACCCAAGCACTCTCTCGAGGAGGAAGACGGGTGGGACGCACGAGACCACGCCAGCGAGCACGCCCAACGCAATCACACGCACTTCCCCACTCCCCCCGCGCAAGAGCACTGAGGTCCAGCGGCGCAGACGCCACCGCATCGACCTTCAGGTCATGCTACGCCAATCTACCGAAAGACGCACGGTAGAAGTATGCCCATCAGAAGATTGCGTCTGCGTTAACTTTCCAACGAAACCATAAGAGCTTCGACAGGCGGTCAGTTTGGTTACGCGAGCCGTTCGTATCCACAGAACGTCCATGCGAGAAGCGCCTACAGCCCTGCCACCGCCCCGATGAGGGCCGCGTGGCGGCCAAGGCTCGACGGCTCGATGGACACCTGCGCACGCTTATGCGCGGCATCGAGCAGAATGGGGCCGCACTCCGCGACGGCACCCGAGACGACGACCTTTGCGATGTCCTTGCCCTTGCAGGCCGCCGTGATCTTCTCGCCCAGCGCATGGCCTGCGTCCTCGAGGCACGCGATGGCACGCTCGTCGTCGTCCTCATGCGCACGACGGTCGACCTCGACGAGCGTCATGGCATAGCCCCAGGGGCGACGCTTGTCGTGGTGGTAGACGCGGTCGCCGCCGCGCTCGATGTAGTTGGCGACGATGCCGCCCGTCGAGGCCACGCTCGCAAGGTCGCCCACCGGCAGCAGCTCGATGCCGTCGTCAGACGCGACGGCCATGCTCGCCTCGGCACCGATGTCGGCCACGAGGACCTTGCCGGCCCCACGGCCGGTACCCCAGTGTGCCTCGCCATAGGCATGCGCCTCGGCCGCGTTGACCACGCGCACCGGAAGCTCGCAGGCCTCCTCCAGTCGCGCCTTGAGCTCCATGCCCGACCACCCGCGGATGACGCGGTCGGCCAGGATGCGACCCATTGCCGCATCGACCTCGCCCACCGTTGCCACGCCGATGCCCACGACGTCATCGTGCTTGGCGCGACGAATGGCGGCCCGCACCTGTGAGGTCAGCGTTCGCATAACGTAGTCGCCACCAAACTTGGCGCCCGACGAGACGGTGATGACCTCACGCGACCCGAACGTGCCGGCCTCGTCGTCGAAGTCCAGGATGGTGCTGATCACCTGGGGGCCGGTGACCTGTGCGGCGATGGCGGTGCGCCGTGCCATGTTCATCACGTCCTATGCTTTGGGAACGTCGTTGGTGCGCAGGAGCGCGCGGGTCTCCACGTGCACGTCGCGATCAGCCATGCCGCGCCGCACCCATGGGCAGAGTTCCTCGGGGTTGCCCCCAAGATAGCCCCTGATGGCGTCGGCGTCAGCAAAGACGACCTCCTCGACCTCCGCCTTGTTGATCTCGTAGTCGGCGGGGACAAAGCCCACCAACGCCGTGCAATACTCATGCTCGCACAGGTCGTCCAGGTAGCCCTCGCGGTAGACGAAGTTGCCCGCCTCCACCAGAGAGCAGCGCGAGCCGATGACGTCGATGAGCCTGCGCTCGGCCGCCGCCTCGAGCGACTCGCCCGGAAGCACGTGCCCCGAGCAGGTGTCGCCCAGCCAACCAGGCCACAGGCGCTTGTTCCTGCTGCGCCTGCAGAGCATGGCGTGCCCATCGACCGTATAGAGGATAATCGAGAAGCCCCGGTGCAGGATGCCCTCGCCACGGTGCGCCTCGTCACGGTCGATGCCCGTAATGGAGACACCGTCGCGGTTGGAGGCGACGACCCTGCCGCCCACGGCCCACGAAGCGCGGACCTCCCGCACACAGCCGACCACCTTGGCCGTAAGCTCCTGGGCACTTCTCGCGAGCTCCTTGATGTCGGCTGCGGTGGCGTGCTCCACATGGATGCCAACGGTGACGGACGTGGGGCGGTTGACGCTCGACGCGATGCTCTTAGCGGCGTCGCGGGCGATGATGTCGTCCTCGCGGGAGAGCACCGTGAGCACACTCACCGTGGCGGACGTGCGTCGGGGCTCGCGCTGGCTCGGGCGCGGCGTGGCAAGCGCCACGGCTCCCACGTGCGAGTAGTCCTCCGAGCACATGGTGACCGAGACGCCATCCTGCGTGATGACCACGGAGGCCTCGAGCGCGTAGCGCCCTTCTCCCGAGCGTACTTCCTTGACGATCATGGCAGTCCCCTACTCTGGGCCGGCACCATGCCAGGCGTGGAACTCAGTGGGCTCGATGCCCAGCTGGCGCAGGCACTTCCCGACAATATGGAGCATCTGGTCCTCAATGGTCATGGGGCCGTTGTAGAACGTGAGCATGGGCGGGATGATGACGCAGCCGTCTTCGGCGGCCTGCTGCATGTTGCGCAGGTGCGAGCGGCCGAGCGGCATCTCGCGCGGGCAGACGACGACCTTGCGCCCCTCTTTGAGGCAGACGTCGGCGGCGCGTGCGATGAGGTTCTCGTCGTAGCCGTTGGCGATGGCACTCAGGGTCTTCATGGAGCACGGGATGACGATCATGCCCTCGGTGACAAACGAGCCGCTCGAGATGCTCGCCGCCATGTTGTGCTCGTCGTGGATGACGTCGGCCGCGGCATAGAGGTCCTCGATGGGGTCGGAGCACTCAAGCTCCCACGTGCGCTTTGCCCCTCCGCTCACGACGAGGTGGGTCTCGATGTCGTCGTGCCGTGCAAGCTCCTTGACCAGGCACAGGGCAAGCTGGACGCCGGAGGCGCCACTCACGCCGACGATGACACGCTTCTTCTGCATCGTAAGTCCTTCCACCAGAGGGGTGTGCGCACAAAGAACCAAGGCCCGGCCAGCCGGGAAAGGGTTGG
>Ga0065709_1029551_pt1 | contig 17308 bp, 15 predicted proteins | sample Hoacrofraction14_2_FD_59096 | JGI IMG/M metagenome (GOLD analysis project Ga0065709, IMG submission 59096) | Hoatzin crop microbial communities from Cojedes, Venezuela, sample from fiber fraction 14 v1 | ecosystem: Host-associated > Birds > Digestive system > Esophagus > Crop | place: Venezuela...
CGCACAACCACCCGACGGAAATCGAACCGTTCGGTGGGGCGGCAACGTGCCTCGGCGGGGCCATCCGTGACCCGCTCTCCGGACGTGCCTATGTGTATCAGTCCATGCGCATCACCGGTGCCGGTGATCCGCGCAAAGCGCTGAAAGACACTCTCCCGGGCAAACTCCCGCAGCGCAAAATCTGCCGGGAAGCGGCTCATGGGTTCTCGTCCTACGGCAACCAGATTGGTCTGACCACGGGTTATGTGCGCGAAGTGTATGACGAAGGTTATGTCGCCAAGCGGATGGAACTTGGGGCCGTTGTGGCGGCCGCACCGAAAGAACAGGTGCTCCGGCTCACGCCTGAGGCAGGGCAGATTGTCCTTCTGATTGGCGGCCGGACGGGCCGTGACGGCATCGGCGGGGCAACCGGTTCCTCCAAGAAACACGAACTCAAAACCACAACGACGGCCGGGGCGGAAGTCCAGAAGGGTAACCCGGTCGAAGAACGTAAAATCCAGCGTCTGTTCAGAAACAGCGAATTCTCGAAGAAGATCGTGCGTTGTAACGACTTCGGGGCCGGCGGGGTGTCCGTCGCCATCGGGGAACTCGCCGACGGGCTGGACATTCAGCTCGACGCTGTGCTGAAGAAATACGAAGGTCTCACAGGCAGTGAAATTGCGATTTCTGAATCGCAGGAACGCATGGCCATCGTCATCAACGAAGAAGACTTTGACTTCTGTGAACAGGCGTGCCGTGAGGAAAACCTCGAAGTGCGCAAAGTCGCCACGGTGACGGATACGAACCGTCTCGTGATGCACTACATGGGTGCGACCATCGTCGATCTCTCCCGCGACTTCCTGAATAAGAATGGCGCGAAACGTTATCAGACCATCACCCTGCCGTCCCCGGATGACTCTGTGGATGCATACAAGGGGATGGAAGAAGCGACGTTCACAAAGACATCTGAGAAGGTGCTGAGTGATCTCGCCTGCGCGTCGCAGAAGGGTCTTGTGGAACGATTCGACTCCTCCATCGGCAACGGCACTGTCCTTTCGCCTTACGGCGGGAAAACCCTGCGTACGGAAACCGAAGGCATGGCCGCCCTGATTCCGGTGTTAGGCAAAGAAACAACGACGTGCTCGCTCTTCGCGCACGGCTATGATCCGAAGCTCTCGTCCTGGTCGCCGTATCACGGCGCCATGAACGCGCTTGTCGAATCCGTGGCCAAGATTGTGGCCATGGGCGGGGACCGCAAGACGATCCGCTTCTCCCTGCAGGAATTCTTTGAACGCCTCGGCACCGATCCGAAACGCTGGGGTCAGCCTCTGGCCGCTCTGCTTGGGGCGTTCCGCGTGCAGGAAGAACTGCTTTGTGCGTCGATCGGCGGGAAGGACTCCATGTCCGGCTCGTTCGAGGACCTCGACGTCCCGCCGACACTCGTATCCTTTGCGATCACGGGGGCGGACGTGAATGACGTTGTCAGCCCGGAACTCAAATCCGTCGGCCATACGCTGGTGGAATTCATGATTCCGAAAGACGACAAGGGCATCTTTGATTTCGACGTGCTCAAAGCTCAGTATGATACGATTCATGATCTGATGTTAAAACACAAGGTGTTCAGCGCCTACACGGTGAAAGCCGGCGGTCTGGTGGAAGCTGTCTTCAAGATGGCCTTCGGGAACGCCATCGGGGTTGACCTCGATGACGCGTTGAGCCTTGATGACCTCACCCGCAAAAACTACGGCCATATCGTGCTCGAACTTGCCGGGACGAAGGATATTGAAGGTCTGGAACACGTGCGTGTGATCGGGACCACGGTGGACAGCGATGCCATCAGCTGGCACGGCGAATCCGTGACCCTTGATGACGCGTATGCATGGCACACAGCGCCGCTTGACGACGTGTATCCGGCCACAGCCGAAGCGCCGACGGACACGGTCCGTGTGCGTGACTGCCACACCCGCGGAAAGCTTCATGCGGACAAAGACTATGATGAAGTCAAAGTCGTCATTCCGGCCTTCCCGGGAACGAACTGCGAATACGACTCCGCCCGCGCCTTCGCGCGTGCCGGGGCCACACCGCGCATTGTCATCATCCGCAATAAAACCCCGCAGGATATCCGTGACTCGGTGAGTGAGCTCGAAGAAGCCATCAGAGAATCCCAGATCATGATGATCCCGGGCGGCTTCTCCGCCGGGGATGAACCGGAAGGCTCCGGGAAGTTCATCGCCACAGTGCTGCGCAATCCGCGCATCAAAGCGGCTATCGATGATTTGATGGACAACCGTGAAGGGCTGATGATCGGGATTTGTAACGGATTCCAAGCGCTCGTCAAACTCGGTTTACTTCCGGACGGGCATATCCGTGATATGAAAGACGATGATGCCACGCTGACGTTCAACACGATCGGCCGCCATGTCTCGCAGATGGTCACGACCCGCGTCGCGTCCGTGAAGTCGCCTTGGCTTGCCGGCTGTGAGGTCGGGGACGATTATGTCGTGCCTGTTTCGCATGGGGAAGGACGATTCGTCGCTCCGGCCGACGTGCTCGACCGCCTGATTGACAATGGCCAGGTGTTCTCCCAGTATGTGGATGAGAGCGGGAATCCGACGATGACATCCCCGTTCAACCCGAATGGCTCGATGTACGCCATCGAAGGCATCCTCTCCGAAGACGGCCGTGTGCTCGGCAAGATGGGCCACTCCGAACGTCAGGGAGACGGACGCAATAAGAATATTTACGGCGAAATGGATCAGAAACTCTTCGAATCCGGCGTCGCTTACTTCAAAACAAAGGAGCATGTATGAGTCTGGAATTTGAATCAAAAACACTCTCGCCCCTTGATGGCCGCTACAGTGCCATCAAGGACGCCCTCGGCGACTATTTCTCGGAATACGCCCTCGTCAAATACCGTGTCAACACGGAAATCCAGTGGCTGAAATACCTGTTGGATCACCTGGACACCGATGTCCTGAATGCGGTGGAAGAGGAAGATATTCCGGCCATCATGAACATCGCTTATGGGTTTGATATGGACGCCTACAAGCGCGTGAAGGAAATCGAAGCCACGACCCGTCATGACGTCAAGGCGGTCGAATATTACATTGACGAACAGCTCAAGAATCTCGGCCATGAAGCGCTCGAAAGCTTTGTCCATATCGGCTGCACATCCGAAGACATCAATAACACGTCTTATGCCTGCATGATCCGTGACGGGCTGAAAAACGTCTGGCTCAAAACGGCCTGGGCGTTTGCAAAACGGATGGATGATATGGCCCGTGAGAACGCCGGCGTGGCAATGCTGGCGCACACCCACGGCCAGCCGGCCACCCCGACAACGATCGGGAAAGAATTCAAGGTGTATGCCTACCGGATGAAAGACACGCTCGACGCGATAGAAGCCATCCCGGTCAAGGCGAAGTTCAACGGCGCCACGGGCAACTACTCCGCCATCGGCGTGCCGTTTCCGGACATCGACTGGGAAGAAGCCGGCAAGGAGTTCGTGGAATCGTATCTCGGCCTGACCTTCAACCCGGTCACAACGCAGATCGAATCCCATGACTACACGTGCCGTATTCTTGACGGCATCCGCCACTTCAATAACATCCTGATGGACCTGGATGTGGACATGTGGCTGTACATCTCGATGGAATACTTCCGTCAGGTGCCGGTTGCCGGTGAGGTCGGCTCTTCGACCATGCCGCACAAGGTCAACCCGATCCGCTTTGAAAACAGTGAGGCGAACGCCGACTTCTCCAATAACATCTGTGTGGCCCTCTCCAACAAGCTGCCGAAATCGCGCATGCAGAGAGACCTCTCCGACTCCTCGAGTCAGCGTAACCTTGGTCTGGCCTTCGGTTATTCCCTGCAGGCCATCAACGAGACGGGCGGGGGACTGGACAAGTGCGTCATCAACGAAGACAAACTTGCGAGTGACCTGAATGAAAAGTGGGAAGTGCTCGCTGAACCGATCCAGACGATGTTAAGGAAATATGGAATCCCGGATGCGTATGACCAGCTCAAGGCGCTCACGCGCGGGAAAAACATTTCCAAAGACGATATCCTCGCTTTTGCGGAACATCTGGACGTACTCTCTGAAGAAGACCGCAACACGCTTGTGCATATGAGCCCGGCCGGCTATATTGGCCGTGCGGCGGACATTGCCCGCAAGGACTTGGGCTTCTGGTGTAAAAAAGCCCGTTAAATACGGGCTTTTCCTGTGTTTACCAAAGTAAACACACATACATAATTGAAAGGAATATGTTATAGAATATCAATTTTATGCCTTTAGAAAGAACATAAAATAGGATATTTATGCAACTTTGGAGAGCGTGTTTCACAGAATGTGACCAATTTTCAGCTTATTTGTGTTATACTTCCTGTGGAGGAAAAGTTCATTTCTCTATCACAGTCATAGTCACAATCCAACTCTCATTTGTGTTCTTCTCTTCTATAGGCTGTGTTACACAGGCGGTTGCGCAAGCGGCCGCCTGTCCTGTTTTTTGACAGATGCATGCCGGAAGTGTTGTGCGTTCCGGGAAATTTGGTAAAATGTACACGTGAGGAGGCCGAAGGATGCTTTTTGACTACAAAACCCGCAAAACTATGTCAAAAACCGAAAAGGATATTTTTGACTTTGTGCTTTACAACCTGCGCTCCGTGATGGATATGAATGTGCGTGAACTGGCGGCTGCGACGTATGTGTCGACGGCGACCATCGTCCGGTTCACCCGCAAGCTCGGCTGTGATGGCTTCAGCGATTTCAAAACCCAGCTGAAGGAGTACTATGACGGCGAGGTGATCCCGTCCTCAAGGGATGAGATTGATGATATCACCGGTTTTTTCAAGTACGCCGCCACCGAGGAGTTTGAACGCAAAATTGTGGGGATGGCCGACCGGCTCGAGAAGTACGACATCCTGTGCTTTTTCGGGATGGGCAATTCCGCCGGCATCGCGGCCTACGCCGCCCGCTATTTCTCGAACATCGGGATTTATTCATTTTCGGTGACTGATCCGTTTTACCCGCCGTATGTGAAAATGAATAAAATCAACGGGGCCATTTTCTTCCTCTCGAGAAGCGGGGAGACGAAGGAAATCATCGACCAGGCCTACGCCTGCAAGAAACGCCTCATGCCGGTGTTTTCCGTCACGAACAACGCCGATACCCGTTTGTCACTGATGTCGGATTACACCATCGACTGCCGGGTGCGTGATGTGGCCCTGCCGCATGCCTACGACCTCACCAGTCAGGTGCCGGTCATTTACGTCATCGAACGTCTGGCCCGTGAGCTCCAGAACCGGATGGCCGGGATGCTGCCGGTGTGGAGCGGGGTGACCCCGAACCAGCACAGAAGTGAGGATGAATAATGAAAGACCATACAAAGTATGCCTTTGCTAAAGCGCTCAACCGGCTCTTTGAGCACCAGGCACTCGATAAAATCACCGTCACGGACATCGTCCGTGAAGCGGGCATGAGCCGCCAGAGCTTCTACCGCCACTTCAAAGACAAATACGACCTCGTGAACTGGTATTTCGAACGTATGGCCGACAAGTCGTTCCTGCAGATCGGCGCAAGTGAAACGCTGGAAGAGGGGCTGACGAAGAAGTTCGAATTCATTTTGGCCGACCGGGTGTTTTTCACCGAAGCCTTCAGGTCCAAGGACTACAACAATGTCGAGAACTACGACTACAACTGTATCCTGCAGTTTTACACCGGGGTTATTGAAAAAAAGACCGGCGGTGAGATGCCGGAGAAAATCCGCTTTCTTTTGGAATTTTACTGCCACGCTTCGATTACCATGACGGTTGAGTGGGCGTTGAGCGGGATGGAGCGCGCCCCGAAGGACATGGCCCAACTGCTGATTGACGCCCTGCCGCCGGACCTGGAGTTTTATTTGAAAGAGCTCAAGTGACAAGATTGTCAAACTGTCACTTTTTGGAAGTGCTTACGAAAAGCAGACATAAAACAAGAAAAACAACCATTGAATGGTCGTTTTCCTTGTTTTCAGGACATTTCCCCCAAAATAAAAGAGTGACACTCACCGCAAAGTGTCACTTAACATATTATGTCTTTAATGCTAAAATATTAACATGTGAGATATGAAAGGAGAAATATCTATCTTATGGCAAACAGAGTAGTACTCAACACAGTCAGTTATCATGGCAAAGGTGCCATCCAGGAAATCCCGGCCATCGTCAAGACGGCAGGATACAAGAAGGTCTTTGTATGTTCTGACGCATCACTTGTAAAATTTGGTGTGGTCGCGAAGGTCACGGATCTGCTCGACGAAGCAGGCATCGCTTATGTCGTTTACTCCGACATCAAACCAAACCCGACGATTGAAAACGTGCTGAACGGCGTTCAGGCGTTCAAAGACGGCGAATGCGACTCCATCATCACGATCGGCGGCGGCTCTTCCATGGACACGGCCAAGGCCATCGGTATCATCATCACGAACCCTGAATTCGCAGATGTCCGCTCCCTCGAAGGCGTGGCTCCGACGAAGAATCATGCGGTTCCGACAATCGCAGTGCCAACGACGGCCGGCACGGCTGCCGAAGTCACAATCAACTATGTCATCACCGACGTGGAAAAGGAAAGAAAGTTTGTCTGCGTGGACGAACATGACATTCCGGAATATGCCGTTGTCGACCCTGACATGATGTCCTCGATGCCAAAGGGCCTGACGGCTGCCACGGGTATGGACGCCCTGACACACGCCATCGAAGGTTACACGACGAAGGCGGCATGGGAAATGACAGACATGTTCCATCTCGAAGCCATCAAGCTCATCTCTAAGAACCTGCGCGGCGCCGTTGAAAACGATCCGGCCGGCCGTGAAGGCATGGCGCTGGCACAGTACATCGCCGGCATGGGCTTCTCGAACGTTGGTCTCGGGATTGCACACTCCATCGCGCATACGCTTGGCGCACACTACGATACGCCTCACGGTGTTGCATGTGCGATCATGCTGCCGGTGGTCATGGAATTCAACCAGGAATACACGGGTGAAAAATTCCGTGAAATCGCCCGTGCGATGGGCGTTGAAGGCGTTGATGACATGAGCCAGGACGAATACCGTGCGGCGGCCATCAATGCGGTCAAGAAGCTCTCCCAGGATGTCGGCATCCCGACATATGTGGAAGGCCTCAAGGAAGAAGACCTCGACGTGCTCGTCAAAGACGCAGCGGCCGATGCATGTGCACCGGGCAACCCGCGTGAAGCCACGCTCGACGACTTCCGTGAACTGTATCGCAAAGTCATGAAATAATGAGCTTTGCCCGGAGGAGGATGTTCCAAAGTGAATATCCTCTCTTTTTTGATGGGTGAAAATAACGGTTTGAACGAAATTTTTTGACATTTGGATACACCGGGCCTGTTTCTGTGGTATACTTACGGCGTGTGGAGCATGACCCTGCACAGTTTTGGAATCCCCCGGGGTTCCGGTGAGGAGATTAAGAGTTTGACACAGACCCAAATATACATGATAATCGCGTTCGTGATCCTGATTGCGTTTTCGGCTTTTTTCTCAAGTGCGGAAACGTCATTTGTCTCGGTCTCGAAAATACGTGTGAAAACAGCGGCGGAGGATGAGAACGACCCGAACCATGAGCGGGCGCTTGTCGTGAGTGACCTGATGGACAATCAGGACCGCGTCATCAGCACCATCCTCGTCGGCAATAACCTGGTGAACATCGGGGCCTCGTCCCTGACGACATCGTTCATCATTTCCATTTTCGGCAACCAGGGCACCTGGGTGACGGCGTCGACGTTCTTCGTCACGCTCGTCATTCTCATCTTCGGGGAAATCACCCCGAAAACGATGGCCGCGGCCAAGGCCGAGGAGATGGTGTACAAGTTCTGCCCGTTCCTGAAAGTCATTTACACGGTGTTCTCGCCGGTCGTCATTGTGCTCACGGCGCTGACCCACGGCGTCCTGCACCTTCTTGGTGTGAAGACCGAAGAAGGGCCGACCCTTTCCCAGGAAGATCTCAAGACCATCGTCAACGTGTCCCATGAGGAAGGCGTGCTCGAAGACGAAGAAAAAGAAATGCTGCATAACGTGTTTGAATTCGGTGACACCGATATCGAAGCCATCATGACCCCGCGGATCAATGTGGAAACCATCGGCCTTGATGACACGTATGATGAAATGCGTGAAACGTTCCGCGAAAACCAGTTCTCCCGCTTCCCGGTATGGGATCAGGAGAATGATGAAATCGTCGGCGTGCTTAATATCAAGGACCTGATGATGGCCGAACCAATCAACCCGGACGGCTTCAAGGTGTCCGACTACATGCGTGAAGCATTCTATGTTTACGAGTTCAACCACATCGACAGTGTGTTTGCCCAGATGCGCAAAGAACATGTCTCGCTGGCCATCGTGCTCGATGAGTACGGGGTCATGAGCGGGATTGTGGCGATGGAAGACATCGTCGAGGAAATCGTCGGCGAAATCGACGACGAGTTTGATGACGACTCGGCCAATGCCATTGTCGACCTCAACGACAACCAGTACCTCATTGACGGGGTGCTCGATATCGATGAAGTCAATGAACACTGCGGGACGAAGTTCGAAACCGAGGATTTCGAATCCATCGGCGGACTCGTGCTCGGGGAAATGCAGGGGGTGCCTGAGGTGCGCGCCCAGGTCACGATTGACGGCTGCCTGTTCACGGTCGAACGCGTGGACAAAAACCGTATTATTTCACTGAAACTGAAAGTCCCGGTCAATGAAGACAAGGACGAGGAAGAAAAGCCGGACTAGCGCTTTTCTTCTTTTTTTGGAGGCCCTATGAAACAGAGAAATTTACAGGACATCACCATCACCCGCACGGGGATCAACGGCGAAGGCATCGGCACATTCAACCGCAAAACTGTCTTCGTGCCCCATGCGCTGGTCGGGGAGAAGGTCCGCGTGAAAATCACCGACGTCAAAAAACGCTATATGCGCGCCGAACTTGTCAAAGTGCTTGAACCATCCTCAAGCCGGGTGAAACGCCCGTCCTGCCGGATTTACGAGCACTGCGGCGGCTGTGCATTCATGAGCATGAACTACGTCGACCAGCTGCGCGTCAAGCGCGACATGGTCAGAGAAACCCTGACCAAATATGAAGCCCTCGGCGACGCCAATATCAAGCCCCTGGTCGCCCCGGACAAATCCCAGGGCTACCGGCATGAAGTGCGCTATCCAATCCGGTTCTTCGACGGCCGGGTGCGTTTTGGCATCTTCCAGCGTGACACGCATTACTTTGCATTGATGAGTCACTGTCCTTTACAGACACAAGCCATCACGAGAGTGCTCACGTCAATTGAAAAAATCCTCGGCCAGTGCCACGCCCACGACTACAACGACAAGACCCGCAAGGGCCTGCGTTTTATCACCGTCCGCGACTTTGATGACGCGGGTGTGCAGGTCATGTTCGTCACCGGGGACGACGGCCTCGGGGAGGATGTGATCAAGGCCATCAGCCGCCTCGATGACGTCACCTCGCTCTGGTACTCCGTCAACACCGCCCGGTACCAGGACTTTTCGGAAAAGGGGTATAAGTGTGTGTACGGGAAAAAGCAGACCGTTGTGAACGGCCACCGCTTCTCGGTCGGAGCCGATGTGCCGCTCTTTCCGGCCATGGACGCCAAACGTCAGGCCATTCTGAAAGAAATGATTGACCCGGAGAGCACCGTGCTCTTCCTCAACGCCGGAAACGCTCTGGACGCACTCTCGCTGGACAACGCCCTTGTCGCATTGGACGCTTCCAACGCCAATATCGAAGACGCGAAGAAAGATCCGCGCGCTTCTGTCGGGCCGAAGGTGTTTGTGAAAGGGGAAGGGGCGTCTGCCATCAAGTCCCAGTGCCGCAAACATGACTTCGATACGTTTGTGATTGATCTGGAGCGTGATGCGATGGATGAGGACATGATTGACAGCCTCCGGGCCGTCCGTCCGGCCCGGCTCATCCTGATTGCCGGCACGGCGAGCGCCGCCGCCAAGAGCGCCGCTTCCCTCACGCACTACGGCATCACGGATGTCCGCACGCTCGACGCCGAGCCGTATACCGCCCGCACCCAGATTGTGATGGCTTTGGAGAGATTGTGATTTTCCCCCTGAAACATGATTCTTTTCAAACACGAAACTTGTCAAATAATTAACTTAAAAAGTGGAAAAGCCCCGTCAAATCAAGAAAAATCCCATCATAAGAACGTTTTCTCATGAAAACGTTCTTTTTCTTAGAGTCATCTTAATTAATTGATTTTTTCACAAGTTGATTAACGCTTACATTCTTAAAATTCTGTGTTAGAATGTACCCATCTTAGTATGAGAGGGGTATGACATATGTTGCTAAGCGGAGTAGGGCGCGCCCATCTTGAGGGCCACAAAGAACTCTCCAACACCAAGCCTGTCATCGAGATGGAGGTCCCGGATACAGTCTGGATCCCGCTCGTGGACGGTGCGGCGACGGACTTTGAAGTTCTGGTCCAGCCGGGTGATCATGTGGAAATCGGCACGATGATTGCACGGCGCAAAGGAATGGATGTGCCATTGTACGCCAGTGTCAGCGGCGAAGTGAAGGGTCAGGTGAAGAAAATGCATCCGACCCGCCGCCAGCAGAACCATATAGAAATCATCAACGACCACAAGGACACCAGTGTGAAAGTGCTGGACATCGAAGATCCTGAGGCGATGAGTCCGGAGGACATCGTGAATGCGATCCGGACACTCGGCGTTGTCGGTATGGGTGGTTCAGGGTTCCCGACGTACATCAAGTACTCGAATGTGAAAAACATCGAGACAATCATTATTAACGGCGTGGAGTGCGAACCGTACATCACGTCGGACTATATGACGATGATGACGCACGCACGGGATTTGTTTGACGGAGCGGCTTTTTTCATGAAAGCGGCCGGAGCGCCTGAGGCGAAGATTGCCATCAAGACCGGTCATCCGGAACTTTACGACATTCTTCTGGAAGAAGCGAAGAACCACGACAATATCACACCGGTGCTTGTACCGGATGTGTATCCGATGGGTTGGGAGCGCACGCTCGTGAAGGAAATTACGGGCCGTGACTACGACCGCCTGCCGGCCGAAGCCGGTTGCGTGGTGTCCAACGCCATGAGCGCCATTGCCCTCTCGCAGGGCATCCGCACGGGCATGCCGGTCACGGAGCGTATTGTCACTGTTTCCGGCGATGGCGTGAAAAATCCATGCAACGTGAAGGTGCGTGTCGGCACCCCGGCCAACCTCGTGATTGAGGCGTCGGGCGGCTACATTGATGATGATGTCGAAGGCCATGTGATTGCCGGCGGGCCGATGATGGGCAAATCCATCTCCCGTGATGACTTTGTCATTTCCGAATACATGAACGCCCTCACGGTGCTCAAACACAAAGAAGAACATGTGACGGCCTGCATGCGTTGCGGTGAATGCGTCCTGCATTGCCCGATGAACCTGCAGCCGGTGCGCATCATGAACGCCGAACAGTGGGGCGATGCGGAGCTGCTCGAAAAACTCGCCGTCATGCGGTGCGTGGAATGCGGGATGTGCTCGTACATCTGCCCGAGTAAGATCGAAGTCACGGACTTCGTGCAGAAAGGCAAACGCCGCGTCACCCTGGCGCAGAAGAGGAGGGCCGCAAAATGAAAGTGAAACTGAAAAAAACATCACCGACATACCGTCAGGCCGCATCTTCCCAGTCCGTGATGCGTGACCTTTTGATCGGGGTTGTGGCCATGGCCGTTTTGAGTGTGATTCTGCAGTACACGCGTTACGGCGCGGACTATGGCATCAAGGCTGCTGAGCTCTACCTTGTGAGCATCGCGGTGGCCCTGATTACGGAAATCGTCTGGGACAAGTTCCACAAGAATGACACGAAAGCATTGTTCTCGGAATCTTTCCCGTTTGTGACACCAATCATTCTGATTCTGACCCTGCCAATCGGGACGCCGCTCGTGGTGGCAGCGATTGCCTCCCTCATTGCGGTGTTTTTCGGGAAACTCGTTTACGGCGGGTTCGGTCAGAACATCTTCAACCCGGCCCTCGTCGGCCGCGTGGTCGTCCATGTCTCCTTCGCCTCTGTGCTCACGGGGTATCTCCCGGGCGCGGTGGACGCGCTGACATCGGCCACACCAATCACGGCCTTCCAGTCCGCAGGCTGGCTGCCGCAGAACGTCTCCTGCACTTTGGCCCAGCTCTTCACCGGGGCGCATCAGGGCGCACTGTGTGAAACCCTGCCACCGCTCGTCATTCTGGCCGTCGGCCTGATTCTCGGCTGGCGCCGGGTGCTCGACCTGCGCATCACGCTGAGCTATCTCGGCACGGTGGGTGTCACGGCCATGGTGGCCGGCATCGTCCTCGGGGTGAACCCGGTGACGTACGCACTCATTCACCTGTGTCTGGGCGGTGTGATGTTCGGGGCTGTCTTTATGGCCACGGACCCGGTCACGTCCCCGACGTCCCCGCTGGGGAAAATCATGTTCGGGATTTCGCTGGGCTTCCTGACGATGCTGATCAGACTGAAGGCGTCTTCGCCGGAAGGCTGTATGTATGCGATCCTGATGATGAACATGCTGACGCCGTGGATCGAATCCCTGATTCTCGGTCGCACAAGCGACAATGCCGGCAAGCATCTCGCCCTCATCGCACTGAGTGTGGTCATTGCCTGCGGTATTATCGGCGGCGTGTCCACAACGCTTGTTGAGAGTGATGCCACAAGTCTGATTGAGGAGGTGGGCGTGTATGAAAATTGCTAAGTTAACGGTTTTCCTGGCCCTCGTGGCGGCCCTGGCGGCGGCTGCACTCTCCTACGTCTACAACCTGACGTCACCGGTCATTTCGGCCGCTGAAGCCGAAGCCGAGCAGGAACAGCTCGCCGAACTGTATTCGAACGGGGAAACGTTCGAAGTGCTTGACACCAATCTTACCAACTATAAAGAGATTGAATCCGTTTACGGGGTGCAGAAAGACTCTGAAACGGTCGGCTATGTGTACAAGCTCTCTGTCACGGGTTACGGCGGTGACATCGTGTATCTTGTTTCCATCGACACCACCGGCACATACCAGGGCTATGCGGCGCTCGATGTGTCCAATGAAACGAAGGGCTTTGGCTCACGCGTGGGCACGGATGAAATGACGAACAATGTTGTCGGGAAAACGGTCAATGATGAAGTTGACACACTCTCCGGCGCAACCATTTCGTCTTCGGCCGTCGTGGAAGGCCTGGATGAAGCCGCAGCGCATTATGAAGCCAATTTCGCCAATGGAGGTGACGCATCGTGAAAGACATCTTCATGAAAGGCATCTGGGAAGAAAACCCGATCTTTGTGATGATGCTCGGGATGTGTTCGTCGCTGGCCATTTCGACCTCGCTGACGAATGCGATCGGGATGGGCATGGCTGTCACGGCCGTCCTCATCATGAGCAATATCATTATTTCCCTCATGCGTAAAATCATTCCGGATGAAATCCGTATTCCGGTGTTCATCATTATCATCGCCACCCTCGTCAAGTGCGTGCAGCTTCTGATGAACGCCTACACTCCGTCGCTCTACGACTCTCTCGGCGTGTTTATCCCGCTGATCGTCGTTAACTGTATTATCCTCGGCCGGGCCGAAGCGTTCGCTTCGAAGAACGGTCCGGTGGCGTCTTTGTTTGACGCCCTGGGGATGGGCATCGGCTATACGTTGGCCGTGCTGATCATCTCCTTCTTCCGTGAAATCATTGGCACGGGCGGTCTGTCCCTGTACAACCCGTTCGATGCCTCGCAGGTGATTTTCTCCTTCACATTCTGTGAAACATACGCCGTCAGCTTCTTCACCTTGCCGGCCGGCGCCTTCCTGACGCTCGGCACGATCCTCGGGGTCATTCAGGGCCGGAAGCTCGACAAGATCAATAAACTCAACGCGGCCAGGGAAGCTGAGCGCAAGGCGCAGAAAGAAGCCCGGGCCAAGGCGAAAAAGGAGGCGAACGCATGAGTTATTTAGCGTTATTCATCACGCTGACCCTCGTCAATAACGTGGTGCTTTCGAAATTCTATGCGATCTGCCCGCTGATGGGGCTGTCCAAGAAGCCGAAAAACGCCCTGAACATGGGTCTCGCGGTCATCTTCGTCATCTTCATCGCCTCCATCGTGACATGGCTCTTGTACTACTATGTGCTCGTGCCGCTCAATATCACGTATATGGACCTCATCACCTTTATCCTCGTCATCGCGTCGCTCGTGCAATTTTTGGAAATGTTCCTGAAGAAAACCGCCCCGGACATCTACAAGTCCATGGGTGTGTATCTCCCGCTCATCACTACGAACTGCGCGGTCCTCGGCGTCGCCCTCGACAATATCTCGGCAGGGTATACCCTGATTGAAGCCGCTCTGGCCGGCATTGCCGTCCCGCTCGGTTTCACGATTGTCATTTATCTCTTTGCGATGATCCGTCAGCGTCTTGAAATCTCGGATGTTCCTCCGGCCTTTGCGGGAGCACCGATCGCCCTGATCACCGCCGGCATCATGGCCTGTGCCATGATGGGATTGTCAGGTCTCGTATGATTTACGCCGTATTGTGGTTCTGCCTTCTGGCAGGCCTGTATATCGGACTCTACCTGCTGAACAAGCGCACACCTGAGCCGGAAGGATGCGTGAAGATGGAAGCCTGCCGCGGTTGCGCAAACGTGGCCTGCACGAAATACGAAAGGGGTGATGACCGATGATGAACGCTGTCATTGCGCTGGCTGTCATCGGCGGCGTGCTGGGCTTCATGCTCGGCATTGCCAATCAGTATCTGAAAGTGGAAGAAGATCCGCGGATTGATGTTGTTGCGGACAAGCTTCCGGGTGCCAACTGCGGTGGTTGCGGTTACGCGGGTTGCCGTGATTTAGCGAACGCTCTCGTCTCGGGTGAAGTCACAAGCTGCTCGAAGTGCGTGGTCGCCAATCAGATTGCCAAGGAAGGCATTGCCAAATATCTGAATGAAACACCGGGCCCGGATGGAAACACGCTTTCCGTCAAGGTCTAGGCGCACAAGGAGGATCTTTGCATCCTCCTTTTTCTTTGCGTGTTTGTTTGAAATCTTGTTAATATACTTTTTGTATATGTCGAATAAACTGCGTGTCTTTGTGATATGTATTATCTTTAAACGACAAAAATATTGAAGAGACATGAAATAGCCCGTACAATATAATTAAGAATAAGCTGATGTTGGGTAAATCACAGGAAAGGAAGGTGAGCGATTTTATTGTCGTGATTTAGGAAGGGACTCTTATTTATTTGGAAAAATTTATTTTGATAGGCTTGACAAAGCATAGGAAAGAAGAATGAATGAAAGCAAGAAAATTTTTTTGTGATGTTTTTTTGTGGCCTTTTCGTGTGGGTTGACGGGCACCGGAAGGGTCAGTGCCACAGAAGAGCGACTGACTGCCTCAGATCTGTCTATCGATGGGTTATTCACTTATGACCTGGAGCAACGTATTGAAAATGGTGATTCCTATGTCGATGTGGCACTGACAAACATTTCGGAGGAAAGTTTGGAACAGTGCTCTTACAGACTGCACAGTGTCAGGGAAATGATAGGTGTTGAAGGTGCGTACATATATGCGCGTACACCGGATGGGGAAGTGGTGATTGGTCAGGAGGCCTGGAAGGATGCATGGCATCCGGGAGAAACACGCTCCTTTACCCTTCACTATGAAAACTGCGAAGACACGGACCTGCTGAGTGGCATTGATTCCTTCCTTGCAGAAACAAACTACGGCGGTGTGGAAGACGATGAAGGTGTCATACTTGCGGACTCTGACATTAATCTGACGACGGCTGACTTTGATGTTTCTGACGGGATTGAAACTCTTTCGGAAAACATGCAGGAACTTTACCAGAAAGTTGCGGCAGAGGAAGCTACTGTCGACAGTAATGGTGATATGAGCCTGAGAATCCGCAAAAATGCCAAAGAGGTTGCGGCAACGAAAGAATATACAATTCAACTGACCGGCCTTCCAGGCGAGATGTTAAAAGATGATGGAGGGACGTATGTCATTCAGAACTTTTATGTTGGGAGTACATATATTTATGTGACGCAAAGGCGGAAGCTTAATGGCAGTAACGTTGTTTTCTTATCCCGTTGTAAAATCAGCGGGAAAACAGCGACGTATGTCTCGAATATGGAAGTTTCTGTTGGCGGACATGGACAGACACTCGAACTTTATGACTATAATGGAAAAACATACTTGCTGATTGATGTTTGCACAAAGGATACGACGGATGGTATTTTCGGTAAACAAATTGCCCGTGTCAAATACCAATCTGGGACTGTCGGCTACGATGATATGGTTCGCTTGACATATCTGGCCTACTCCGCTGACGGAGTGACGGATTTCAAGCCAACTGTTCGCGCCGATGCCGCGCTGTCCACGGACAAAAAATATATGCTTATCTGGAAGCGGAATGGAAGTGGGAATACGCAATGCACCATTCACGATTTCACAGCCATCAACAAGGCTATGGACAAAGTCCAAAACAATAAGGATAAAGTTGTGTCGTTCTATCACAATTCCAGCATCAAATCCGTCGCCAGCTTTGCGAATAAATCGTACATGGGTTCACGGTCACAGGGTGTCGAACTTTCCAACAAAGGCTCCAACGGGTTATTCTCGATTTATTGGAGCCTGGGGGATGAGAATGAAGTGTCCACATATGGTGCGGCACAGTTTATCGGGATCAAGCGATATAATTCAAAGGGAGAATTCAAAACAGACTGTCACGTGACACACACAGATATCAAAGAACTCAAATCCGTTCAGGTTGAAATGGAGGGACTGAGCATTCCTCAGTCCGGCAGTAACATTCGTTTCTTGCTTGTGCCATGCTCAGGCAGTAAAAAAACACAATATATTTGCACAATACCAAAGGAGAAGTTAGTCAGTGATGAATCGTAAATTAATTGTGGGCGCACTGGCCCTTACTGTCACTTTGGGCGCTGTGAGCGGATGCGTGCAGACGTCCAAATCATCATCAGAAATCCCGGCAGACAATGTTAAGGTCAGCGGGGGAGAGACACTCACCGCCGTATTCCCGGGGGAGAGCGGCCAGGAAGCCGGCTACCGGGTCAGTTATTCGGTGAATAAAGATATGAGTGACGCGTCTTCCACGACACTCTTTATGCCCTGTGTGGATTTGCCTTACACCGAGTATGAGTACTGGAATATCAAGACGTATGAAGAAGACAGTATGAGTCTGAGTGTGGAAAATCTGGACTCAGGCACATACTACTGGCAGGTGGATGTGCTTCAAAGTGAAGCGGATCCGGATGAGGTTGTGACGGAAAACCTGACATCAGGTGAGG
>Ga0065709_1029552_pt1 | contig 17304 bp, 11 predicted proteins | sample Hoacrofraction14_2_FD_59096 | JGI IMG/M metagenome (GOLD analysis project Ga0065709, IMG submission 59096) | Hoatzin crop microbial communities from Cojedes, Venezuela, sample from fiber fraction 14 v1 | ecosystem: Host-associated > Birds > Digestive system > Esophagus > Crop | place: Venezuela...
CTGCCGCCGACACGGCAAAAGCAGCCGGCTCGCTGGCAGCCAAACTGGCAAAGAAAGACAACAACAAAGCCGACAAGGCCGCACTGGAGCAGGCAAAGAAAGAGCACCCACTCTTCTCCATCTTCCAGCCCACCCAGGGACAGACCCTCAGTGTAGTGGGATACGCCAACTACCGCGACACCGCCGAGGTAAACAAGATAATCTACAGCGAACTCGCACAGACCATACTGCCGAGCGACCTCAAGCTGCGCTGGAGCGCAAAAGCCGTTGACTTCGACCAGAAAGGCGAAATCTTCGAACTGCACGCACTGAAAGTCACCGAAGCCAACGGACGCGCACCGCTCGAAGGCGACGTGATAACCAACGCCAAGGACGAGTTCGACCAGTTCGGCCGCCCCTGCGTCTCGATGCAGATGAACAGCGACGGCGCACGCCGCTGGGCTAACATCACCAAGCTCAACCGCGAGAAAGCCGTGGCCATCGTGCTTGACGACGCCGTTTACAGCGCACCGCGCATCAACGACGAAATCACCGGCGGAAGCTCGCAGATTACCGGCAGCTTCACCATCGAAGACACGAAAGACCTGGCCAACACGCTCAACTCGGGTAAGATGCCCGCCCCGACGCGCATCGTGCAAGAGGAAGTGGTAGGCCCGACGCTCGGCGCACAATCCATCAAACAAGGCATCATCTCGTTCATCATAGCCTTCGTGCTGCTGATGCTCTACATGGTGCTGCTCTACGGAGTAATACCGGGCATGCTCGCAAACGTGGCACTGCTCTTCAACCTCTTCTTCACGCTCGGCATATTGGCCTCCTTCCAAGCCGCGCTCACCATGCCTGGTATAGCCGGTATCGTGTTGACGCTCGGTATGGCCGTCGATGCCAACGTGCTTATCTATGAGCGCACCAAAGAGGAACTGCGCGCCGGAAAGGGAGTGAAACAGGCCATGAACGAGGGATACTCAAACGCCTTCTCCGCCATCTTCGACTCCAACTTCACGTCGCTCATCACAGCCGTCATCCTCTACGTCTTCGGAACAGGCCCCATCCGCGGCTTCGCAACGACGCTCTTCATCGGTATCTGCTGCTCGTTCTTCACCGCCGTGTTCATGACCCGACTCGTCTTCGACCACCAGTTCAAGCGCGACAAGTGGCTCGACCTGACGTTCGTCACCAGCTTCTCGAAGAACCTGATGCAAAACACCCACTACAACTTCATGGGTGCCTACAAGAAGTCGTTCACCATCTGGGGCATCGCAGCCCTCATCTTCCTGGCAAGCCTCGGCATACGCGGACTCTCGAAGAGTATCGACTTCACCGGAGGTCGCAACTATGTGCTGAAATTCGAAAAGGCCGTGCAGCCTGAGGACGTCAGCAAAGCCCTCGTGGCAGCCTTCCCCGAAAGCAACGTATCGGCACTGGCTCTGGGAACCGACAACCAGACCATCCGCGTATCGACCAACTACAAGATTGAGTCGAACGACCCCAACGTTGACGACGAGATAGAGGGCATACTCTTCAAGTCGCTCCGCCAAGCAGGCATGGTTACGCAGGAGAGCGTGGAAGCATTCAAGAACCCAGACATCCGCCAAGGAGGCTCCATCATCAGTTCGATGAAGGTAGGCCCGTCGATAGCAAAGGACATCACCTACGGCGCCATCATCAGCGTCATCCTGGCCATCATCGCCATCTTCATCTACATCCTCATCCGCTTCCGCAACGTGGCATTCTCGCTCGGCTCCACCATCGCACTGGCTCTCGACGCGCTCATCGTCATCGGCTTCTACTCGCTGCTCTGGGGCATACTGCCCTTCTCGCTCGAGATAGACCAGACGTTCATCGGTGCCATTCTGACGGTAATCGGATACTCCATCAACGACAAGGTGGTGGTATTCGACCGCGTGCGTGAGAACATGAAACTCTTTGCCAAGCGCGACCGCCAGCAACTCTTCAACGACTCGCTGAACCAGACGCTGGCCCGTACCATCAACACGTCGGTGACCACGCTGCTCGTGCTGCTCTGCATCTTCTTCCTCGGAGGCATGAGCATCCGCAGTTTCTCCTTCGCCATGATACTTGGCGTAGTGTTCGGCACGCTCTCGTCGCTCTTCATTGCCGCCCCAATCGCATACCTCGTCCTCGGACGTCGCATCCGCGAAGAGGGTGAGCCAGTGGAAGAGAAGAAGAAATAAGTCGCACACCTTATTAATAATATAAAACGTTCGCACACGCGAACTCATAACCGGAACATCCCCAAAGCACCACAATGCTTCGGGGATGTTTTTTTTCGTTATCCTGTACTTTATCTCATTTTTCATGAGCTAAACATGCGGTAAGCGGCCGTCAATTGTTAATATTTCATGCAAAATGTTGTTTCTTTCTCCTCAAAAGGCAAATATTACAAAAATATTTCATAACTTTGCATTAACAAAATCTTTTGCTAAAGAAGAGAAACAGCGCATCAAATGATTGGATATTACCCATATTTTAACTATAAAATGATGAAAAATTTATTCAAAGTAATGTTTTTCGCGAGCTTGATGCTCACGGCGACAACTTTCACGTCATGCAGCAGTGACGATGGCGAGAATGAGCATACGGCTCAAGTAGAGGAGTCTGCAAACCTTGAAGCGATGAAAACCAGCATCGCCGAGTGTAATGATGCGCTCAACGAGAATTTCAATTCAAGCAATTTCACGTCGTTCAACAAGGTTCTCAACCGTCTGCTCAACCTTTCCCTCTTTGATGACGACAACCTCCAAAAGATTCACCAGCGTGCCAACGCTCGCATGGCTTCCACCCTTCTGGTTTTCGACGAGATAGATTTGGACATGGTAGATGACGAATACCTTTATAACATTATTGTCTCAGCTAAGGCTCTAGGATATAAGTATCTGGTTTCTTTCCGCTTCGACCACTTGCATTTTTCCTATAATACCGCAACCGACGACTGGGATGTGGATGATGAATACGACGGCGGAGTGCTGATCGAATTCCCCGACGAAGACGGCACTCCGTGCACGGTGGAATTTACAAACAAGTCGGATTACTTCGAATATCCTGAAGAGTTGATAATGCCGCAAGTACTTACACCGTCGTCGAACTCCACAGTGCTCATTCTGGAAATGTGCGAACTTTACGATGTCGTGGCAAAGCGTGGCAACGAAACCGTCCTTACCGGCGACGCAAAAAACTGGGCTGTTGACGCTGAAGAGAAATGCTACAGCGATGTCAATCTGCACTTCGGCGACTTTGATGTGGCATACGACCTGAAAGACCACCAGGACGAGGCCTACTACGATATTGATATTGTTGTCAGCAAGAATGGCAAAGACCTTATCTCGCTCGATATGTCGCATAGTTACGCTCAGTACGACGAGCTCATTTATCCCCGCACCAGCACATGGAACTTCTTCGACAAGATCAGGATTGAGGGTGAGCACTCCGATGCTATCCAGGAATCTCAACTGATGATTGCTGCCGCTAAGGCTACCGACGAATCGACTATCAACAGCTACCTCAGCCAGCTCAACGAGATGCAGAAACTCACCGTTTACTATGGTCCTGGCATGACGAAGACTGCCAACATGAAATGGGGCAGCGGAAAAATCCAGTCAGACAAGTACGACGTGATACCCCTCGTGCAACTTGAGGAAGACGGCGACTACACCTCCATTATTCACGAACTCCGCCTCGGCGACATCTCCGGCGTACTCACTTTCATCAGCAGTTTCGACAGCAACGTCGTAACATCACTGCTCAATCTCTTCTCCCGTCAGGACAAATGGATTAGTGCCCAGCAATAAAATGACGTATAGGTAAAAAAAATAATGGCTGCAACTCGATGAGAATTGCAGCCATTATTTTTATTGAAAATAGTTTCCACGGTGCTTTCCGATTACGACAATGGAAACAGTCAGGAGTTACCGTGGTGAGAGTTTTTTACGTCAATGGAAAGAGCGGAGTAGTAGCGCAATATCATTCTCTCCACGGAGCGAGGGACAAGGTCGGCGATGGGCAGACCTTGGGCAATGCGTCGGCGTATCTCGGTGCTGCTGACGTCGAGCAAGGGAACGTCGAACACGCTGACCGTGGGTGGCAACTGCGAACGGTCTATCTGGCTGCCAGCGCGCGGATAGACGGCGATGGCGAAGCGGTCGATTATCTCTTGCGACTTATACCAGCGGTCGAAATGCTCCCAGTTGTCGCCGCCAATGATGAGCGTGAACTCGCGGTCGGGAAACTCCTCGCTCATTCGGGTGAGCGTGGTGTGCATATACGACGGTCGCGGCAGGTGGAACTCGTAGTCGGAGGCCACAAGTCGGCTGCTGCGAGCCAGAGCCTTCCGCACTATTTGCAGGCGAACGTCGTCGTCCATCAGTCGCTGATCCTGCTTCAGTGGGTTTTGCGGCGATACCACAAACCAAATCTCGTCGAGGTGGGCTTGCCTGAGCAGGGCACTAGCCAGTGCGATGTGCCCTTTGTGAATAGGGTTGAAAGAACCTCCGAAAATGCCTGTTTTCACGATAGTTGGCTTACGAACTCAAAAACTTAAAAACTTAGAAACTCAAAAACTTAGAAAGTTAAGAACCTAAAAACTTAGAAACTTAAAAACTTAAAAGCTTACGAACTAAAGAACTTAAAATCTTAAAAACTTAGAAACTTAGAAACTCAAGAACTTAAAAACTTAAGAACCTAAAAACTCAAAAACTTACGAACTTAAAAACTCAAGAACTTAAAAACTCAAGAACTCAAGAACCTAAAAACTCAAGAACTTAAAATCTTAAAAACTTAAGAACTTAAAAACTTAAAAACTTAAGAACTTAAAAACTCAAGAACTAAATCGTAGGTCTGCTGGCAGGCCTGTTCGAGATTGTCGTTGATGACGATTTTGTCGAAGCGTGGGGCAAACGTCAGTTCGTAGGCGGCCTTTTCCACTCTTTGGGCAATCATCTCCTTCGAGTCGGTTGCGCGTGCGATGAGTCGGCGGCGCAGCTCGTCAATCGAGGGCGGCTGAATGAAGACGCTTAACGCCCGCTCACCGTAATACTGCTTGATGTTGCAGCCGCCTTTCACGTCAACATCGAACACCACGTTCTGTCCTTCGTTGGCCTGACGCTCCACCTGCGCCTTCAGCGTGCCGTAGAAACGGTTTTCGTACACCTCCTCGTATTCCAAAAACTCGTCGTTGGCAATGCGTTCGCGGAAGGCTTCCGGCGTGAGGAAGAAGTATTCCACTCCGTCGCGCTCCTGACCGCGAGGCGGCCTACTGGTGCAGCTGATGCTGAATGCCAATCGCAACTCCGGATGTTCGCGCATGAGCCACGAGATGATTGTACTCTTTCCGCTCCCACTGGGCGCAGAGAAGATGATAAGTCGTCCTTGATTCATAACGGTGCAAAGTTACAAAAAAATTGGAAAAAACAGCCACGTCGAGCCAAAAAATCGCGCGGCATTTACTCTAAGGTTGCCACGACATACTCCGAGCGCGTGCCGATGCGGAACTTGCCGCCCCACTGTCCGAGTCCGCTCGTAACGTAGTAGCGCGTCGCTCCTCGCTGGTGCTGACCGAACGCGCACTCGTAGAGCCGGTCTTCAATCCAGTTGATGGGCCACACTTGTCCGTAGTGAGTGTGCCCACTGAACTGGAAGTTGATGCCGGCCGCCTCCGCCTTTTCCAGGTTATACGGCTGGTGGTCGAGTAGAATGGTGAAACGGTCGCGCGAGATGCCCTCGGTGAGCTGCTCCAGCGATGCCCGTCGTGGGTTGCTGCGGTCGTCGCGCCCGATGATGGTGATGTCGCCGATGTCTGCCCGTTCGTCGCATAGCAGGTGGATGCCCGCATCACGGTAGAACTGCTTTGCCTCTCGCGGTCCGGAGAGATACTCATGGTTGCCGAGGCAGGCGTAGATGGGCGCGTTTATCTGGTGGAACAGTTGTTCCATCTGCTGCTCACGAATGGCGCGAATGCTTCCGTCAATGATGTCGCCCCCTATCAACACGAGGTCGGGCTGTTCGGCATTGATGATGTTCACCCAACGCTGAAACTCTGCCCTTCGGTTGGTATAGCCGAGATGCAGGTCGGCTATCATGAGTATTTTCCTCGGCGACTGTGCTTTTTCGGCCACGTTTACCGCCGTTTTCATGGTCAGTTGCAGTGGCTGTTTCACCTTTTTATTATATTGAATATTCGCAAGCACGAAGATGACCACCATCGCCACCAATAGTGCCGTCGAACCCGCAGCACTGTGGTTCGTCAGTCGGCTCGGCAACAGATGCACTATGCGCAGCAGGTCGGCTGCCAACAATATCATCACGAGATAGATGAGGATGAATAGCCACGACGTGCCAATCTCGTAGATGGCCGCCGCAACGGGGAAGAACATTCGGTCCAACGGCAGTGCAAATGCCCCGAAAAAGAGCAGGGTGGGCACGGCCAGCAACGCCACCGCCACCCACGACCACAGTGGTCCGAAGGGCAACAGATGCCAGATGCGCCACAGAGCATAGATGTTGCCAATGATTGGCAACAGCGTGAACGAGAGCATCCAGAGTTTCATCTTTTTGCGATTTCTTAGGGTGATTTGGGATAGGGGTTATAGGGCTTTTAGGGGGCTTAGGGCGTTTTGGGGTTTGGGGAGGGCGAAGGTTGATGGTGCTGACAACCATCCGTTTGCTCCTGCACGGTGGGCTTAGCTCCCAATAACTTCGGATAACTCCCGCTATCTCCTGCTAGCTCCTATTCCGCTATCTCCCGTTAACTCCAAATAACTCCCGACAACTCCCGCCTTACTTGTCTATATCCACGATGACGTAGTTCTTTGTTCCCATGCCAATATGCTCGGCCCAATCGATGGTGTGGGTGCCGTGGCGACTCTGTATCCGCTCTGTCAGCGGGCGATTGTCGTCGCCGGGCTTGCCTTGATAGTTGAAAACCTTCTCCACACACGCCCAGTCGAGGGCCACGGGGTCGAGGCTGGCCATGATTCCCATGTCCTTCAGCTTGGGTTCCTCGGCGTTTCCCGCGCAGTCGCAGTCAACGGACATATTGTTGAGTACGCTGATATAGAGAATGTTGTCGCCAAAGTAGTCGGCCACGCCTTGGGCTGCGGCAGCCATCGATTCGAGGAATCCGTCTTGGTTCTCTATGTGTTGCCACGCGTCCGGCAGTTTGCTGGTGTATCCTGCCGAGTGGATGTATCCTTTTCCGCTCGCCGATGCCACTCCGATGCTCTGGTTCTTGATGACCCCTCCGAAGCCGCCCATTGGGTGGCCCTTGAAGTGTGCGAGATTGATGAGAAAGGTGTAGCGACTGAGATGATCGCCCACAATGTCGTACTTCAAGTGGGTATGGTCGCGCACGGGTATCTTCATTTCTCCGAACTCGTCCATAAGGTCAACGACGAAGATGGAGTCGAAGCCGTGCTCTCGTATGGTCTGCCAATGCTGCTCCGATGTCGAGCGCGTGCCGCCGTAAGCAGTGTTGCACTCCACAATCGTGCCGTGAACTTCCTCTACGAGGTTGCGTATCAGTGTGGGCTTCAGGTAGTTGTTGTTGCCACCTTCGCCCGTGCTTATCTTCACCGCCACTCGTCCCTTGGCTTCTCTGCCGAGGGCCTTATAGATTTTCACGAGCGATTCGGGGGTTATCTCTCGCGTGAAATATACCTTCGACTGGGCGAAGGCTGCCGTTGCCACCGCGATTGCGGCGAGGCTCAGAAATAGTCTTTTCATATCGTTTTGCTTCTATTGTTTTCTAGTTTCCGCGATGGCGGATTGTGGCTTGGGTTAAACCACAATCTCGCTCTAGTGGACGTACTTTTTTCCGTCCACGATGATAATGCGCGACGACCGTGGTTTGGCCGGGATGCCACGCAGGTCGTAAGCCTTACCTGTCGCCGATGTAGATACCTCGCTTTCGCTGATGGCGGTCGGCGTGTCGGGGTTGGCAATACCGTCGCGCAGTGCAACATAGGCGGCGTAAACGTCGTCCCACGTATCGTCTTCGGTCGTCGATTTGGCTTGCTTGTATGCTGCGGCAATGCCCTTACGCTCGGTGTCGCCGTTCTCTTCCACTGCCTCAATCATCTCGCTCAGCAGTTCGAGTATCTCTTTTTTCTGCTTCATGGCCGTAACGTCCTTCAGCGTGAAGTTGTCGAATCCGCAGAACGACTCGGTGCCAGAGGTGAGTTTCTTTGCGGAAAAGCCTATCTTGGCATCGTCGTATCCATTGATATTGAACGCAACCGTCGAGGTAGTCCACTCGGTCTGTGCGGCTGTGAGCGTGGTCTGCTCGTCGTTGCCGAAGATTACGGCCGAGCCCGTTCCGCCCGAATACCATGTGTCGGCCGAGAGCTCATAGATGGCGGCTGGCAGGTCGGCCACGGTCTGCGAGAACTGTATGGTGGATGTACCCCACTTATGACGCACGATGTAGGAGTTTTTGCCCATGGCCGACGTGCGTGCATTGAGTGCTGCGGTGCAGAGATTGGCGTAAAGGTCGCCCGAGTTGAGTATGCTCAGGTCGTTCTCGTTTCCGTTGGTGTAGGTGATAGTCCAGTTCTCGGGCTGATAGATGGCGCGGTCGGAAGAGACATTGGCTGCCGAATATTTGGAGTAGCTGCCCTCGAAGTCGCGGTTTAGCACGCTGTCGGAGTAGTTAACCACGAGCGACGAGTCGCCGTCGTGTACCTCGTAGCCCTGTGCCTCGGCCACCTCTTTGTCGGTCAGCGCAATATTATAGACGCAGAAGTTGTCGATGGTGCCGATGTAGTCGATGTTGCTTGCTTTCACGCTCGAGTCCCACCATTGTGTGCGTCCGATGTAGTTGCGCGTGTCGGTGCCTGCCGACAGCAGTTGGTAGGGCTCGTTCTGGTTCTCCGTACCGCTGGCGATGGCCTCGCCGTCGATGTATATGGTGGTCTTTTTCGTTGCTGCATCAAAAGTTACTGCGAGCTTGTATGCAGTCTCGGCCGACAACTGCTGGGAGGAGTTAAGCATCGTGGTGGTTCCGCCGTTCAACTTTATTCCGGCCGAAAGATTCTTGGCGCGGAAGAAGAGGCTGTTTGCCGAGTTGACACCGAAATCGTAGAAGCGCGGTGCCGAGTCAAGACTCTTGGGCGTTGCCTCGAGCAGCACGGTGTAGGAGCGCAGTCCGTCGATGAGTCCCGACGGAATCACGCCGTAGCCGTTTGTCGAGAATGTTGACGCGGTGTTGCTTGTCAGGTTGAGCGTTCCGTCGATGGTGGCGTTGCCATATACGGCCAAGTCGCGGTTGTTGCCCGTCTTGTCCTTGACGTAGGTTGTTCCGCCCGAAGTGTATTCGTCGGATGTCTCAAACTCGTAGCTGACGAGGCGGTTGTTGGCCTCTACGTCGCGCGGCTCCACGGTGACGGTGAACGTGCGCTCCTCGCCGTTGCAGTTGACGGTCAGCGTCACCTCTGTGGCCGTCTCGGGCAGCGTCACCAGTCCGTCGGCAGTGAGAATGTCCTCGTCGGACGAACTCCACATTGCGCTACTTCCGTCGGACAACGTCGTGGGCAGCACGATGTCGGTGACCACGGTCGAAGGAATGTCGATGTCGGCGACGGCCTCCTGCTGCACGAGTTGGCGCACAGCGTCTGGTTCCAATGCTTCGTCGAAGAGTGTTGCGTCGGTGGTCGATGTGGTGGCGGCTATGCCTTCTGCGTCAACCACGAGTTCCACGAGGCCGTTGCGATAGAGCATCAGCCGCGAGCCGTCGTAAGTGAGCGTGATGTATGCCGACGAAATGATTTCGCTCGTGAAGTTGTTTCCGCTTGTTTGCACGCTGTTCAGATACTGCATCGTGCTGTAAGTGGTGGTGCTGTTGGCGGTGATGTATAGTTTCTTTGTCGATTGGTCGAGGCCGAACTTCACGTTGCCAGCGTCAACGCTGAACTGATAGTCGCTGCTGGTGAGTTGGGCGTTGGTGGTGATGGTGAATGCCGACGCGCTCGAGAGCGACGAAACAGCCGCGGGCAGCGTTCCCGTGAAGGTGGGCAGCGCGTAGTCGCAGTGTATCTCCGTAGGATAGGTGGCGTACCAATAGTAATAGTCGCCGTACATCCAGGCGAGCCTCAACGGGGAGTTCTCCGAATTGGTTACTATATAGGGCCTGACGTTGTTCTTCTTCGAGTTCTTTGTTATCTGCTGTTTGGCGGTGATGCTGCCCGCGTCGGAGAGCGTATATTTCCAGATTTCATAGATTTTCCCGTTGTCTCCTTCGGTCGGGATGGATAGGTAGAACTGGTTGGGGTCCGCCTCGTCTATCGCCATTCCAGCCGAATAGCAGAGCTCCGTGTTCTGGCCGTGGAACGAGCGTCCGGCGTTGGCAAGGTCGGTCAGCCGCCACGCCGAGCCGGTCCAGCGAGCACAGTAATACTCGTGGTTCGCCTTCGAGTTGTCTATGCGCACCATTGCGATGACGGGGTTGTCGTCGGCGTCGCGTGCAATCTGCCACACCCAGTCGCGATAGGTTGACGGTGCATCGACCACGGTGTAGGGGTACGACGACTTGTAGTTCGACTCTTTCGTTACGCTAAATGTGCCGTCGCTGATCTTTTTCAGTGTGGTGCCTTTAATGTCCTTCAGTATTGGGCCGTTGCCCGAATTGATGTCGATAACGTTGAAATACACCCAGTTAGGGTACTCGTTGTCTGGATGGCCGGTGGTATAGACGAGGTAAATCTTGTCTTTCCCGTTCGACTGATATTTCACGTATGGGCGCGCGCCTGTTGACTGCACTATCTGCTTCGGCCCGAAGTCCCACTTCACGTTGTCGCTCTCGTCGGGCATGGTCAGTCGTCCGATGGTGGGATGCCAGTTGATGCCTCGCCAGCAGAGGTAGATGTGTTCGGGGTCGTCGCTCATGATGAATGGCGACGGATAGGTGGTGTTGTTGCTGACGGAGATGGTTTTCTCCGCGCCCAGTTGGGTGATGTCGTATGGTTTCGTCGAGATGCGATAATAGAACTTCGCCTCGTCGGTGTGCCTCGTGTAGAATATCATCACGCGCCCCGACGGCAGTACGAGGAAGGTCGGGTTGTCGTGGTCGTCTGGTTGGAAGAAACTGCGAATAAGCACTTCCGTTTTCTTTCCCGTGGTGAAGTCCATCTGCATAGCCTTGATGGCTCCGTGAGTGTCGATATATCCAATCCACGAGACGTTGGTTGCGCCGTCGCTGCTCTCGTAATGCAGTGCGCGTGGGTCGGCGAACCAGCACCACGCTCCCTCGGTGGTAATGGTCTCTCCGCTATACGTCTCCGCGCCCGCCGATAGTATCGAAACGAGTGCCACAAGTGTCAATAAAATCTTTTTCATCTGTTCTTTGGTTTTATTCTGTTCTTTGTTTTGTCGTAGGATAATGGTTATATCGCGATGCAGTCCTTAGAAACATTATGGTGGAACGGCGTGAAACTGCTTTGTCGCCAATACTCCTCGGTGCATAGCATCGGGTTGATTTCTTGGTTCATCTTGAATCCTATGATTTCCAGCGGATAGACGATGCGGCTGTGATCCTCGAACGTAACCTTTGGCTTGTCCAGCAGAATCAGCACGTCCCAGTCGCTGTCCTCCTTAGCCGTGCCTCTCGCTCTGGAGCCGTACAGGAATGCTCGTGCGCCTGGAGCCGCTTTGCTCAGGTGCTCGCGTATGGCGGTGATGATTTCGTTCTCTTGCATAGGGTTTTGGTTCACAGCATCTCAGTTAGCTGTCTTATGGTTATTACTTCTATCTTTGGGAAGTCTATCTCTTTAAGAACGTTGAAATGGTGGTCTTGGGTTACGATAAAGTCTGCGTTTGAGAATAATGCGCAATCTACGAACTTATCGTCTTTAGGGTCGTTCTCTACGAAATGATAGTTGAATGTCGGATCTATGTGCCTTACGAAAGGGCTGTTTTCTATCACGTTCATTGTGTAGAGGGCAATGCCATATCCCCACCGTCTCTCTAATATCTCGGCATATTCATCGAGTATTCCGTTTGACACGCACAAGTAAATCCTTCCTTCCAAGAAAGAGTCCCAAACGATAAAGTAGGGACTTTTGGGTGGAAGGCAGAGCAACAGGCAGTTGGTGTCGAGAACGATATTAAGCATTGCTTATTTCTCTGACCTAAGATGCTCGAACTCTAGCTTGTCGAGTTCTTGTTGGGTTATCTTCCCTTCGTCCCACATCTTGTTGAGTTGTTTGGCGAGTTGTTCGGCATAGAACTTCGTGAGCGCCACCCTTAGCGTGTCGAGGGCTTCGGGTGTGTCGTTTCTTTCAAACATCTTCAAAAGATGTAGTTGCACGGGGTTGAAAACGGTTCTTCCAGAGTTTATCATAATCATCTCCTTTTTCTTTTATATCAACGTCAACGCGTTTCAGCTGCAAAAATAGCGATTTTCTACAGGAAAAACAAGTATTTTTCTTAAAAACATTCGTTTTAGTAAGTATTTTCGGCTATCTTTGCGTATTATTAGTGAAAGACTTGGAGTTTTTTAAGTTCTTGGATTTAAGGAATATGAAGAAACTGTTGATGATATTGCTGCTGGCGATGCCTATGACAGGCCACGCACGAATGACGCTCGACGACTACCTGGCGAAGTGGGAGACCGACTCGATGTGGCTCGTGTCGCGCTTGCAGATGTACTGGCACACACACGCTACCGACGTGTTTGTGAACGGCGAACTGTTCGACCACGCCGGCGGTGAGCGTGCGCCTTTTCCCACGATAAAATACAACGGCGGCAGGTCGGCGGCATCGCAATACAACCGCCCGTCGCTCGAAGACATTGTGCCCTACGACGACGACGAGCAGAGCAACGTTACCTTCATCAGCAAGGCGACGGGACAGAAAGAGAAGGCGCATCCGTCGAAGACGGGCTGCAACATTGCCAGCGTCAACCTTGAGATAGCGAGAATAGCCCGCAACGCCGCCAAGCGTTGGCAGGAGACGGGCGACGACCGCTACGCACGCATGGCCGCCGGTGTGCTAGATGCCTTTCTGAAGGGCATCTATTACAGGAATGTTCCGCAGGACATGAACCACGGTCACCAGCAGACGCTCGTGGGAATGACCACATTTGAGGTGATCCACGAGGACGCAATCTACCCCCTTTGCGAGGCATACAGGATTTTGAGGAGTGGGGAGAGAGGAGTGAGGAGTGAGGAGATTTACGATGCTGCCCTGAAGAAGTGGGCCGAGAACATCATCGCTGGGGGAGTGCCGCACAACAACTGGGACCTCTTCCAAGCTGAGGCGATAGCGGCCGGCGCCGTTACGCTCGACCACGACTCGGCATACGACGACCGGCGCGGACGCGAGTATTATCTCGACTACATAATGAACCAAAACAGCATTCGGCAGTGGAGCATGAAACGACTGGCTGACTTCGGCTTCGACCGCGAGGCACACACGTGGTACGAAAGCCCGGGATACGCCACCACGGTGTTGCGCGACTTCGCACAGTTCGCCGACGAACTCGACGAGCAGGCAGGCATAGACCTCTACGACTCCATCCCGATGCTCATCCGCGCGATAGAGCGTTCACCCGAATATCTGATGCCCAACCGAATGATTTGCGGCTTTGGCGACACGCACCCTAACTACCTGAACACGGGCGGAATAGAGCGCGTCATAGGATATGCCAAACGGCACGGGAAGGGCGACTTGCAGGCGCGGATGGAGCGACTGCTCACGGCCGTGAAACCCGACGCTCCCGACTCGCTCATCGAGCAATACGTCTCGCGACATTTTTACGCCCCCAACGTCTCATGGGCCATCGGGCGAACGGGCATGCACCCTACACACGACCTGATGTACTCGCTCAACGGCTCACTCGGCAACCATCAGCACGCCAACGGCATCTCGCTCGAACTTTACGGCAAAGGCTTTGTGCTGGGACCCGACGCGGGAATAGGCAGGACGCTGTACAGCGGACTCGACTACGCCGAATATTATTCCCAATTCCCGGCACACAACACGGTATGCGTGGACGGCGTGTCGAGCTATCCGGTGATGATGTCGCAGCACGGATTCGAACTCATCTCCGCCGACGACCAGCACACCACCGTGGCTTTCGTGGAGCCCGAGTCGCAGGCTGACCAGCAGCGCACGGTGGGCATCGTGAAAACCAGCGAACGCGGCGGCTACTATGTGGACATATTCCGTAGCCGCAAACAGCGCGGCGGCGACAAGATGCACGACTACTTTTACCACAATCTCGGCCAGACCATGACGCTCACCGCCGCCGACGGGACGAGCCTCGACCTGCAACCGACCAACGAACTGGCCTTTGCCGGCGGCCACCTCTACGCCTACTCCTATATATATAATAAGGTATGCGCGCGCACGACGAAGGACGTGAAGGCGACCTTCCGCATAGCCGCGAACGCCCAGTTGCCGACTCCGGAAATCACGATGACGATGTGGATGCGCGGCGACGAGGGGCGCGAGGTGTTCCAAGCCCTATCGCCCGTAAATCTGGAATACGAGCGGATGCCGCGCCAGCCATACGACATCGACCGGCAGCCGGTGCTGACCTTCGTGGCACGCCAGTCGGGCGAGGCCTGGCACCACCCCTTCGTGGCCGTTTTCGAGCCCTCATCGGCCGACGAGCCGTCGGAGATAGAGAGCGTCAACTTCTTCACACCCAAGGGGAAAGACAAGTCGGCCGTAGGCATAGAGGTGCGACTGAAAAACGGCGACATAGACAGAATCATCTCGACCGAAAAGGGCTACAAATTTCGTCGTCTCAAACATTAATTTCCTTTGTTTAAGCAGCAAATCCTATAACGTCCTATAACGTCCTATGATGTCCTATAGCAACCTATAACGTCCTATAACGCCCTATAAAATCCTAAAATGAGACAGTTAATCGCAATCATCCTCACACTAATCGGCCCCCTCGACGCAAACGCCCAATCGCTCGACGCGAACAAACAACTCGACTACTGCGCCGCACAGGTGAAGGCCGCCCTGAAAGAACTCCAGCCATACGACTTCTCGCAGGAGCCGCGAAACATACTCAGCACCGACCGGCAGCGCGGATGGAACACACGCGAGGCGAAGGCCGAGGAGTGGTGCTCCGGTTTCTGGCCAGGCATCCTCTGGATGGACTACGCCTACACGGGCGACGAGCAGGTGAGGCGCGCCGCCGAAGGCTACACCGAGTCGCTGCGCAGCATTGCCTACCAGCCCATCTTCGACCACGACATCGGTTTTCTGCTCTTCTGCTCCTTCGGGAAGGGCTACCAACTGACTGGCAATGAGGCGTATAAGCGCGTACTGCTGGCCGCCGCCGACTCGCTGGCCACGCTCTTCAACCCCAAGGTGGGTACGCTGCTCAGCTGGCCTCGCGAGGTGGAGCGGCAGGGGTGGCCCCACAACACCATTATGGACAACATGATCAATCTGGACCTGCTCTTCTGGGCGGCACGCAACGGAGGCAGCCCCCTGCTCAAGGACATCGCCATAGCACATGCCACGACCACGATGAAAAACCACTTCCGCCAAGACGGCTCGTGCTATCATGTGGCCGTATATGACACCCTCTCGGGCGACTTCATCAAGGGCGTAACCCACCAGGGTTTCGACGACAACTCGATGTGGGCACGCGGACAGTCGTGGGCCATCTACGGCTACACGATGGTCTATCGCTGGACGCGCGACCGCCTGTTTCTCGACTTCGCGCAGAAGGTGACCGACATCTACTTGACGCGCCTTCGGGCGACGAGCGACGACTGGGTGCCGAAGTGGGACATGGACGCGCCCGTTGGTGCACCGAAAGACGCTTCGGCGGCCTGCGTGGTGGCCGACGCGCTGCTGGAATTGTGCCAATATGTTGACGGTGAAAAGGGCAGAAAATACAAGGATGCCGCGCTAGCCATGCTCGCCAGTCTGAGCGGAAAAAACTATCAGAGCGGCAAGAAAAACGTGGCGTTCCTGATGCACAGCACCGGCCACCACCCTGCCGGCAGCGAGATCGACGCGAGCATCATCTACGCCGACTACTACTATCTTGAGGCGCTGCTCCGACTGAAGGAGTTGGGGTGGTAACAGGTGCAAAAAATTCCCACCACGGTGGGACTCCAGTTCCACCACGATGGGACTCCAGTTCCACCACGGTGGGACTCGAGTTTCACCACGGTGAGACTTTTCCGGCACAGCGACCGTGGTCGGCAGTGTGCTATTTATAGATCAGCGTTATCAAGCGGTCGGGGGCGAATGTCTCTTCGGCCGCTCTTTTTATGTCGTCTGCCGAGACGGCATCGATGCGCTCGAAAAGGGTGCTGAGGTGGCGTTCCAGGCCATACTGCAAATAGGATTTTCCGAAGTCGAGCGCAAAGGTCTCCCGATTGTCGCAGGCCACGCCTATCTGCCCCTTTATCTGCCGCTTGGCACGCAGCAGCTGGCGGTCGGAGAGCCGATGCTCGGCCATGTGGCTCATCTCGCGACGCAGCAGCCGCAGACACCGCTCCACGTCGGCCGCGTCGCATCCGAAATAGACGTTCCATACGCCCGTGTCGCGATAACTGACGGCCGAACTCTCCACGGTGTAAACCAGCCCGCGCCGCTCTCGCATGGCCAGATTGAGCCGCGAACTCATGCTTGGGCCGCCGATGATGTTGTTGAGCAGGTAAAGGGCCATGCGCCGCTCGTCGGAGGCCGCGCACCCGAGCGTACCCACCATGACGTGGGCCTGGTGGGTGCCGCGCTCGCGAACGACGGTGGCCGAACGCGGCAGCACGGGGCTGGCAGGGAGCGATTCCAAGGGCTGTGCGGCGGCGGACGCTGGTCCCAACGTATCGCTCAGCGACTCCTCCAGGCGGCGCGTGATGCTGCGGAAATTGACATCGCCGCTGATGAAGAAGACGGCATTGTCGGGGCGGTAGTGTCGCGACGTGAAGCGCAGCGCGTCGGCCGTGGTGTAAGTGCGCAGACGGTCGGCCTCGCCCAGAATGTTGTGCCCGAGCGGATGGTCGGCGAAGAGCAGATTGTCGAACTCATCGTAAATCAGTTCGGCAGGAGAGTCGTTGTAACTTTCTATCTCATCGCATATCACATCTACCTCCTTGTCTATCTCGTTTTGGGGATAAACGGAGTGGAACACGATGTCGCAGAGCAGATCGACGGCGCGCGCGGCATGCTCGCGGAGTATGGCGGCGTAATAGACGGTCTCCTCCTTGTTGGTGTAGGCGTTGAGTTCTCCCCCCACCCCTTCTAGTGCGCCAATCACCTGCAGGGCGGTGCGCCGGCGCGTGCCCTTGAACGTGGTGTGTTCGCAGAAATGGGCCAGCC
>Ga0065709_1006093_pt1 | contig 17299 bp, 11 predicted proteins | sample Hoacrofraction14_2_FD_59096 | JGI IMG/M metagenome (GOLD analysis project Ga0065709, IMG submission 59096) | Hoatzin crop microbial communities from Cojedes, Venezuela, sample from fiber fraction 14 v1 | ecosystem: Host-associated > Birds > Digestive system > Esophagus > Crop | place: Venezuela...
CTTTTCAGCAAAATAGGCAAACATCAGTCGATAACTGCCGACATTCTTGGCACTTATATCAGCGACAACTACACGTATTATAATAAAGAAGGCTCCGCAGAATACCAGTATCAAGCCAGCGGAAACACGTGGTCGATGATTGGAGAAGCCATATATGAGAACCGACTTCGACCGTTTACGTTCTCTGCTGGCATGCAAATCAGCCAGAAATATCTGTCAACCGACTACGCGGGCGACGTGAAAACCACCACCGATGAGCACACTTCGAGTGCCTATTTGTTTGCACAAGTGAAGGGAAATTTGCAGAAACTGCTTTACACTTTGGGTCTTGGCGCAAGCAGAAAATACTACAGTCAGGGCACGAATCGCTACGATTATATTCTTTTTCGCCCACGTCTGACGCTCACTTATCCACTAATCGAGGGTCTGAATCTCAACTATTCGTTCCAAGTTATGCAGCGAGAGCCACGCCCGGAACTGCTTGGCGACGTGCAGATTCGGCTCAATACGTTCGACGTTAGCAGCGGAAACCCCGAATTAACCACATTCGATCGCATTGAAAATGAGCTGAGATTGTCGTATCAACGCCCGCGACTTTACACCTCGTTGACCGCATATTATCGTCAGAATCATCGCGTTACGATGGAAGATGTCTATCGGGAGAACGACCTTTTTGTGTTCAAATATTACAATCAACGCGACATAAATTTCTTTTATATCAAGAATTTCACGAGCTATGATCTTATACCTGACCACCTTGTTGCGTCAGCTTCGGGCGGCGTTTACCGTTGTTTGAACTACGGAAACGACTACAAACATCATTACACTTCGTTCAATTGGGATGCACAATTGCAGGCTTACGTGGGACGATTTTCGGCAAATCTCCACGTAGATAACGGCTGGCGAGTGTTTGAAGGGCAGCGAAAGATCCACAATTCTGCCGCATGTTATCTTACGGCAAACTACAGATTGAAGAATCTTTTTATAGGTTTCGTGTGGCAACATCCCTTTAACAACAATCCAAAACTGAATGAAGAGGAGCTCATAAGCGCCAATTTGCATCGAAAAACGGCGTCATGGCAAAGCGATTACGGCAATATGTTCACGCTACGTCTGACATATAAGTTCTCGAAAGGCCGCAAGACGAAGGGCATTGAGCGCAAAATTGAGAATGAAGAAACGCAAACCGGCACGCGAAAACAATAAGAACGTTCGGGCAAAATCGGCAAGAAGTCAACGCTTTTTTGCCGACATTTCAGCACCTTTTTGCCGACATTTCAACGCCATTCTGCCGACAACTGATGCAACATTGTGGTACTTTCGCCGCAAGTTCCAGTGTGTTGAATGGCTATTCCGCCGAAACTGTTTGGCGAAACCGCTGCTTCGAGCGACACATTGCGTGCTAAAGGCGAATCGGTTGGCATGACAGCCGACGTTGAAACCTCTGCTTTCAGCTTGCCTTCTGCATAAGAAACGCTGATCAGACAGCCTGTTCTGTAGCAGATTGCCGAGACAGGAGCGGTGAGAGCCACTGTTTTCCCGTTGTCGTATCTCACAAGATAGAAGTCAACTGCATTGGAATATTTCGTTGTTCTGATGATTCTCAGGCCATAACCTGTGAGCGATTGCGTATCGAATTTGATGCAAACGTCGAGATATTGCCCCGTAGCGCTGCCGAAACCTTGCCCAGCCGACTTTGTTGGATCGACCAAAAGCGATAGCGACATTGCCGAATAGTCGCGCTGAAGTGGCGTAAACATCAAGCGAGCACCGCGTTGTGATTGCACCAAACCATAGCCTTCTGCCCCATTAAAGCCCTTTTCGTAGCTCCACATCGGCTTTTCGAGGGTGAAAGTCCATGGAAATTCAGACGTGTCTTGCGGCTTATATCCATCAATAGTCCACGCTCCAGCGATGATTTTTGGCTGATTTTGCGTAGGGAAGTTCTTGAAATCTGCGATTTGAAGTTTGAGATTTGAGGTTTGATTTTTTGCGTTTTTGCCTTTCACCTTATTAATAATATATATAGGCTTGCGCGAAATGGCGTTTGCAGGTTCACCACTCAGGCTCCGCAAATGACGCGGAACGACGCGAGCCATGATGCGATGTCCGTCGTCGAATGGCGTGAGTTTATATTCCTTTAGCGGCTGATCTCCCCGACTTACGGCAATAGGAATCAGCTCAGATGCATCATCCGTCAGGCATCTATACCACGTAATGTCCGACTGATCGCGCCGACCTTGCGTAGGAAATGCGTAATCCACACGCGCGATATTGTCCTTTCCGATCACTATTTCGGGCTGTTTTGTGAACGCAGGAGCAGGCAACGAGCTCGGCAAAACGTGCAGTTCGCAGGCAGCTTGCAGCCCATCTTCAGTCTCAGCACACACGCAAAAATCGCCCATTTCATCGGTATTATTTCGCGGAATGAGCAAAATGCTGTCGCCTTCCGTTGCAGACAACGACACGAATCGGGCATACTTCGGACTGATGTGCCACTTAACTTTTGCAGATGTTGCAGGAAAGCCGGCATGACACAGCGCTTTTGCCCGCAACAGAAGCGTATCTTTGCCCGTCATCAGGGTCGCTTCACGATGATTTAGCAGCAAAGCCGTCGGCATGTGAGATGCTTTTTGCGGCGCGATATCGAACGGACGCCAGTCGTCATCGCCACAAACAAGGTTGTAAATATTATACGTTGTGTCGCCGTTTTCAATGTTCCGATACGCCCGAATGAGCGGTTTCGCGGTTATATCAACCGTATTTTCGGGTCGATGCGAGCCAACCTGATACGGCTTTCCGTTGAGAGTTACGCCCGATTGATAGCATCTCAGCCAGCCGGTAGGGTAAGAAGCCCAGCCGATGTATGTGGTATCGGCGGCATGATAGCGGCAATCGATGAGCGAAAGCTGCCCCACTCCCTTCGTGAAATACATCTCACGATTCCGACTTTTCATCGTAAAGTCGCAATCAATGAACACAGCTCCGCACTGATGTGTGCCCCAAAAGGGCTTTTGTCCGTAGAAATCGAGCGTACATCTGTAGTAAACGCCGTTGCCAACCAGTGCATCATCGGTGCATTCCATGTGGCAATTATCATAAAATATGCGCCGGGCGCCGTTGAGAGGATTCATATTCAAGCGCGAGATAAACCTGACATTTCGGCACGATATGCGGTCGCCATGCACATAACCTACGTGAGCTTGCGTGATGGCTGCATTGCGTTTTGGTCGCGAAAGCGCCGGAAGGAGCGGAAAATCGAGGTCAACATTGCAGAAGTTTCCCAGCGTAAGGTTCTCAAAAACCATATCATCGCCCCACAGATCAAACATGGTAAAATTGCCGATAGCACCCTGAGTTTGCCCACGTTGCGATGCAAGCACCACGTTTCTTGCATCGGGATTGAGCCCGATTATGCGCAAACCGTTGCAGCGGATGACCATTCCGAAGGGCTCGCGTCCGTCTTTTCCCTCCACCACTTCGGGCACTTTTGGGTCATCAACCCAATAAACGTAGGGCGCAAGATAGAGAGTTGTGCCGTCGATAAGGTGCTTAACCGCCTCACGGAAGTCGCGAAACGCATAGCGGGACGACGCAATTTGCGCATCCGAAAGCGTGCCATCTACATATAGATGACGCGAATCGAGCCCGATAACTCGCCCTTCGTAGGCTATCTTATTGCCTTTCAGCAGAATGGGATGCACAGCATCGAGCGACTGTGCGTGTGAAACAAAAATGATTGCAGCCCAAAAGAGCGCTGCAATCATCACCTTTTTACACATCATAATAGCTTAGATTTTAGGGTCAACAGTTACCTTTTCGCGGATGTTTCAATAGTTTTAGCGCTTCGGGATGCTCCTTAACAAACGAATCTACGTGCCGAATCCGTTTCTCTTCCAGTATTTCATCCACTGCGATTAGTATGCCAGTTTCCTCAACATCGCCGAAACCATAGTTCACAGCGGTGCCAAACAGCTTCATCGTTGGACTCAAACTCATGTAGGCATTCACCAGAGGCGGGATGTTGAGTCCCAGCTTTCTCACCTCGCGATTGAGGATACGATAGTCTTTTTTGAAGTCATCTTCGCAGAAAAGTGCTGCTAAATCGGTCTCGTCAGCCTCAATTTTGAGTGGTTCAAGCGGCGTAACAAGGTTCTCTTTATCGCCAAAATGCTTCTGGAGGAAGTAGAGAATCATGTCGCGTCCGCGCCGAACATACGAGGGATACATGGTCATTTTTCCGAAGAAATACTTCACATGTGGGTTTAAAACGGTGAGAGCGCCGAGTCCATCCCATAGATTATCGAGCGCGAAAATGCTCTTTGTGTTCTTTCTTACGTTCTGATATTCTGGCGAAACGAACGATCTGCCCAGCTCAACCGTATAAGGCATGTAGTCGGAAAGAAACTTATCAGAGAAATGAAACATGTGACTCGTGGCGAGAAATGGCTGACCTTTGTCGTCGATTTCCCAGTCAGTACCATAAAGATAGCGGTATCCGCCGATGATTTCTTCCTCATCCGGGTTCCAGACAATGAGCTGTTTGTAGCAATTTTCGCATGTATCAAACTCGTCGATATCCAGTTCTTTGCCCGTTCCTCCGCCCGCTTCTCGGAAAGCTATCTCGCGAAGTCTGCCGATTTCTCGCATAACGTTGGGTGCGTTATGGGCAGTAACGACGAATATTTTGTTATGACTTTTATTCGTCATTCGCAGCTGTCGTTCCGGTGTTAGTTCGCTTTTAAGCAGCTCTTTATCAACGGGTTCGATAATTTTCTGTTCCATATTTTGATTTGTTTCTTATAGTTCGTAAACCTTATCTTCCACATATTGCGCCCATTGTTGTGGCGTTTTGCTCTTGTCGAAGGTCTCCCATGAGATTGGTTTGCCTATCTTCACGGTGAAAGTCTTGTGCACATTCTTGTACATTTCATCGACAAGGAAAAGCATTGCGATGTTAACCTTCTTGACATATCGGTCGCTCAGGTTGGCAAGACGATAGAAGAACGCCGAGTTTTGTCCGCCAAAATGGATGGGAACCACGTCTCTTTTATACTCGATGCTCTTCGAAACGAATGTCTTTTTCCACTGAATGTCGTGAATCTTTCCATTGATCTTGCGCGAACAAATGCCTGCCGGGAACATGAGAATGTGGTTATCGCTCTGAAATCCTGCCTCAACCATAGCGGGAAAGTTGCGACTTTGCTTGCCCGTTTTGTTGATAGGTATGCAGACGGGCGCCAAACCGGGCAGATTCATCAGCAAATCGTTGACCAGATATCTGAAACGTCCGTCGTAGTGTCGGCCGATAATAGAGCCCAATGCCACGCCATCGATGCCGCCAAGTGGGTGATTCGACACGAAGGTATAGAGCTTTCCGTCGTCGGGCGAGGGCAGATTTTCGCGTCCTTCCACCTGAAGCGTCATGTCAAGATAGCGAACACACTCCTCCAACCAGTCAACACCGGTCTTATCTTTGCTGTCCCAAAGAAAGGCATTCACATCATTTTCGTGGACAATCTTCTTGAGCCATGAACGCAATGGGCGAGGAATCATCTTCGCCTTTTCACCCATTTTGCTTTCGAGCACTTTGTCAACGTCGATTGTCTTTTGTGTAATCTGATTCATACAGCATTTCTTCTAACACATTGCAAATATAACATATCTTTTTTGAAAACGAGCAGTTTTTGGTCAAAAATGTTGAAAAATTCTTCTTTTTCTTACGTTTCGCCATTTTCATGCTGAAAAGATAGCAAAGGGATGTGATGTGTTAAAAACTAAGATTTTTATTTACATTTTCTCTCGTTTTTAACAATTCTACGCGACAAATGTGGCACATCGTGCAGAAAACGTGCAAAAACCGCATTTTCGTTAACCCGCTAACGCTCAACCGTTTACGAAAAATCGCGATTTCGGGAGGGCGGAAACCGTCGGAGATTTGGGTGAAAAGTGGCGGAGATTTCATACAAATTTCTCGATGAAATGGGCAATTTTTGCGGCAAAACTCATAAAAATCTCGCGCAGATTTCTATCAAATCTATAATCGAACGCCGCGAAATCTGACTTTCGTTTGGCAAGAATCAGCAAACGGTTCAGAAAATATCTCAAAATGATTTTAAAAACATCTCGAAACGAAATGTTAAATTTCTGATTTTAATTTTACATTTATCACACAAATAAAGCTAATTAATGGTTTGAGGATTGAGGTATCATGGTTTGAGGATTGAGGTTTGAGGATTGAGGTTTTAAGGTTTGAGATTTGAGATTTATTGTGATTAAGTCTGCTGGATTTTACGTTCCATGCTTTTTGTTTCGTGATTTTTGTCAAATCGAAATGATGCAAAAGTGATTGCGATTGATATGCAATCGAATAGCGATTTTCGAGCTTAAAAAGTGTGAAATCTGAAGAATTATCAAGAAATTCGATATTTTTTTGAAAAAAAGTGGAGAAAAGTGGTGAAGTGTGGGGAAAAATATATATCTTTGAACCCGAAAACATTTCATTATAAGATGTACGTATGCGTTTTTTAGGAAATATAGAAGCAAAAACAGATAGCAAGGGAAGAGCATTTCTGCCTGCATCATTTCGCAAGGTTCTTCAGCAAGCAAGCGAGGAGAATCTCATCATGCGTAAGGATGTGTTTCAGTCGTGTCTCACGCTCTATCCAGAGAGTGTGTGGAACGAACAGATGGATTTGCTTCGCAAAAAGCTATCACGTTGGAACGCGAAACAGCAGCAAATCTATCGTCAATTCGTGATGGACGTGGAGCTGTTGACGCTGGATGGCAACGGGAGATTCCTCATTCCTAAGCGTTATCTCAAGATGGCGAACATACAACAAGCCATAAAATTCATCGGGATGGGCGACACAATAGAGATATGGAGCAATGATATCGAAGCCCAAAACATGATGAGTGCTGAAGAGTTTGGCAGCGCATTGGAGGAGATTATGCAGGATTCCGATTCGTCAACAAACGCTAAACAGGGAGACAACGAGTGATGATCACAACGGCGGAGACATACCATGTGCCCGTGTTGCTTATGGAAAGCATTGACGGTCTCAACATAAAGCCCGGCGGAATTTATGTTGATGTAACGTTTGGCGGTGGTGGACATTCGCGAGAAATACTGAAACGACTGGATGAAACGGCACATCTCTATGCCTTTGATCAGGATGCTGACGCCGAGAAAAACATCATTGGCGACGATCGTCTGACGTTCATCAGGTCGAACTTCCGGTATCTTAAGAACTGGATGCGCTACTATGGCGTGGAAGAAATCGACGGTTTGCTTGCCGACTTAGGCGTTTCTTCGCATCACTTTGACGACGAAACACGCGGTTTTTCGTTCCGTTTCGATGCGCCACTCGATATGCGCATGAACAAGAGAGCAGGCACAACAGCCGCCGATGTGCTGAACAACTACGACGAAGATCGCCTCGCTGACGTGTTCTTTCTGTACGGAGAGATGAAAAATGCGCGCCGGTTGAGTCGTGAAATAGTAAAGATACGCGCCACGAAACCAATAGAGACAACTCGGGATTTCGTCGCGATCGTGGAGCCTTTTCTCGGAAAAGACCGCGCGAAAAAGGATATGGCGAAGGTGTTTCAGGCACTTCGCATAGAGGTTAACCATGAAATGGATGCGCTGAAAGAGATGCTTCTTGCCGCGACTTCACTGCTTCGTGAGGGCGGAAGGCTATCAGTCATCACGTATCATTCGCTGGAAGACCGCATCGTTAAGAACATAATGCGCTCAGGAAACGCCGAAGGACGACGTGATTCCGACTTTTTCGGTCGTGTGGAAACGCCATTTGTGAGCGTCGGAAGCAAGGTAATAACGCCAGATATGGCGGAACAAGAGCGTAATCCGCGCAGCAGAAGCGCGAAATTAAGAATAGCTGAGAAGAAATGAGCATAGAAGATATGGAACAAAAGGACGCGACTAAGCTTACTGTTGAGAGCGCACCACCAACAGAAAAGGCTGAAAAGGCTCAGCAAAATGCAGCTGATGAGCCGGCGAAAGCACGGAAATCGGCTGACGAAAGCGAGCTACAAGAGCCGGAAATGCTGAAAGGGAAAGCGCCAAAAGCAGCAAAGAACGTCGAGACTCCTAAGAAAGAAAAAGCCAAAGAGCCCGCAGACGAGGGTCCTTCGCTGAAGGAAGTGATAAAGGAACAAGCCATAGAAGGCGAAGATCCTTTCTCATCCAACTTCACATTGCGCAAGATTCTCGGTGGCGATATACTCAATACGAGCACCATTCGCCGCCAGATCTGGCTTTGTTTGCTCATTGTAGGCTTCTTGATTATTTACGTAGCCAACCGATATAGCTGCCAAAAGAACCTCATAGAGATAGATCGTCTGACGAAAGAACTGCAAGATGCTAAGTTCAGAGCGCTATCAAGTAGCAGCCAAGTGACCGAAAAGAGCCGCGAAAGTAATGTGCTCGACATGCTGAAAGCCAACAATGACAGCACACTTCACGTGGCAGACCAACCTCCATATATAATAACCGTTCCAACGAAATGAGTAAATTCGACCATAAAAAAATAATGCCCCGCTACAGCTTCTTCGTCTTTGTGATGACGCTTGTGGCAGTAAGTGTGCTTGCAAAAGCAGGATACATCATGACCGCAAAGCGCAGTTATTGGCTGGAAGTGGCTAAACGCGTGAAGAAAGACAGCGTGGAAGTGAAGCCCGCACGCGGCAATATTTTGAGCTGCGACGGTCAGCTGATGGCGAGTTCTCTGCCGGAATTCAAGTTCTATATGGACTTTCAGGCACTTCATGACGCCAAAAACGACTCGTTGTGGTATGCAAAACTCGACTCGATCTGCCTGTGTCTGAGTGAGATTTTCCCTGAAAAGTCGGCTTCAGACTTCAAGAATCATCTTGAGGAAGGGCACAAAAAGATGAGCCGTCACTGGGCAATCTGGCCGAGAAGAGTTGACTACAACACGTTTTCTGAGGTGAAAGCCATTCCGATCTTCAGCATGTCGCCTTATAAAAGCGGTTTCCACTTCGAAGAGTTTAACGCACGTCGCCGTCCGTTTGGGTCGTTAGCTGGTCGTACTGTGGGCGATTTGTTCGGTGCAAAAGACTCGGCTCGCTTCGGGCTTGAGCTGGCTTACGACTCTACTTTGCGCGGAGAGACGGGACTGATTCACCGACGTAAGGTGCTCAATAAGTTCCTTGATATCATGGATACTCCCCCTATCGACGGCGCAGATATAGTAACCACCATCGACGTTAATATGCAAGATCTGGCAGAACGCGCCGTAATCGACGAGCTGAAACTCATAAACGGCAACGTGGGAGTGGCTATTGTGATGGAAGTTGCAACGGGAGATGTGAAAGCTATCGTCAATATGGAGAAGTGTGGTGACGGAGTTTATCGTGAGAGAAAGAACCATGCTGTGAGCGATTTGCTGGAACCGGGTTCAGTTTTCAAGACAGCTTCCATCATGGTTGCACTGGATGACGGCGTTGTTGATACCAACTATGTGGTTGAAACGGCTGGAGGCGTATGGCCGATGTACGGACGTCAGATGAAAGATCACAACTGGCGACGCGGCGGTTACGGCACAATGAGGTTGCCAAAATCGCTTGAGGTGAGCTCAAATATAGGAGTTAGCCGCATCATTGACGACCATTATCATAAGAATCCTGAGAAATTCGTCAAGGGAATTTACCGACTTGGCCTCAATGCTGACCTGGGAATTCCATTAGCTGGCGCCTCTCCCGCACGCATACGTATGCCAAAAAAGAACTCAAGAGGGCAGTGGTTGAACTGGAGTGACACCGCTTTGCCATGGATGAGTATAGGATATGAGACTCAGGTACCGCCAATCTCGACGCTCACCTTCTACAATGCTATCGCAAATAACGGTAAGATGATGCGCCCACGCTTCGTAAAAGCCATCGTGAAAGACGGCGAAACGCTCATGGAATTCCCGCCTCAGGTGGTGAAAGGTCATGAAAAAATCTGTAAGGAAAAGACGCTTCGAGAGATACAAACCATACTGGAGCACGTGGTAAGTCAAGGTCTTGGACGTAAAGCCGGGTCAAACTCGTTCAAGGTTGCAGGCAAAACGGGTACAGCTCAGATGTCAAAAGGCGCGGCAGGTTATAAGTCTGGCACGACGAATTACCTGTTAAGTTTCTGTGGTTACTTCCCAGCTGATGCGCCAAGATATAGTTGTATCGTCTGCATTCAGAAGTCAGGTTTGCCTGCTTCGGGTGGAGGAATGAGCGGAGTTGTATTTCATCACATCTCAGAAGGCATCATGGCTCAAGACATTAAGCTCGATGTGAAGGACGCAAAAGACTCACTTTCGATCATGCTTCCAGAGGTAAAGTCGGGAAATATCCTCGCAGCTAACTATGTTTTGTCGCATTTGGGCGTGAAAAACAGCGCCGATTGGACAGGAAGTTACGCAACAGGCAACCCGATTTGGGGCAAAGCAGAGGGCGAAAAGGGCAAGAGCATACAGCTGACCCGTACAAAAGGACTTAGCAAAAGCCGAATTCCCGACGTGCATGGCATGGGAGCTCGCGACGCTGTCTATATGATTGAGAGCAGAGGTGTGAAAGTTCATCTCACAGGTCGCGGCAAAGTTGTCAAACAAAGCCTTGAACCGGGTCATATAATTAAGAAAGGTGAGATCTGCGCTCTGGTGCTTGAATAAGAAGAAACAAAAGAAAAAAAGAGATATATGAAACTGAATGATTTGCTGAAGAACATCAAACCGACCGACGTTGTCGGTTCAACCGATGTAGAGATTGCGGGAGTGAACATCGATTCTCGCCGCATTGCCGACGGTCATCTGTTTGTAGCCATGAAGGGAACTCAGGTTGACGGTCATCGTTTTATAAACAAAGCAATCGAACAAGGCGCCCGTGCCGTGTTGTGCGAAGATATGCCTGACGAGAAGGTTGAGGGCGTAACCTACGTGCAAGTGGCATCAACTGAAGACGCTGTTGGCAAGGTTGCCACAATGTTTTACGGTGAACCGTCGAAAAAACTGAAGCTTGTCGGCGTGACAGGTACTAATGGTAAGACCACGATTGCCACATTATTATATAATATGTTCCGCAAATTCGGACATCGATGTGGCTTGCTTTCCACCGTCTGCAACTACATAGAAGACGAAGCTATCCCAGCAGATCACACCACACCTGATGCAATAGAGCTCAACATGTTGCTCGCACGCATGGTTGATGCGGGCTGCGAATACGCATTTATGGAGTGTTCGAGCCACGCTATTGCGCAAAAACGCATCGGCGGATTGAAGTTTACTGGTGGCATTTTCACTAATCTCACACGCGATCATCTCGATTATCACAAGACGTTTGAGAACTATCGTGATGCTAAAAAGGCCTTTTTCGACATGTTGCCTAAGAGTGCTTTCGCCATAACTAACGCCGATGATAAGAACGGAATGGTGATGGTGCAGAACACAAAAGCAAAGATAAAGACCTACAGTACGCGCAAAATGGCAGACTTCCGCGCACATATCATAGAGTGTCATTTCGAAGGTATGTATCTCGAAATAGACGGACGAGAAGTAGGTGTGCAGTTTATCGGCAAGTTTAATGTCAGCAATCTGCTCGCCGTTTACGGCACAGCTGTCATGCTTGGCAAGCAACCTGACGACATATTGCTCGTTCTTAGCACGCTACATAGCGTAAGTGGTCGTCTGGAACCAGTACATTCGCCCGACGGTGTTACCGCAATCGTTGATTATGCTCATACACCTGACGCTCTCGAAAACGTGCTAAATGCCATTCATGAGGTGCTTGACGGCAAGGGAAAAGTAATAACTGTGTGCGGCGCTGGCGGCAATCGTGACAAAGGAAAGCGTCCTCTCATGGCAAGAGAAGCAGTGAAACAGAGCGACAAAGTTATCATAACGAGTGATAATCCGCGCTTTGAAGACCCACAAGCCATAATAAACGACATGCTGGAAGGGCTGAACGCGCAGCAGATGAAGAAGGTTTTGAGCATTGTTGACCGCAAAGAAGCCATCAAGACCGCCTGTATGATGGCGCAAAAAGGCGATGTTGTGCTCATTGCCGGTAAGGGACATGAAGATTATCAGGAGGTATGTGGCGTTAAACATCACTTTGATGACAAGGAGGTTGTGAGTGAAATTTTCGCTCTATAATATATAAATAAGGTGTAAACGAAAAAAGATTAAAACGATATGCTATATTATCTTTTCAGATTTCTTGAGCAATACGACATTCCGGGCGCGCATGTTTGGTCGTACATTTCATTCCGCGCTTTGCTCACTTTGATTCTTTCGCTGCTCATATCAGCATGGTTCGGCGAGAAGTTCATCAAGTATATGAAGCGCAAAAAGATAACAGAAGTGCAGCGAGATGCCAGCATCGATCCGTTCGGAGTAGAGAAAAAAGGCGTTCCTTCAATGGGAGGCGTCATCATCATCGTATCGATTCTGGTGCCGGTATTGCTGTTCGGGCGCATGAGAAACATCTATCTCATCCTCATGATTGTAACCACTCTGTGGCTTGGTTTCTTGGGAGGACTGGACGATTACATCAAGATCTTCCGCAAAAACAAAGAAGGATTGAAAGGAAAATATAAGATTGTGGGGCAGGTCAGCATAGGATTGATAGTCGGTTTGACGCTATGGGCAAGTCCGGATGCTAAGATTCACGAGAACATCTCCTACGAACGCACCAACGAGGAGGTCGTAGTAACGCATAAATCGCAGCCTGTGAAGTCGTTAAAGACTACAATTCCCTTCGTGAAGAACCACAATCTCGACTACTCTAAGATAATGTCTTTCTGTGGTGACTATCAAAACGCAGCGGGATGGATATTATTTGTCATCATGACTATACTGGTTGTTACTGCAGTTAGCAATGGAGCGAACCTCAATGATGGTATGGATGGCATGTGCGCTGGCAACTCAGCTATCGTAGGTGTGGCGCTAGGAATATTGGCATACGTATCAAGTCACATCGAGTATGCATCCTATCTTAACATAATGTACATACCAGGCTCGCAAGAACTCGTGGTATTTATCTGCGCGTTTGTGGGCGCAATGATCGGATTTTTGTGGTACAACGCCTACCCGGCTCAGGTGTTTATGGGCGACACCGGCTCATTAACTGTGGGCGGAATCATAGGAGTTTGCGCCGTAATCATACACAAAGAGCTGCTGTTGCCAATCCTTTGCGGCATCTTCTTCGTGGAAAGTCTGAGCGTGATCATACAAACTCAGTATTTCAAATATAAGAAACGTAAAGGCGAACGCGTGAGAATCTTCCGCGCAACACCTATACACGACACGTTCAGAAAGCTGGATTCGCAACTTGATACCACCTCACGCTACGTGCTGAAAAGCTGGCCTCATCGTCCTTTCCACGAGTCAAAAATCGTTGTTCGCTTCTGGATTGTCTCAATAATCCTTGCAGCACTCACGATAATAACATTGAAGATAAGATAACAACACACTGACAACACATAGAAAAAGAGAAGAAAAAGATGAAAAGAATCGTAGTATTAGGAGCTGGAGAAAGTGGCGCCGGAGCCGCTGTTCTTGCCAAAAAAGAAGGCTTTGACGTGTTTGTTTCAGACATGTCGATGATAAAAGACAAATACAAACAACTGCTTGACGACCACGATATTGCGTGGGAGGAGGGACAACATACGGCAGAAAAAATCCTGAATGCCGACGAAGTGATCAAGAGTCCGGGCATTCCCGACGAGGCACCTATGGTGAAACGTCTCATCGAACAGGGCACACCTATCATCAGTGAGATAGAGTTTGCAGGTCGATATACATCATCCAAGATGATCTGTATAACGGGATCGAACGGCAAGACCACCACAACGTCGCTCATTTATCACATCTTCCGCGAGGCAGGTTACGACGCAGGACTGGCAGGAAACATTGGACGCTCGCTGGCTTTGCAGGTAGCTGAAGACCCACATGCATATTATATCATCGAACTTAGCTCGTTTCAGCTCGACAATATGTATGATTTTCGTGCAGATATCGCCATTCTGCTCAACATAACTCCCGATCATCTCGACCGTTATGGCGGCGAAATGCAGCGTTATGTGGATGCAAAGATGCGAATAACTCAGAATCAAACCGAGAAGGATAGCTTCATTTTCTGGAACGATGACCCGATAATCAAGCGCGAATTGGCAAAATACGACATCAAAGCTGTGAAGTATCCGTTCTCGCTTCTTAAGGAAAACGGAAGCATCGGTTATCTGGAAGAAGGGCAATATAAACTGGAACGCCCTACTCCTTTCAACATGGAGCAGGAAGAACTCAGCCTTACGGGCAAACATAATGTATATAACTCGCTCGCAGCTGGCATAGCATCTAACATAGCCGGCATAAAGAAAGAGGTGATACGTAAGGCACTTGGCAACTTCCCCGGCGTGGAACATCGTCTGGAAAAGGTGTGCAAGGTGCGCGGAGTGGAATATATCAACGACTCGAAAGCAACAAATGTTGATGCTTGTTGGTATGCTTTGGAGAGCATGACCACACCTACTATATTAATAATAGGTGGAAAAGACAAGGGCAACGACTACAATGCAATCAGCGATTTGGTGAAAAAGAAGTGCGTAGGTCTGGTTTATCTCGGTGCCGACAATAAGAAACTGCACGACTTTTTCGACGGAATGGGCATCCCGGTGCGTGATACTCACTCGATGAAAGAGTGTGTTGATGCCTGCTATGCTATGGCACGTCCGGGCGATACGGTGCTGCTGAGTCCGTGTTGTGCCAGCTTCGACCTCTTCAAAAACATGGAAGACAGGGGCGAACAGTTCAAATCGCTGGTGAGATCTCTGTGATCTCTGCCGACGAAATCGGCTGAACGACACTGAGTTTGCGCGTCAGCCACTGACAAATAAATCATCATGTAACACAACATATAATGAAAAATAAATATCTGAACAATATATTCAAGGGCGACAAAGTCATCTGGATGGTGTTCTTTTTCCTTTGTCTCGTCAGCGTGGTTGAGGTGTTTTCTGCCTCAAGTGAACTGACATACAAGGGCGGAAGCTACATGGCTCCGGTCATTAAGCACACATTCATTCTGCTTGTCGGCATCGTTTGCATGGTCGTTACGCTGCATCTGCCTTGCAAATACTTCAAAATAGTAACGCCGTTCATGCTGATTATCTCCGTTGTTACGCTCATCTGGGTTTACTTTGCGGGGCAATCCACCAACGGAGCACAGCGATGGGTGAGCTTCTTAGGACTACAATTTCAGCCTTCTGAGATAGCAAAAGGCACACTTGTGCTAGCAACAGCACAGATATTAAGCGCAATGCAGACCGACAAAGGGGCAGATCGCCACGCCTTTAAGTACATATTGTTCGTTTGTGCGCCGATAGTTGGGCTCATTGTTCTTGAAAACCTCTCGACAGCTGTGCTCATTTGTGCCGTGATATTTATGATGATGGTCATAGGTCGCGTACCAGTTAAGCAGTTAGGTCAGCTACTTGGTGTGGTTGTTTTGTTCGCTGTTAGTGTCTTTTCGTTCATAATGCTCTTCGGACATAACGTGAATGAAGAGTCGAATAAGGGCGTTTTGACTGAAAAAATAGAGCAACCGAAGAAGGAAGAAGGCAAACTCGACAAGATCTTTCACCGCGCAGATACATGGCGTTCGCGTATAGACAAGTTCTTGAGCAGCAAGGAAATATCACCGCAAGAGGTGGATCTCGACAAAGATGCGCAGGTGGCACACGCAAACATTGCCATTGCTTCGTCGAACATTCGCGGCGTAGGACCGGGCAATTCGGTAGAGCGCGACTTCCTTTCGCAGGCATTCTCCGACTTCATCTATGCCATAATAATTGAGGAAACGGGCATCTTCGGAGCCTTCTTCGTAGCGCTTCTCTATATCATTCTGCTCTTCCGAACAGGAAAAATAGCCAATCGCTGCGAGAATACTTTCCCAGCTTTCCTTGCGATGGGACTGGCATTGCTGCTCGTTACGCAGGCATTGTTCAACATGTGTGTAGCAGTTGGTCTTGTGCCTGTTACGGGACAACCGCTACCTTTGATCAGTAAGGGCGGAACATCCAGCATCATCAACTGTGTTTACATAGGCGTAATTCTCAGCATTAGCAGAACAGCCAAAAAGAAACCTCTATCAAATGAGGAGCCGATAAAAGGAAAACTGGCCGTTGCATAATAGATAAAAAATACAAAAAAAATAACGTAATAAGAAATATTTTTCTTACTTTTGCAGTAGCTTGCAATAGAAGACTAAAAGCGATTGAATATGAATGAATTAAGAGTCATAATAAGTGGTGGTGGAACAGGGGGACATATCTTCCCTGCAATCTCTATTGCCAATGCCATAAAAGCTAAGCGACCAGAGGCAAAAATCTTGTTTGTTGGCGCTGAAGGACGCATGGAAATGCAACGTGTTCCTGCCGCAGGATACGAAATAAAGGGTCTTCCGATATGCGGATTCGACCGAAAACACTTGCTAAAGAACATCAGTGTGCTGTTCAAAATCAGGAAAAGTCAGAAGATGGCGCGCCAGATCATCAAGGATTTTCGCCCAATGGCAGCCGTCGGAGTGGGCGGATATGCCAGCGGTCCTACGCTTAACGTGTGCGGAAAGCTCAAAATCCCATACCTCATTCAGGAACAAAACAGCTACGCTGGCGTAACAAATAAGCTATTAGCGAAGAATGCGAGCAAGATATGTGTGGCATACGAGGGCATGGACAGGTTCTTCCCAGCTGAAAAAATCATCATGACCGGCAATCCGGTTCGCCAAAACATCGTTGAGACAACCATCACAAAGGACGACGCTCTCAAGCAATTCGGACTCATGCCAGGCAAGAAAACCATTCTGCTTGTGGGAGGAAGTCTTGGTGCAAGAACCATAAACGAGAGCGTAATGCAGCATCTCGACCTCGTGAAACAAAGCAATGTGCAGTTTATTTGGCAAACAGGAAAATACTATAGCGAAGAAATTGCAAAGCAACTGAAGGAAAAAGGCAAGCCCGAAAACCTGATTGTTACCGACTTTATCAGCGACATGGGCGCAGCTTATAAGGCTGCCGACCTCGTGATAAGTCGCGCAGGAGCGAGCAGCATCAGCGAATTCTGCCTCATTGGCAAGCCGGTTATCCTCGTGCCAAGCCCAAATGTTGCCGAAGATCATCAAACGAAAAACGCGATGGCTCTCGTAAACAAAGACGCTGCAATGTACGTTAAAGATGCTGAAGCGCCCGAAGTGTTGCTCGAAATGGCTGTCAAGACGGTCGGAA
>Ga0065709_1006329_pt1 | contig 17298 bp, 16 predicted proteins | sample Hoacrofraction14_2_FD_59096 | JGI IMG/M metagenome (GOLD analysis project Ga0065709, IMG submission 59096) | Hoatzin crop microbial communities from Cojedes, Venezuela, sample from fiber fraction 14 v1 | ecosystem: Host-associated > Birds > Digestive system > Esophagus > Crop | place: Venezuela...
ATTAAAGCGAAGTTGGCTCCCGTATGGGAAAAGATCAAATCGTTTTTTGTTAATTTTAAAATTGGCGGGGCTGATGATGTCTCTACTGGCAACACTTTGTTTGACAAGATTCGTGATTACTGGACGACGGTGACTGACTGGTTTAACAACATCGATTTTGCGCAGCTTGGTAAAGATATAAGTGCCAAAATCACACAGATGTGGAACGACATTAAAGAGGCACTTGGGTTTGGAAGTGGTAATAAAGATGAAGTGATTCCTGGCGTAACTAGCAGTGATATAGTTTCAAAAGTTACTGGTGGAGCAACCGGTTCAGCTAGTACTACAGCATCGACCGAAGAAGGTTGGACTTTATGGGGAGCATTATGGAAAAATCTTACTGAAACATTTATCCCAGGGTTAATTGAAGGATGGGATAGTGTTGATTTTTCAGAATTGAAGAATTTTGATGGATCGGTTTTTGAGTGGATTAAAACGTTGTTTATTAAAATCGATGAATTTGCTGCGTGGTTTCAATCATCTAATATTATGTCGTTGATTCAGTCACTGTTTTCCATGGGAATAACGTCTAGCGTTGCGAAATCTGCTAATAATTTCTTTGGTGGTATTGGGGGATTATTTGACAATATTGGTAAAGGGATTAGATTTAGTCTCATATCTTGGGGTAAAGCGCAGAGAACTGATAAAAATGGTAATGTAAAAGATACTGTTGGAAATACCTTTCTTAAAATCGGTGCTTCTATCGCGTTAATTGCTGTTTCATTAAAAATTATTGCTGGAATTGAAGAAACGGATCTGATTAAAGGCGGTATTGTTCTTGGTGGTATTGCTTTGTTGATGGTTCTTATTGGGGTAGTTCTTAAAAATGCAACATCACTGACTGATAAGAATGTCGGTATGAATTTTTTAGCGATTTCTGTTTCAATGCTGATGATGATCCTCATCGTCAAGCGTTTGGCTAAGCTTAATGTTGGTGAAGCCCTCAAAGGCGCAATAATGCTCGGCCTAATTATGAAGATGGTATCGCAAGTTATTCAGACAACCGGCAGAGATAAGGATACGAAACGTACACAGTTTATGTCGCTTGCGATTTCTATTGGCATTCTCGCGATTGTCGTAAAGATGCTTGGCAACATGCCTGTGACAAAAGCAATTAAAGGTATGTCAATGCTAGCTATTCTTATGGTTATGGTTCGCCATACTTTCGAATCTGTTAATTCGCATGCTTTACGAAATAATAATTCTGCTTTTATGGCGCTCGCGGCATCGATGATGATTCTGGCGTTCACCGTCAAGATGCTGGCCAATATACCCATTACAAAAGCTATCAAGGGTATCCTTGCATTAGAAGTGATTTTGGTGATATTTGCTAGAGCAATTCAGAAGATTAATAAATTTTCTGGAACAAAAACATCTGGTAAAGATAGTTTTAGAAACATAACTAAGTATGCGAGCAGCAAGACTTCAAGTTCATCAGTACAAACCGTTGGCGAGTATTCTCAGTTCGGTACAATTATTGGTATGGCGATCGCTTGCTATATTGTTGCTAAAGCTGTTGAGAAACTCGGTTCAATGAGCACTGGCTCGATCGTTAAAGGAACGTTAGCTCTCGTGATGTTAATCGGTGCATTTTCTTCGGCGATCAAGAAAATCAACAAGTCCGCACGAACAGGGTCATCAACAGGTTTGTTCGGCCGAAGTAAAGAGACTACTGGTATAACGTCTTCGTTTGGAACAATTCTGGCGATGACAGTAGCTGTTGTTGGAATCGCACATGCTCTCAATATTGTGGCGAATATTAAGGTTGGCTCGCTTATTAAGGGTATTGCTGCCATTTCGGCGGTGTTGCTTGCTATGAAGCTTCTTTCTAAGACTTCATCTTCCGATAAGCCGCTTAAGAATTTCTTATCTCAGCTTGGAACGCTTATTATATTTGCTGGAACATTGTATACCTTTGTGACAATCCTCAAGCTCGTCGAGAAAATTGATACAAGCACTATGCTCGCATTCTCGGCATCGTTTGCGCTTGTGTTCTTAGGCTTTGCAAAGGGTATTGAAATTTTGAGTAAGATAAGTATTGGTGGAATGGCAAAGGGCGCATTGGCTCTTATCGGTTTACTTGGTATTGTCACTGGTTTGGGATATTTGGTACAGAAAGTCAAAGGCCTCGATGACGCCGGTGCTTCTGGTGGGAGATTCATTGGTAAGATTTTTGGCGGACTTATCGGTGGTTTTGTTGAAGGAATGGCTGGTACGGATATTCTGGCTATAATGGCAAACGACATGAAGTCTTTCATGGATGCTCTCGAAGGCATTCATGATCCGAATCTGTCTATCAGCGATGAAACTGTTAATAGCGTTTCTAATTTGTTTAAGATTGCGGCTCTTATGGTCGGAACCGAAGTGCTCGAGACAATCGGCGATTGGGTTGTAAGCTTTGGTGCTGAAGCAGAGATGGTTGAATCTGGGTCTGAAGCTGTGCAGCCAAACATGTTCGATTCGTTTATCACAACGATTGACCAAATGGAACAAGTCTTTAAGGCACTTAATGGAAAGAAGCTTGAACTTGGTGATTTTTCGATCGATGAGGATGCCGAAACGAAGATTGGCTCATTAGCAACGTTGATGGCGTATGTTTCTGGTGGAACGTTGATTTCTAATCTTGCTTCCTTTGCGAACAAAACATTGTTCGGTCAAGATCAGGGGTTATATGATCAGTTCTACAACAATGTGATTGATTTGTCCAAGATATTCTTGTATTTGAGTAACATTTCAAAAGAATCACCAAATGCTTTTAAACTTGAAAATTTCTCCATTGATGCAAACGCTCATGACAAGATTACGTCTCTTACAGAATTGATGACACTTGTAAGTGTGAGCGATCTCGTTACGACAATCACATCATTTGTTTCTGAAAAAATATTTGGAAATGGTAAAGATGATTCTACAATTTTTAATAGCAACATTGACGATCTGAAGTTGATATTTGACCATATGAGTAAAACTGGTAAGATGTCTATTGGTGAATTCAGTATTGATGGTAGAGCTATAAAAGCTGTCGAGTCACTTACAGAGTTGATTTTGGTTATCGCCGGCGGAACGTTTATGTCAAACTTGCTTACGTTTGTTTCCGCTTCGTTGTTCGGCGATAACAACATGTACGAAACGTTTAAGAAGAACATCACTAGTCTTGGCCAAATCTGTGATGCCTTGAAGACAACGGAAGGTTTTTCGATTGGCGATTTTACGATTGACAGCAATGTGTCGCCAGTACTGAGGTCCCTCGCAAGCCTTATCGGCATCATTAGCCGCAACGGTTTGTTCACCGCTATGGCTGACTGGGCTGTTAAGAGTCTTCTTGGCGATAAAACAAAAGGGTCAGTTGATATTTTTATGGATAATTTCACTGATCTTCAGTCTATCTGTACAGAATTGTCTACAATGGGCGAACTAAGCATTGGTGATTTTACCATCGATGAGAATGTTTCTACTGTACTCGAATCATTGATCGATGTAATTGGAAAAATGTCTAAGGCTGGTTTGGACACGGCATGGAATGATTTTCTTGGTTTGTCATTCTTAACTGGCGAGGACAGTATGACTAATTTTAAAGAGAGCGTCGGTAAACTCGCAACAGCCTTAGTCGATTATGGAAATGCGATGAAGGCTTTCGAGACGCTCGAAGTTGATGATACAACGTTTGGTAAGGCACTAGATGTTGCAGAATCGATTACAACATTCTTTGAAACGTTGTCTGGAGAGAATACAGGCGCGGCTAAGAGTTATGGTTTGGGCGGCATATTCTCGGACGAAAAGAGTAGCGCTACAACTTATGCAGCTAATGTTGAAAAGATTGCTACGGCACTTAATTCTCTGGCCACGATTCCTGCGGTAGAATTTAATCGCGATGATGGTTTCTTGAACGCTATTGAGATGGCTGGGAAAATTACTGAAGTGTTTAGTACTCTTTCGTCCGATAATGATTGGTATAATGACTTTGTCACGTATGCCAGTGATATGTATGATGCAATTGGATCGGAAAACAAAGATCGTACTATTCTCGGTTTACTTAAAAATATTACCAATGCTTCGTTCGATCCGGCGAAAGTGAATTCAGCAGCATATGCAGTTGAAGCTGTGTCAAATGCTGCTGCTGTATTGAGTGCAGCTAACGTTGATGAAGAAAAAGCTGAAGCACTTAGCACGGCCATTCAGACGTTGTTTAATGGCGTTATTAACGTTGATACAATGAATGCCATTGGCGCAGATATTGCCACGTCGCTTATGTCTGGTGTTACGGCTGAGCTTGCAAATGATGATACTACTGGTAATTCTGTTAATGTTGGCTTAAATTCCGTTATTACTCATATGAATAATTTTATTGGAAATGGTGAAAAAGGAACGAATTTCTACACACTTGGCGAAAATATGGTTGTCGGGCTGGCGAATGGTCTTACCGATTCGCATGCTATTGAAACCTTGGCGGCAAATGCTAGAGCAGCCGCAAGGATTGCGTACATGAACGCAAAAGATGAACTTCTGATCGAATCACCGTCTAAGAAGTTTGCTGAGCTTGGCTATTGGTCGACTGAAGGTTATGCGGTTGGTATCGAAAATAATACTGACTCGATCGAAACGGCTACAGAACAGATGGCAACTAATGCGATCGATTCTATGCAGAATAGTCTCGGGCTTCTCAGCTCGATTCTTATGAGTGGTATTGATGATCAACCTACAATTAGACCAGTGCTTGATCTTACTGATGTAACTAATGGTGCTACTCAGCTTGACAGTATGATGGGAAACAAATCTTATTCGATTACTGGCAATGTTTCTGAAAAATTGATTCCTGATAGATTTTATAGAGATATTGAAGCTGAAAACAATACTGAAGTTTTCGATCCAACGTCTATACTTGAATCCATTGACGGGCTTAATATGCGAATCAGTGAGCTTGGAGAAAATATGGCCAACATGCGTGTGGTCATGAACACCGGTGCACTTGTTGGGCAGATTGCTCCGGCAATGGATAGAGAGCTCGGTAAACGTGCAGCAGCAATGTGATGCATATTTCAAAATGACTCAGTTTTTAGGAGGGGGGATAAGTTTTGTATCATTCTATTACGTTTACTTCTGAAGATGGCACTTCGAAGAATACGTGGACTGATTGGGGCTTAATCCCCTCTACTAGACATTCTATGGCAAAAAGGGAAGTATGGAGTAATAAAGTTGACGTGGTCGGCGTTAATAGCCAGCCAGATCTTGTTCGTCCGTATCACGTAAGTCTGGGTCTTAACGTTAATAGTTATAGTGGTTTAACGAATCTTATAAATAAAGATACAGATGATTACGCCACGACAACATATGAATATTCGATTTTAAAGAATGGTAGTGGGTCATTTAATTTTATCGTTGCAGATCAGGATAGATCTTGGATTACGATTTATTCAGAAATCATGAACTTCATGCATGGACAAAAAACGAAGATGATATTTGCCGATGATGATCCGGATACAGTATATAATGTTCTGATTACCGTTGGTGGTTTCCAAAGTGGAAATAACTTTAGTCAGATCAGTATATCATATTCACTTGTAGCTGAATAGAAAGGAGGCGAATGGTATAAATGACTGACGAAGAACTTAGTAAACAGTATCATTCGCTTCGTATATACGATGGAACGTACTCAACAAAGACAACTTCTTACACTGTTGGTGGCGAAACAACTAGAGTTAAACGAAAAATTTGGAAATATTACGATACGTGGATTGATTTTCATCTGATTCCTTTAGCTAGACCAACACTTCCGGTACCGAGTCCAAATGCAAAACTTGTGGCAGTTCCGGGGCGAACCGATCCAATAGATTTAACGACATATTTAACTGGTTCAGTCACATATAAGAATCGCACAGGTTCGATTCAATTTGCGACAGATGTTGATTTTGTTGAAGAAAAGCTCGGCGGATGGGTTGAGTTTGATAAGAAACTTAATTCCTTGTTTCACGGTAAAGTTGTTAGGTTTTGCCTACAAGATGATCCCGCTTGGTTTTATGCCGGATACATACAAGTAGCTCAATGGCAAACTGGACAGAGTTTCTCAACAGTTACGTTAAATTATGACGTTTATCCTTTCAAGAAAGATATGAATTGTTCTGTGGAAATGTGGCTGTGGGATTCTTTCAGTTTTGACGACGGGATTATTTGTTATTTGAATAACATAACGGTTGATGGATCATTCGATGCTACGGTCATCGGTTCTACCGAGAAGATCGCTCCCAGATTTGCTGCGACTAATACTGACTCTGCAAGTCCAATGATAGTTTATAAGTATGAAAACAAGAAATGGGTCAGTTATGGAAACGTACCGACAAGCAGTATAACATCGAAATCAGCGATTATTCCGAGATTAATTATCGATAACGGTGTAAATAAATTGCGATTTAAAGGAAACGGAACAGTCACTATGGATTATAGGAGGGGGATGCTGTAAATGTATAAAATTTATATTATTAAGAACACTTACGGTATGGCCCGTTCTAATTTCGATTCCAATAAGTTGCTATTGTGGGATCCAGAGTCACAGTCTGATATTTATTCGGTTATCGGTCCTACTGGAAAAGAAGAATTAAATAAAGCGGCATCGTTAGAGTTTACGATGTTGCCGACAAATATTCGGTATAATTCGCTTACTCGTAAAGCTACTTCGGTTTTTCTTTATGACGATGATACGCTGCTCTTCGAGGGACGCGTTTCCGGAATTTCTACTGATTTTTATAAACAGCGCAAAGTTGTGTGTGAGGGGACTCTGGCATATTTAGCCGATACGCTTCAGCCTGGTGATCAGGTCAAGACTACTGACAAGAACAACCAAACTACGACGTCAGCTCGAGAAGAAACCATTCTTGCACATGTACAGAGACTTGTTGACTATCATAATACGCAGATAGGTGACGATAAAAAGTTGTCTGTCGGATCGGTTGTTGTATATGACACAGATGGAACTACAGATATCGCAAGTACGAAGACTAAGAAATTTGATTCTAGCGGCTGGCGTTCGACGTGGGATGCTTTTCAAGAAGATTTAATTGATAAGTACGGCGGCTATGTTACGATCGATTCATCAAGCGGTAGCATGGTTCTTAGCTATACGCCGCTTAGTGCAACCGAGAATCCTTCATCCATTTCCTTTGGCGTAAACATGATGGAAATGTCTGAAGAAGAAGATACGGATGACGAGATTTTCACAATTCTTTACCCGCTCGGTGCCGATGAAGTAACCCTTAGTGAAAAGTACATGAATGTTTCTAATGCGGCCATTAAGAAATACGGAAAGATTTATAGGGTTGAACAGTTTGATGATGCTAGTACGGAAGCAGAGTTACGTACAAGAGCACAAGAGTTCATTAATGAAAAGTTTAGGTATACCCCGAACTATAATGTTAAAGCTATTGATCTTTATCACCTCGATGCTAGCGACAAGAGAATTTCTGTTGGACAGACCGTGCTATTAAAATCAAAATGGCACAGTTTGGATAAATCCGATCTGTATGTTACCACTGCCGACTATGACTATGCCAATCCTGAAAATGATAGCTTTACTATAGGTGACCCGAAGCAGGATAAAGAAAGTAAAAGCAAAACATTGTCTGGGCAAACAAGCTCTACATCTAGACGTGCCAGTAGTGCGGCTTCTGCAGCGTCGTCGTCATCTAGAGTTATTGCTACAAATCTGGACAATTATATTAAAATTGTTGGTGAAAAGCTTCAAATTCAATCCGAGTGGAATGCAACAGTCGTCAGTAAATCTGGAGAAATGCAAACTCAGATTGATCAGAATGCCGAACGCGTGTTACTTGCTGCACAGGCATTGATGGGTGGAATCGGCGAAGAAGAGGAACCATGGACGAGGTTATCAGAATTTACCGTAAGTGATGAAGGTATTAAGGGAATTGTTGCGGCGACTGCGGAAAACGAATCGATGCTTGATGAACAAGGTAACATCATTGCTGATCATTATACATTAATCACGCAGAACGAAACGATGATCAGGCAAGAAGCGATTGATAGGCAAAATGGTGATAATGAGTTGTCTGGTGTGATCACCCAAACTGCCAGTACTCTTCGATCGGAATATAAGAACGCTGACGAAGGGCTAAGCAGTACAATTACACAGACCGCTGGTCAAATCAGAACCGAGTTGTCAGATGAGATCGAAGGTGTTAATTCAACAATCACCCAAACTGCCAGTACTCTTCGATCGGAATACGAGAGCGCCGATAAGACGTTAAAATCCAGTATTACTCAAACAAACAAAAAGATCCAAACCGAAATAACCGATCGCACAAATGCTGATAACGTTTTACAAACACAAATCACACAAAATGCTGATTCTATTGCATTAAAAGTTTCTGCCGGTGATGTTGCTACACAGTTGACTGTTGAATGCGGAAATGTGAGTATTACAAACGGCAATCTGTATGTTGACGGGGTCGTTACAGCAGATGCTGTACAAAGCGCTATTGGTAAAATGGATTATGTAGTTGTAAAAGCAATCCATGCATCTAAAGCGTTTAGTATCGGCGATACTGTTGCTAGCGGATTATGGTTGACAAAAGATAAGTTAAGTACAGTGGTTCAATCTTTTGGAACAATTACAACGAGCGGCACAACTGTAAGCATTCCATATACTATGCTTGATGGCTCATCTGGTATACTAACTTTTGACAAAGTAGCTTCAATAAGTGGCAGTTGGAGTGGTAATAAATTTACCGCCACAAAAAGCGCGAATGGATCGAGCTCAGTTAGTACGTCTATTTATCTTAATGGCGATGGCAATGATAGTGATAATTTTACCGTCAAAGTTAACGATGGGACGAACACCACTATAATTAGTAAATATGTCTATCTTGTGCTTGATTCAACGAAGATGGTAGTTTACGGATATTTGGGGACAAGCACGAGTGATAGATCGCGATATGGGTCCATCAGTGTTTCGTCTATATATTCCGCTGGCGTTTCCTCAGTAACTTTATCCGATTCATGGAGTAGCAATACTTATAAAGTCACTGCATCAAATAAAGAAACAATTTCGACAAAAGTATACGCTGGTGGTTATGCTGAGGATGATGGAACCGATAGTTATTTTTATGCTCAGGTTTACTACTACGATTATAGCACTGATTCCGCCGGAGTAGCAACTCAGGTCCATAAGCGAAAGTTATATTTGGTTGAAGATTCTTCCAATAAGAAGGTGATGGTACGTTCCGCGAATTCTACTTCTTCTGGAAATCTTTACGGAACTATCTCCACAACTGATACGTATAATGCTGGATATGACGCTGGTAAAACCGCTGGATTAAGCACAACCATAAGCGCTACAGGTTCATGGGCAAATCAGATGTATACGGTTAAGGCGACAAATGGTACAAAATCCGTTTCGAAATCGTCTGATCCAGTATATGCCGAAGCACAAGGATCAGCTCAGAATAGCAACTTTTCAGCAGTAGCTTATTATGTGAGTGGAAGTACGCATATTACTCTTCATTCTACAACGTTATATTTGGTTGAAGATTCTTCTAATAAGAAAGTATACGTTAAGTCATCGAATAGTCTTAGTAGCGGAACATCGTATGCTGCTATCTCCACAACTGATACGTATAATTCTGTGACATTGTCAAAATCGTGGAGCAGTGCAAAAACGTCTTGTACGATATCGGCTTCCAATGGTAAAAGTGTAACGATCGACACCAATTACAATGACGTGATTCTAAATCCTTCAGGTCATACAGAAGGTAATACAGCTGAAGAACCGACGATCAGCGTTAAGATGAATTATGGTTTAGAATTTACAGTCGCTAAGATAACTTTGGATAATCAGAATGCACAAACATTAAAGAATTTCGATAGTTCTAACAAAAAAGGTACAGCAGCGATCACTGTCGGGGTCACTCCATCATTTGGTGGGGATACGAGTACTGTTACATATAAAAATACTATAATAGTTGATGCTTCTGAAGCATATAGTGCTGGTATGGATCACTTATCGTCGACTGATAAGATAACTGTTCCAAGTGCTGGTGCAACTGATTCAACAAATAATATAAGTACACCAAAAAAAGAAGCGAGTGATTTGGCTACAGCAATTAAAACACTAAATAGCAAGTTTGCTGGAAGAGGATATATATATTTTAAAGTTACTGCTGGTGATACATCAAAATATTTTTACTTTGCCGTAGGTTAAAAATAAAAAGGAGGTCTAAAAATATGACTTGGAACGAACTTGATGAAATGGCTCGTAATGCCGTTGTTGACGCTCTGGCTGAGCGTGAGGTAACTATTCAGACGACTAATCTGCAGCAGTTGTGGAGCGGTTCGGTGATGGAGATTCGCCGGTTGCTGTACTGGGTCGGCAACTATATTGCGATTGTGGAATACAACACGATGACTGAGGAAAAAAACGTGACTCTGTACGAAAAGAGCTGATCTGATTGGCTACAAAAATCACAATTAAAGACCAGCCGATTGCGAAAAATTTAGGAATTCTGCAAAATGCTACGTATGGCAATGAGGTACGTGAAGCTATTGCGGAATCCCTTGAGCAATGCGCGACAACTGGTCCGAAGACAATCACATCAACAAATAAAGCTTACATTAAGCGTGTTAGAACTTCTGTATTTGGTGAGGATGTTCGTGATGCTATTGTATGCAGTATTAAACAGTGCTACACCGATGCAAGTATCGACATTACGTCTGCCGCTACGAAGTACGTCAATAAGGTTACATCCGCTATTTACGGATATGATCTACAAGACTATCTCGTAGCAGCTATTCAGCAATGCTATAAAGATATGAATAAGGTTTGACATGAAAATACAAATCAAAATGACTCAGAAATCGAATGCTGAATATTACGGTGTGGAAATTGGTTCTATAGTTACGGAAGAGTTCGAGAAGTATGTTGCCGCTGTTGTAGCTAGTGAGATCGGCAATGTTTCATATGAGGCTTGCTGTGCTCAGGCTATTGCGTGTAGAACATATGCTTGGCGTTATATTTTAAAATCCAAGCCTGTCTCGGACTCTTCCGCTTCAGCTCAGGCTTTTAGAATTAATAGATATTCTGGCAAATACCAGAACGCTATCGACGCGGTGAACGATACAGCTGGTCAGATTCTCACATATGATGGTAATCCTGCTGACACATATTTTTCGCAAAGTAATGGCGGTTATACAGTTAGTAGTGAAGAACAATGGGGAGGATCTAGGCCGTATCTTATGTCTAAACCGGACACTTGGGATAAGGCCATTGGAGCACATCGGCTAGGTCACGGTGTAGGCATGAGCCAGAATGGTGCTAAGTACGCTGCGTCGACTGGCGTTAATCACGAAGATATTTTGGCATTCTATTATCCGGGAACAGAAATTACTCAGATCGATTACGAGGGAGATGATGATGTGGCTTCTAAAAAGATTACTCTTAAGGCGTTTATCGATGGAGTACTCAGTAATGCTTCTCGTATCAGATACTATAAACTTGGTAGAAGCGGCAATGGTGGATATAGTGATTGCGTTGGACTTGTGATTGGCGCTCTGAGTCTTGCCGGGACGAGTTGGAATGGTACGCATGGATCGAATTATGGCGCCAGATACAGAACTAAGAATCTCCGCAAGATTACATCTGCTTCTCAGCTCAAACAGGGCGAACTGATTTACAAAGCTCGAAATCCTGGCGATGCCAAATATGACTCTGCCGTAATCAACAGCAAGTATAAGAATAGCGGCGATCTTAAAGACTACTATCATGTTGGTGTGGTTCTTACGGTTAACCCATTGAAGATTGCCCATTGTTCTAGTGGCGGAATGCATTATGACACTAAGTTAGGGAAGTGGGGTTATGCTGGGGAATGCACTCTGGTTGACTATACTGCAGCTTCTACGACTACTGAATCTACCGCCGTAAATGCTTCTGAAGGAGATAATGATATGGAAGGAAAATGCATCGTCGATGTGCCAAACGATACAAACGTAAATGTTCGGGCAAGTCGGTCTACAAATTCGAAAAAGCTTGGAATGATTAATGAAGGTTCCGAGGTTACTGTCGAATCTGATGATGGGACTTGGTGTAAAGTAAAATTTGAAGGATATGTGATGAGCAAATTCCTTAAACAAAAGAATTAACCCAGAAAGAATAAGGAGGAATGAAGAATGAAATCCAATAACTATAATCTTGTGCAGCTTGCTCTTGCGCTTGATGGCATGGCTTCAAAGAAGCTTCCTATCAAGTTGTCATATGCTATTGTCAAAAATCGTGAAACTCTTCGCACATTGCTTGATCCGTATGAAAAAGCGCTTGCTGAACTTATTGATCGATTTAAGGATAAATCTACTGGTACAGCGGCTAATGGTCTTCCTATTTTCTCGGAAGATGTTCAGCCTGAATTCGATGCCGAACTTGAAGATTTGCTAAACCTCAACGTGGAGTATGATCCGTTTACAATTAAATATGATTTCGATAAGTACGACGATAATAAGTTCGATGCGCTTACTCCAATGGAGCTTGCTAAGATTTCGTTTATCTTTGACAAAGAGGAAGAGATTAAAGAAGACGACATCCAGATTACGGTTGAATAAGAATTCAAAATGACTCAGTTTTTTGCTATATGGAGGTGATTTGAAATGGGCTTTGAAGAAAAAGATGAAGAGTTTGATGAACTGGTTGAGAATGCCGAGCACGATTCGAGTGATATTTCTACTATTGAACCGGAACTGTCTCTCGTAGATGATCCTGCGCTCGACAATAATGACGAAGAAGACGTGCCCGTTGTTGAGGAACAAGAAGAGCAAGCCAGCGATAGTGATATTCCCGGATGGAAAACTATCTATGAAGATACTCTTGAAAAAGGCATTTATTTTGCCGATGTATTTCCGAATCAAGATTATCGAATCTATAAAGATGGTTATCTGTTCCTTACAAATAATCGTATCGTTAAACTGAGTGATATTTCTAAGGTGTCTATCATGATTCCCGAAGAAAATAGAGCGCTTGTGTCGGTTCATCGAATCGGAAAGGTCGGGTGAGTGATATTTGATCGACTATCAAGTTATGTGTCAGGCTTTTACCAAGTTGGTGAATGATGGCTGGGGTTACGTTCCCGGTATGGATGGTCAGCTGCTAACCGAAGAGATGCTTGAGAATATTACGGACGAAAATGCTAAGAATGCCGGTACCCGGTGGATTGGTAAGCATGTCGTAGACGCCGAAGGAATGCTTAAGTATGTTTTTGGCATGCTTGGCAATCTTATTAAGGTCGAAGAAGGTGAATCTTTCTTCCAGACCGTCCATGATAAATATTGCTCGACTACTGGTCAGCTTCCTAAGGGCGGTTTGAAACCCGGCTCCATTGTGTTCAAACGTCGAGGCGGAACGTTTAATCATGCCGGTATTTATGTTGGTGATGGTAAGGTTATCGAGGCGAAGAACATCAAACTCGGTGTTATTTTGTCTCCTATGAGTAACGATTGGAACCGTTGGGGCGAATTGAACTTTGTTGATTATGGCAACACTGTTCCGAAAGTTATTGCCGAAAAGCCTAAAAAGGATCTCCGTGTTCTGCATGGCGATGCAGTGATTATCTCTCCGAACAAGACCCCGATTAATGTTCGTGAAGGCGATAATGCTGGGGCAAAGGCTATTGATCAGGTCGTTGAGGGGACTAAGATGAATGTTCTCGATGATTGCGGAGAGTTCTGTAAAGTTCAGTATATTAAAACCGGTTATGTCATGAAGAAGTTTCTGAAGGGAGTATGATGCTTATGATGCCGATTGGAGAGCTCATAAGTCTGGCAATTAGCACGGTAATTTCGATTTTCAGCGGCGTGATTCTTTGGCGAATTAAGGAAAATGCTGCGGATAATAAAGATTACCGTGCGCAACGAGAAAAAGAAGAGAAGGCTCGTGATGAGATGTCTCTTGGAATTGCCAGAGTTATGCTTATCAACTTTTATGAAATGGCAATTGCTAGAGGATATTATACCATCGACGAACGGCAGGTTTACGGTAAACTTTTTGATGCCTACAAGAATGCTGGCGGTGATGGCGTAATTGATGACATTGCTCCGATGCTTGCCAAGCTTCCTACAGAACCTAAAACCTCCAGAATCGAGATGAGCGGACATGAATATTAACTGGAAAGTACGTTTTCGAAACAAGGTTTGGTTGACTTCGTTTATTTCGGCAGTCATTGTATTTGTTTACACGGCACTTGATTTGTTTGGAGTGATTCCTCGTGTCGAACAAACAGCATTGCTCAGATTGGTCGATTGTGGACTGTTTATGCTGTCTATGGTTGGGGTTATTGTTGATCCGACAACCGAAGGCATTGGCGATAGTAAGAGAGCACAGCAGTATGTGGAACCGTGGCAGGATGGAATTAGTGATATTCCTAACACGGTTGCTGAGGTCAATGAAGAAGACGATGAAAACGGATGAGGAGATGATAAGACATGAGCTTTAATAATAAGGTATATGATATTCTGAAATGGATTGCACAGATCGCTCTTCCTGCTTTGGCTACTCTGTATTATGCCTTAGCTGGTATTTGGAATCTGCCGTATCGTGAACAGGTGATGGCGACCATTACCGCGATCGATACGTTCTTGGGAATTATTCTTGGTATTTCGTCCTATACGTACAAGGGTGACGGTGCTCTGTTGTGCAAGGACGGAGGTGACGATGTTATCGTGAGCATCGATTCCGATGACGAGGATGTTCTGAAGAATGCCAAGATGTTGAATCTGCGTGTCGAAACATTGGATGCTGCAGAGTTTGCTATCGAAGCGAATGACATTGAGTGATATTTGATTTTGGAGCTGTTGAAATATACAGCTCCTTTTCTTTTTGCCTCGAAATTCGCAGTTTGTATTATAGGGAAACCTATAAACAATTTAAGGAGGAAAAAAAATGTTGTATCGAAATTATGAACTGCCCGAGTTAAGCGACTATCAGGGATGTATCGATGAAAAAGAGTATGAGGAGATTATCGAACGCCTGAAAAGGGAAACAGATCGAAGGTTAGATGATATCGAATATGCTAAGGCCATTTTTGATTGTTTCGGTATCCTATATGACGGAAAAGGGGGTATATTTTACGAGGATAGAGGCTGGTGAAATATACAGCCCCTTTTCTTTTTATTCTAATCCAGCGTTAGCTTAGAGCCTATCCTAGAATAAAACCTCGCATTACACCAGATTCGGGTTACAGACTTTCTCGTTATATTTTCATGGTCGAGAACACGGAAAGGAGCAGCTTGACATGAGCAATCAGATATTTTATACTGATGATGCGAACCTTGGCAACTTAACGAAATCGCCTCTTACAAGAGAGGAGATTAATATGGATGATACTATTAAGCTGATCGATTTTGTTGATATTTGGTTAAACACTTTTAAGAAGAACACAGTTAAGGCTGCATCATTCTCAAGACTTGAGTGCTCTCGGAATGTACTCAGAAGATATTCTATAGCTCAGAAGGAGATCGGGCAGATTGACTTCTTTGACTTGCAAGAATACATTAATGAGTTGGTTAAAGCCGGATACGGTATGAGCGGTTTGAAGAAGCAGTTCCGTATAGTATCTTCGCCGCTCAAGCAGGCAGCAGCTATTAAGATAATTAAGGCTGATCCGTCCGTTGGTGTTCGACTGCCTGTTGAGTCGAACGTGCAGAAGAAAGCAAAAGATATTTCGGCTTATACGACCGAGCAGCAGGAAAAGCTGAACAGGGTTGCCAAGAGTGAAGAAGGAAACGTTGGATATTTAGCAGTTTTATTCATGATCGAAACGGGATTGCGTATGGGGGAATTACTTGCTCTGAAGTGGAAAGATATTCAACTTGATCGGAGTCGAATGCACGTTCATGCCACAATCATTAATCCCATGAGCAATAAGAATTCTGCTTATCAGGATTCCCCAAAAACTAAGTCGAGTAATCGGATAATTCCTCTAACGGTTAAGGCCAAAGCGATTCTTCAGAAGCTCAGAGCTGTAGCAACAACTGGATGGGTTTTCGAGCAGAACGGCGAAAGATATTCTTATAAGAAACTGATGTGGCAGACAAAGAAACTTTGTAAACTAGCCGGCGTTCCTTATGGTGGAGAACATGTGTTTAGACATACGTTCGCTACTAATTGTTACTACAAAGGTATTGAGGTAAAGATATTGAGCCGGCTGCTTGGCCATTCATCGGTAACGGTGACGTATAACACTTATATTCATTTGTACGGCGATGGTTTTGACGAAATGTATGCAGCTCTATGCATGTGATAAGTAAGCGGTCTGCAAAACCTTTATTCTCCAGTTCGAATCTGGATGGCACCTCGGAAACTTTATATGATCAGCGTTCGAGAAGTGTCGAGCGCTGATTTTTCTTTTGCCGAGACCTTTACTATAAAAATGAATAATTATGAGACGATTTCGTTTAAAAATACAAGTTGGTTTATGGAGAAATTATTCTAAAATTTTTTTGGAGGTGTTTTACATGAAAAAATTTGCTGAAATTTTGAAAACCGGCTTCGAGAAGTTTAGAAGAATGATTGGCGGTTTGTTGTATTGGATTAATTATCCGTTAGCTGAACTTGATTTGCGCATTGCCGGATATATCATTTATGGCATGCACATTGTGTTTGATCTTGATCACAATTCAGTGAAAATGGTAAAAAAAATTACTACAGCATATATTAACTATTTTCATTACTATCTGCCGAGCATTATTCGAGGCGAAAGTAAAGATCTCGATGACTGGGTTCATGGCGAATTCACGAGAATCGACTCTGAGTTTTGATTAATTTTTTTCTATAAAGAACGAGCTCTTTTTACAAGGGCTCTTCTTTTTTACAACTTACTTTATGGAAAGCCTAATAAAAAACTGGAGGTGTTTTTATGTTTATGTTATGGTATTGTGTTGTGATGGCTCTGAATTTCTGGCGAATTCCGCTAGCAGCGATTCACGGGCTCGCTATTACGTTTTATGACATTTATAAATACGGATCGATCGTTAAGGACGAATATGTTATTGATGATATTATTCGATACGATTTATTTCGTATTTGTCATTGGTGGTATAATACGGTCTGGCGAATGCTCGGAATAGATCCGGATGAGATGGAGCCAGCAATTAACGAATACTTTATCGAAAAATATGGGACGATCCACATTTTTGCAGAATAAAGGTTTCTTAAAAAGAGCTCTTTTTTACAAGGGCTCTTTTTTTTACAACTTACTTTATGGAAAGCCTAATAAAAAATTT
>Ga0065709_1000068_pt1 | contig 17285 bp, 15 predicted proteins | sample Hoacrofraction14_2_FD_59096 | JGI IMG/M metagenome (GOLD analysis project Ga0065709, IMG submission 59096) | Hoatzin crop microbial communities from Cojedes, Venezuela, sample from fiber fraction 14 v1 | ecosystem: Host-associated > Birds > Digestive system > Esophagus > Crop | place: Venezuela...
TTGGGTGAGTTCCTCGCGGCAGGTGCCCAGTTGCTTGAGGGCGTCCTCGGTGCGGGCGTTAGCAGCCTCGAGGCCTTGTTGCAACTCGTTNCGCTCCTTGACAAGCGCCTCGGCATCGCCAGTGGTGGCGGTGAGTTTCGAGAGTTGCGCCTGGAATTCCTCGGCACGCNTGGTGGCCTCGTTTTTCTGATGTTTCAACTCGTCGANGCGGTTNGCCAGGTCGATGTCGCGGCGTTTCTGGATGTCGGCNGTTTCCTTGTTGCGGCGCTCCANGTTGTCGAGTTGCTTGGTGAGTTGCTCNTTGCGCTCGCGCAGTTGCGTGGTCGTGGCGTTGGCCTCGGTGAGGGTCGCGATTTGCTGCTTGAGGTCGGCAATCTCGCTGTCCTTGCGCATGCCGGCTTCCTCAAATTTGTTGAAACGCTGNTGCGCTTGTGCGGCGAGNGCCAGGTTTTGCTTTGACTCCTCGAGTTCGGCTTGCANCGACTTGATTTGCTCCTGTGCCTTCTCGAGTTCCTCGTTGCTNTCNGTTTGCTGGGGGACATTCTTGGTGGCCTCCTCGAGCTTGGACTGCAGTTCCTCGTTGAGCTTGGTGAGGCGCTCGATTTCGGCNGCNTNNTCGCCNTTGNCTTGTTGCGTCTTGATGACCTTGATTTTGTTGAGCAGACCCTTNTTGTCGACGTCGAGTTGCTCGTTTTGCGACTTCAACTCTGCCACTTGCTTGTTGAGGTCGGTGGTTTGCGACTGAGCGGCGCGNCGTTGCGCCTCGCTGTCGGCGAGTTGCTTGCGCAGATTTTCGACCTTTTCNTGNNCTTGCGCGATTTTATCNTGAGCCTGTTGCACTTGGTTGGTCATGGCGGTGCGCTCGTTGTTCCACGCCATGGCGGTGTCGGTGCGCACNTGGTCGATATANTGGCTGAGCATCTTGGCGAGCGGCTCGGGCAGGCCGTCGGTTGCGGGCGCGTTGTCGGCGACCGTGTTCACCGGCAGCGTGGTGGGCTTGGGTGAGGCGGCAGGTTGCGCGTGTGTTTCCTCCTTAAAGGGGTTGACAAAACTCTGGCGTGAGCGCTCCATGTAATCGAGTTCTTCGGTCGACTCGTCGTTGAGCCCGAAGGCGCGTTTGAGGGTTTCAAGAATTGACATAGCGTTATNGCTTTAGTTGTTAAAAATCAAGGATTTGAGCCTTGCTCGGGCTTAAGCACGACGGCGTTGCCCTGCTGGCCGTTGATGGCGACCTTGAGCGGCTTGTCGANGTGAATCACGCGCAACAGGGGCGTGTGATACACATCGGGCAGGCTGTCGAGGTAGTCGGTATCGATGAAGCCATCGTCGGCGGTGCTNCCCACGGTGAGGTAGCCCACGCCGAACGAGGTGAGATTCTGGAAAAAGTGNGTGCCCTGNCTCGGCTCGATGCGCTTGCCAGGAATCGAGGTCTCGACGATGATGGCGGCTTGCGAGATGGCGGCCCACTTCACGGGNACGCCCAGTGCGGGGTCGCTCGACCCCCATCGTCCCACGCCGATGAGCATGTATTGCGCCCCACGCTCGGCCATTGTGCGATTGACGTGCTCGACCTGAGCCGCCGCCTCGATGTTGTTTTGCATGCCGAACTGGTCGGGCCGCATCACCACGATGTCGTGGATGTCGGTATAGACGCCGTGTCCCAGCGCCCGCGTGGTGCGCAGCAGCACTTGCGGACCGGTGGCATCGAGCACCTCGTGGTCGACCATCTCCTTGCGGTCAATCATCGGGCGAATTTGCAGCCAGTAGAGGCGGCCGCGGTGCCCCTGCGCAAGTTCCTCGGGTGTGGGCAAGACGCCCGCAAACTCGATTTCCACGGGTCGTTGCATCTGCTCGGCNCCCGTGTTGAGCATGAACTCGATGGCGGGTGCCACGGGGCTCACGCCGTGCTGCAGCACGTTGGCAAAGGTGATGACCTTGCGGCCCGGCTGNCTGTCGTTGTCGACGATGCGGTCGTTCTGGAAGTCGTAGGTCGACGCGATGTAGCGCAAGTCGCCCTGCTCGGCAGCNTGCTGCACGGGCACGGTGACGATGTTGAACGCCTCGTCGAGGGTGAACTCGCCGCGGTCGTGCGCCGTGTCGAGGGCGTAGAATTGCTGCTGCGTGTCGCGCAGAGCAAGCTGCGTGGTGCTCGTTTGCAGCACATGCCGTGGATGCCGCGGCGAGAACCGCAGCGACAATCCGCCATCGACGATGTATTTACCCAGCCCCACAGCCAGTTCGCACACGCCATCGCCCGCAGCCTCNTCGCCCACGGGATAGTAGTTGAGCGAGCGCCCCACNCCCGAGAACGACGGGTAGAACAGCCCATCGCCGTGCATGGTGCCCGCCACGCCCTGAATCACCACNGCCATCTTCTCNTGGTCGATGACGTTGCTCGTGGCGGTCATGTAGGCCTTGCTCTCGGCCATAAACACCGAGGCATAGACCGCCTTGACCGCCGCCGCGAGCATGCGGATGGTGCGGTCGCGGTCGGGCAAGTGAGGCACCATGTAGGTGGCATACACGCCNGCAAAACGGCTGGTAGTGGCTGTCCTCGAGCAAGCTCGAACTGCGCACGGCAAACGGCTCGTCGATGACGTCGTAGATAGCCGCAAAGTCGTCGTAGAACAAGTCGGGCAACTGCGCCTTGAGGAACGCCTTGAGGATGTCCTCGTCGGGCGCATCGCTCAGCGCCAGCGGGTAGAGCCCGTTGTCCTCCATGAAGGCGTCAAACACGTCGGTACACAGCACCACCGTGTGCGGAATCTGAATCGACATGCCNTCGAAATCGTCGCACTCGGGATGATTCTTAATCATCGCGTCGATAAANGCNANNCCGCGGCCCTTGCCGCCCAGCGACCCCTGCCCGATGCGGGCAAAGTTGGAGTACTTGTCAAAGCGCTCGCGCTTGAACTCAGCCACCACGCCGCGNTTTTTCATGCGGCGATACTTCACGATGAGGTCAAAGAACAGCTGNCGCACGGCAGGTGCCTCGTCGATGTCNACAAAGCGGTGCATCTCGACCACCTGCGCCAGCGGGAACAGCGCACGCGAGTAGAGCCACCGCGAGATGTCGTTGCGGTGGGCGTGATAGAGTAACGACTCGGCAGGAATGTCAAACACGCGGTTCTGTAACTCCTTGAGGTTGTGAATGCGCATGATTTCGCGCCCGCTACCTGGCTCGCGGATGATGAAATCGCCAAATCCAAATTTACTCATGATGGCGTTCCCCAGGTCCACGGGTAGCTTCTTGGAGTTCTTGTCNATAAACGTGCCGTCGAACTTGGCCACGCGCATGCGATTATCGGCATCGCTCGACTCGATGATAATGGGTAAATAAGGGTCACGACAGCGCAGCTCGTGCGCCAGGTCGATACCTGCCAGTCGTTGTTTCACGCCCCCGCGTTTAAACGACACGTCGCTAATCACCCCCAGCATCCCCTTGTGGTAGATGTCGTAGAGCTGCAGCGCTTCTTCGTAGTCGCGTGCCAGCATCACCTTGGGCCTGCCGCGCATACGCAGCATGGCCTCGTGGGCGTTAAGTGCCTCGGTGGCAAANCGTTGCGATTGCCGCAGCAGGAACTTGTAGAGCGTGGGCAGAATCGANGAGTAGAAGCGCACCGAGTCCTCGACGAGCATAATCATCTGCACGCCCACGCCGTTCACNTCGTCGGGTGCATTCATCTTGTCCTCGAGAAGCTTGATGATGGCAACAATCAGGTCGACATTGCCCAGCCAGCTGAACACATAGTCGACGTGCGACAGGTCCTCATTGGCGAGTCGCCGCGACACCTCGCGCGAAAACGGCGTGAGCACCACAAATGGCATCGCTGGATAGCGCTCCTTGATGAGGCGCGCNTGGGTGAAAGTGAGCGACAAGTCGCCCGCAGGCATCGAAATGAGCAGGTCGAACGACGTGTCCTTGAGCAACGCAAGGGCCTCNTCGTAATTGCTCACGCGCACGATGCGAGGAGGCGAACTTAAATTCAGCGAGACATACTCCAGGTAGATTTGCTCCTCNAGGCGGCCATCCTCCTCGAGCATAAACGCATCGTAGGTCGACGCCACCAGCAGCACACTGTAGATGCGCCGCTGCATCAGCTTCGAGAAAGCCGTGTCCTTGAAATAGAGTTGACTGAGTAATGCCTCGTTCATAGTTTCGCTTTTAACCGAAGACACAAAGTTACGNAATTCCCCCGACACTTCCACCATTCTTGCAACTAAAGTTATCAACAATTTGCAACTNTTTAAAAAAGGTTAAACCCTGCACAAGGTTTGGGTGAAACAAAAGAAAATTGTGTATTTTTGACACCCTTAAAAGTGAGAGACTGAAAGAGTATGGACGAAAAAACATATCAAATTACCGCGCAACCAACGACCGACTGCTTGGTGATTTCACTCGGTGGCCGCATCGACTCGGCAAACTCGACCGCTGCCGAAGCCGAAATCCTTGCCTTGCGCGAGGAACATCCCGAGCAAAGCCTGCAACTCGACCTGAGCAACCTCGAGTACATCTCGAGTTCGGGCCTGCGTGTATTGCTGAAGCTGCAGAAACACGAGCCCGGCGGCGTGAAGCTCGTCGAGGTGGGCGATGTGGTCTACAACATCCTCGAAACCACGGGTTTTAACCGCATCTTTGATGTGCGTCGCAAGCCCCGCGAAATCACTATCGATGGCTACGAGGAAATGGCGCGTGGCGCCACTGGCGTGGTCTATCGCGTCGACGACGACACGATTCTCAAACTCTATTCTCCCGGCAACCCTATCATCTTTGCCGAGGAAGAGCAGCGCAAGGCCCGCACAGCCCTTATCGCTGGCGTGCCCACCGCAATCCCCTACGAAATCGTGAAGTGCGGCAGCAGCTACGGCGTGCTCTTTGAACTCGTCAAAGCACAAACGGCTGCAGCCGTCATCATGGCCGATACCGACGAGAACCTCCCCAAGTGGGGTCNGAAACTGGGCAACTTGCTCAAGGAAATTCACTCGCGCGAGGCCGACACCACGCAGCTGCGCAACATGAAGGACATCTATGCNGNCNACATCAATTCGCTCGATGNCTACATCACCCCGCAGCAAAAGGAACAAGTNCTCAACACGATGGCGCAGATTCCCGACCGCACCACGATGCTTCACGGCGACTTCCACACGCGCAACGTCATGCTGCAAGATGGTGAGTTCCTGCTCATCGACATGATTGANTGCGGCTGGGGTCACCCCATCTTTGACCTCTCGATGAACGCCATTTCGTCGATAGAAGATCCTGTGAATTCCCACCTGTTCACGGGTATCACCGAAGAGCGCATCNTTCCCCTATGGGAGAGCATCATCTCAACCTACTTCGGCTTCGACACGCGTGAGCANATCGACCNAGCNCGCGAAATNATCGNNGCNTGCNCNTGCCCCCGCNTNNTGTGCTTCCCNGCCATNATTCCCGAGCAAACCGATGAGTGGAAACGCTGGATGGCAGACCGTGCTTTAGCCCACCTCGACAAGTTCCCCGACGCTGTCCAGCACCTCAACGAACTGTTCTAACCCAACCCACCACATACCACAAGTGCACCGCCCCACCACAAGCCAGTGCACTTGCTGTTTTTAGCGATAGCGTCAAGTTTAACCATTATTAACTTGATTACTATTAGTTACTAGGTAACCGATATTTCAAAAAAACTGTACCTTTGCTGCGGAAATTGACACGAAAACAAGAAAAGCTATGGCTCATAAAGAGATTGACATTGAGTATCGCACGTGCCCCATTCGCCAGGTGGTGAGCCGCTTTGGCGACAAGTGGTCGCTGCTGGTGCTCTATCACTTGCATCATCGAGCTAATGATGGTGTGATGCGCTTTGGCGAGTTGCATCGACAGATGAACGACTGTTCGCAGAAGATGCTCTCGCAGACGCTCAAGAAACTCGAGCAAAATCACCTGGTCGACCGCACGCTCTATCCCGAGGTGCCCCCGCGCGTGGAGTATGCTCTCACGCCGCTGGGTCGGTCGCTCATGCCCAGCATCGATGCGCTGGTGCAGTGGGGCCAGGAGCACTTTGAACAAGTTGTAACCCCTTAGTCCTGAAAACGATATGGCTCAAAAACAAGCAAAACAGCAACGCCCGTCCACAGCGATGCGCGTTGCCCAGCAGGTGGTGATGCTACTCACCTGCCTGCTCGTGCTGGCCGCAACCGCCATCAACCGTGATGGCCGCTTGATGGGCAGCGATGCCTCGCAGTGGTTTGCCCCCGCCGCGCCTGCCGATAGCACAGCCGCCGAGATTCCTGCCGACACCGTGACCTATACCGACAGCGGCATGATGGTTGTTCACACCGCCTTGCTCGCTGGCGACGTCAGTGGCTACGCTGGCCCAGTGCCCCTCGACGTGTACGTCAAGGACGGCAAAATCGACCACGTCGAGGCCCTCGAGAACAGTGAAACCCCGCGCTTCTTCGACCGCGCCAGCGCCCTGCTGACGCAGTGGAACGGCAAGACGCTCGACCAGGTGGCTACCATGCAGGTCGATGCCGTCACGGGCGCTACCTACTCCTCACAGGCCATCATTACCAATGTGCAACGCGCGGCGCAGTATGCCGGTAGCGTTGCGGCCACCAGCGGCCCCGGTATCCCCCTCAAGACGTGGCTGGCGCTCATCGTGGCACTCGCAGGCGCGTTGATTCCGCTATTCTACCACAGCCGCGGCTACCGCATCGTGCAACTCATTGCCAATGTGGTGGTGCTGGGCTTCTGGTGCGGTGCCTTCCTGTCGTGGGAACTCATGGTGGGCTATATGGCAAACGGCTTCAACTGGCTCACCGCCCTTCCCGTGGTGGTGATGCTCGTGGCGGCGTTCATCTTCCCGCTGTTTGGCCGCTACAACCACTATTGCAACCACATTTGCCCCTTCGGCTCGCTGCAAGAGTTGGCGGGGATGTGCTCGCACCGCAAGGTGAAAGTGAGCGCCCGTGTCAATCACTGGCTCACGCGCTTCCGTCAGTGGCTGTGGGTGGTCCTCGTTGCCCTCATGGTGAGCGGCATCTGGGGCAAGTGGACAAGCTATGAACTGTTTACCGCCTTCGCATTCGACACGGCATCGTGGATTGTGATTGCGCTGGCAGTGGTGACGGTGATTGTGGCTGTGTTCATCCCGCGTCCCTATTGCCGCTGGATATGCCCCACGGGCACGCTGTTCAAAGTCTCGCAAAACACCGAGCGTTAATCAATCAACCTTGTTTATTTCCCTCAAATCCATCATAACAATGAAAGCATCTTATCTTTTACTTCTCGTGCTGGCTCTGGCACTGATAGGCGTCTCGCTCAAATTACTCACGGGCGGCAACAACGCAACTGGCGATAACGCCAACTCGGCCATCGACAACATTCTCACGCGCGTGAGTGTGCGTGCTTACCAAGATAAACCCGTGGCTGCCGAGACCATCGACACCCTGCTGCGGGCTGGTATGGCTGCGCCCACGGCGGTAAACAAGCAACCGTGGCACTTCATCGTCGTCACCGACAAGGCCACCCTCGAGCAAATCTCGACGCTCACCCCCAACGCCCGCATGGCAGCTGATGCACCGCTGGCCATCGTGGTGTGCGGCGACCTGACCAAGGCGCTCGAGCGCGATGCCCGCGACTACTGGGTGCAAGATGCCTCGGCGGCGGTCGAGAACATCCTGCTGGCGGCACACGCCATGGGGCTGGGTGCCGTGTGGACGGGCATCTATCCCATCCAGGACCGTTGCACCATCATCAGCGGCCTGTTTAAACTCCCCGACACGATGATTCCGCTGGCGACCATCGTCATCGGCTATCCCGCCGAAACGCCCGCCATCAAGGATAAATACAAACCCGAGAACATCTCCTATAACACCTATGGCAACCACAACGCCACCAGCACAGCCACCGTCGCTGCCGCTGCACCCGCCGCTGCACCCGCCGAAGCCAAACTGAAACCCATCGACGTGAAGCACGACTTCCGCGCCAATCCGTTTGCCTACTTCAACCAGGAGGGTGGCATGCTGCTGGCTGCTGGCGACCGCCACAAGTCTAACGCGATGACCATCGGCTGGGGCTCGCTGGGCAACTTGTGGGGCCACGACCGCTCGATTGTCACCGTCTATGTCGCCGAAAAGCGCTACACCCACTCGTTTATGGAGCAAACCAAGTACTTCACCATCATGGAGTTTGCCCACGACGAGAAGGGTCAGGAAGTGCTCAAGTACATGGGCACCCACAGCGGCCGCGATGGCGACAAAGCCGCCGCCCTGGGCCTCCACACGGCTTACACCGACAACGGCACGCCCTACTACGAGGAAGCCACCTCGGTCATCGAGTGCCGCCTGCTCTATAAGGCGCCATTCGACCCCGCTGGCTTCACCGACGACGTTCCTCGTAAGTTCTACGACGGCTTCGACGCCGGCTACCACAGCACCTACATCGGCGAAGTCGTTGCCGCCTGGCACAAGTAACCCACTGCACAATACCATCATGCGAGCCCCCAGGCCCTGCTTAGCAAGGTCTGGGGGCTCTTTTACAGAAATCGTGGGGAAATGGTTGTGGGGATGGAAGTTTTTATATAATTTTGTGGCGGTATTATGAAGCGATAGGCTCATGAACTTGTTACTGCACATCCTTATACTGCTTGCGACCGTGGCGCTCAACTGCGGTGGCATGATGTCGTCGACGACACCCATCGATGCGGTGGTGGTCGAGGCCGAGGGTGCGGTCACGCCTATCGACCACCACGCTGCCCAGCTCGATTGCGCGCCATCGACACAGGCCGTTGTCATGAGCGAGGGGCAGGGTCTGATGCGCCTTGCCGGCAGCCGCCCGCAACGCTTGTTGCCCACGCATGGCAGCATCGCGAGCCGCACGGCTGGTAAGCCTAGTGTCCATCATCATGCGCTCACCCAGCGCCGTCACCACACTGCCGCCATGCGACTGCGCGTCGATGCGGCACCCTTTGATACCCCCGCAGCGAGCGATTATTATGTCTATGCCCTGCGGCGATTGCTGTGTTAGAGAGGAAAGCACACACCTTCACATTTCAAGGTTAACCCCCATTTTCCGTTGCCACGCCTGCTGTCGTGACCGCGATTGTGTGCGTGCGTCGACGCTCCCTCGCTCCATGCAATAATCACATTTACTAACAATTAAAACATCCTTTTTTATCATGTCGAAACTCAAAAGTCTCGAGATGGCTGCTGCCGTCGAGAGTAATCAGAATATCGCCGTGAAGCGCTCATTTATGGGCCTTTGCGAGAAAGTGACCTATACCCCAACGGGCAGTGCTGTCGTGTGCAAACGCATGTATTGCCAGCCCGATGACGGCCGTCGCATCCAGGAACTCGTCGAAACCACCCCCGACCGCCTCGCCGCTAAGGTGAAGCAAATGCCTAAGGTCGACCCCGTGGCCATCGGCAACCTCCTCGTCGAGACCGCCATCAGCAAGGACCGTCGTTTCGTCGCCGTGCAACTCTTTAAGTACGCCGACTTTACCTACGTCCCCATGACCGAACCGACATTCTACGAGGGCGAACAAGCCGAACTCGTAAGCATTGTCCTCTAATCCCCCGCAGCAATTGAAGACATAATATAATTTTCCAAAACTGTAACAACTATGCGAACTGCTTAAATCAATACCATGTACTCATAACATGATTATAAAGCAAGACTAAGGGCGGCACATCTGTGAAGACATGCCGCCCTGCCATTTTTCTATTGGATTTCCTGTGGGGTGGGAGAGGTGTGGGTTTTGTGAGTCTGGAAGCGGAAGCCGATGCCCAGGGTGAAGCCGTTCATGAAGCGTTTGTCGTTCAGGGGGAGTGGCTGGCCGTCGATGGTGATGTTGCGCACAGCGCTGTAGGCATCAAAGTCGCTGATGGTGTAGCCTAACCAAAATTGCCAGCGCTCCACGTCGAGCGACACTGCGGGCTTGGCGTGGAAAAACAATGCACGGCCACCAGAGTTTTTAGCGAAGTGTCGCTCTTCCAGGACGGCGCTATGACTGTTGGGCGTGCTATAGTAGCCCAGGTTGCGGTTGACGGGAATGGGCATGGTGATGCCAGCATCGAGACGCAGCGAAATTGCGAGCGAGCCATCACGATTTTTCCACAATGCGGGACTTTTGAGTTGAACGCCCGCGCGAAACCATGCGAAATTGTTCACATCATCGGTTTCAATGACTCTCGTGGGCGTGTGCAAGGATTTCTCATCGCCCAGGAAATTTTTACCCACGCTGAGGCTGGCCCCCACGCCCACATACTCGATGGGGTAGTAGTTCAGACCCAGTTCCACGCCCCAGTCGAGCGTCGTGTAACTTGCTGCCTCGAGCCGCGCCTGCCAATGCCACTTGGCATAATCCTCCTCATCGGCACCACGAGCCTCGAGTGCCACTGCCAGCGCCACCACAAAACAAATGAGTAGTTTACTTGTTTTCATTGCCAATATCCTTAAATAAAGTTTTAGGTCACAGAAATCACCCGCAAATGTAACACATTCTATACACCCCACCAAAAGAAAAATGAAGTCTGCGCAGTCAGCGTAGTCTGCGTGAGGCTCCCCAGATAAAAAAGCACGGGGGACGATGCGTCGACGCAGGGTCCCCCGTTGGAATAATGAATGTTATGTTAATGAGAAAGTCTTATTGCATGACTTTGGTGGTGCTGGTGGTGCCGTCGGTGTAGTGGGTTACGACGATGTTGACGCCATTGTGGGGCTGTGCGCTGGTGCGACCCATCAGGTCGACGTACTCAACGGTAGCAACCTCGCGGGTGGTGTTGACCTCCTCGATGGCGGTGGGACTGGGCTCCTCGACGGTGAGACGTGTCATGCCGAAGTAGGTGGGCGTGTTTGCGCCATAGTCACCCATGTCGGTGGTGGTCATCGTGAACACAAACTCGTCGACCTTGCCCCATTCGCTCAGGTCCACCCAGGTCCAGTCTTTCAGAGCCGTGAAGGCGCCGTTGTGGTAGCCAGCGAGCTCGATGGTTTTGGTGTACTGGTCTTGCGTGGCGCTGTTGATGCCGGTGACGATGAGGTTGAAGCTGTCACCTTCCTTGGTGAACGCGTTGGCGGGCGAGGCACCCTCGGCGCAGCTATAGTAAGCATAGCACGTGTTCGTTACGTAGAAGCCCAGGGGGTGGTAGAACATCGCGTTGTCAAATGCGATTTGGTTGCACTTCTCGGTCCACGAGCTGTAGTAGCCCAGCAGGTAGGGCTCGTCGGGGCTAACGCTCAGATTGCCGTCCTTGTCCTCTTGCAGGCCGCCAGCGGGCATCACGGTCCATTGATAGCCCAGCCAGTTGTCGGCATGGCGAGCATTGTCGCCCGAGCGGCATACGGTGAAGCCGTCCCAGTAGTAGCCACCATAGCTGGTGCCACCCATCAGGTGCGATACCAGGAAAGGCGGGAACTCAAAGTAGGGCACGTTTTCGCTATAGGTGCTGTCGGTATGCATGTTATCGCCGGTGAAGGTGATAGCCGAGGGGAAAGTGGGGATTGAGCAGGTCGAGGACAACGGGGCTGTTGTCGTCGGCAGTCATTGCACTTGCGGTCATCAGGGCGACCGCCATGAGTGTAATAATCTTTTTCATAGTTCAGTGAATTAATGAAGTTAATATTTTTTGTAATAACGCTTTGTTTTATAGCGATTTAATTGCCAGCGATAATGGTGGCGAGGGTGCTCACATCGCCCGAGTCGACCTTGCCATCGCCATTTACGTCGTCGCGCGTGCCGTAGGTCCCGGCAGGCTCTGCGCCAGCGACAATGTTGACCACGCAGGCGATGTCGCCAGCATCGACGTTACCATCGAGGTTCACATCGCCAACGAGCACGGTGGGCTCGGGCAGCGTGGCTTCGGGGTGATAGTCAACGCCCTCGCATACTTCGGTCGACGTTTCGCCTATCCAGCCGCACACCTGGTTGATGCCGCAGTAGATTTTGATAAAGTCGATGTGGGTGAGTTCCACGGAGTTACCTTCCTCGTCAACAGCCCAGTCAATCATGAAGCCGGGGTTGTACTCGTAGGTGCCGTCCTCGCTCTCGCCGATGGGGTCGTGGGTCTTGGGATTGGGCAAGTTGTCGACATAGCCGATGCCAAAGGCGGGCAGCACAAAGTTGCCGCTGGCGTCGGTGACGGCGTTGCAGGGCAGCTTGGTGCCCGTGAACGACAGCGTCTCGGCATCAATCCATTGGGGCCAATAAGGCTGCGTGTGGAACGCGTTGCGCGCCATGTAGCCGGTGGTGCTGTCGCTGTTGACGTCGTTACTGGTCCAGCGGATGTATTCGTCATCGCTGGCACTGCTCTCGTCGGGGCGGTAGTAGGTGATTTGGTAGCCAGGTTGCACGCCCTCGATGTGATGCGAGCTGCCCTCGAGTTCATACCACTTGTCGCCCGCGCTGGGCACTCCATCGCCATCGGCATCAACGCCCACAACGACGATGCCCGGCTCGCTGTTGCCCTCGAACGCGTTGCCATAGATGTTGAAGTCGAACGTGTGCATGTTCACCACCGGGTGGTCAAATCCCACGATGATGTAGCCGCCGTAGCCACCCAGGCACACCATCTCGCTCGCCCACACGGTGTCGATGCGTTGCGTGACGGTGCCGTCGGGCAGGGTAGAGGTGGTCGTGTCGATGTGGCCGCAGATGGCGGTTTCGCAGCGTGCCAGCACGCTGTCGATGGGTTCGCCCGCACTGTACTCGGGCAGCATGTTGATGAACTGGCCCGGTGCGGGGCAGTACTCATACACGTGGGTGAGCCACGGATGGGCCGCGGTGGCCATCAGGGCGGTGAGTGCCAGCACCGCCGTAATCAGGTGGCGGTGGTGACGATTGCAGTTAGGGTGTATTCTTGTTTTCATAATATGCAGTGTTATCGGTTGCTGATGTCGTCACCGAGGAAGGCAAAGTGGCCTGGGATGTCGCCCGTGAGCACGTCCCACTGGTGCACGCCGTTGCGGTCGTAGCAATGCAAGCGGCCAGGAACAACGTAACTCTTGGCGTCGGTGATGTAGATGTCTTTGGTGATGGGGTTGACGGCCACGGCGTAGGGCTTAACGATGCTCGTCTCGGTGCCGTCGGTGATGAAGTTGTCGCTCACCACTTGCATCAAGCGCGTGTCGACGATGGCATACGATACCTCGGCGCTCATGCTGATGTTGCTCCACTGGTTGCTCACGACGTAGAGCGAGTCGCCATCGAGCCACAGGCTGCCCACGGGGCAATCGAGGTCGGCCACGATGCGCTGCTTGCGCGTGTCGTAGGCATACAAGCGGCTGTCGGTGCCATAGTAGTCGCCGCGCGAACTTACCCACAGCACGCCACGGCTGTCGCAGCGGCACCACTCCAGATTGATGGCGATGGGCACGCGCTCGAGTTCCTCGAAGCTATCGATGTCGATGACCGACAGGGTGTTCTCGTAGTTGGGGTACATGTAACCGCCCGAGTTGGCGACATAGATGCGGTTTTCCACAATCTCGATGTCGTCGGGCTGGAAGCCCACCACGCAGGTGTCGACAATCTGCAGGGTAGCGGTGTCGATTTTAGCCACATAGCCGCGTTGCTTGTACTCGGTGGTGAGCACCACGGGGCCGGCGTAGCTGGTGACGTAGGCATAGCCGCCGTGGAAGGCGATGTCGCGGCAGTTGGGGATGTCGACTTGCCCCACTTTGCGGCACGAGCGCTTGTCGAGCACGTCGACCTTGTTGGAGCAGTTAATCACGCAATAGAGGCGGCTGCCATAGATGCCCAGGTCGTTGCCCACGTCGCCCATCTCCTTGGGCACGTTGGGATTAGCCATGGCAAAGATGTTGCGATAGTAGGTCCCCGTCGAGAACTGGTAGTAGTCGAGGGTGGCCTTGTTGGTGCTCATGTTGCCCTCGTTGAGCAGGTACAAGCCATCGACGCTGGTGAGCGTGGGCTCGCTCACTTGCACCTGCTCGGGGATGAAGATGATGTCGTCGTCGCGGCATCCTGCCAGGAGCATGATGGCGACGAGTGAAACGAGTGTGAGCAAGTGGCGCTTAAGCATAGTCGCAATGAGGAGGGTTAGAAGTCGTACTTGATGACAAACTTGAAATTACGCCCGGGCATGGGGTAATTCACAATCACGTCGTAGTACTGGTTAAACAGGTTGTTGACTTCGGCGGTGAGGCGCAGCACGGTGCGTCCCAGGTTGAAGCGATAGGATGCCGACAGGTCGTGGGTGTACCACGGCTGGACGTAATTGGCGCGGGTGTTGGCGCTGCTTTGATAGCGCTCGCCCACGTAGATGAAACTGTAGTTCACATCGAGGCCGCGCCACTCGAGGCGTCCCACAGCCGAGCCGCTGTGCCAGGGCACGTAGGCAATCTGCTGCTTGTAGGTGCCGCCCTCGCCCGTGTCGGTGGGGTCGGTGTAGTCGCGTGCCCGCTGATAGGTGTAGCTCACCATCACCTCGCCCGTGAGCTCGTGGGTGAGGTGCATGGTGGTGCGAGCGCTCACGTCGAGGCCCAGAATTTTCACGGTGCCCAGGTTCATCATCATCCAGCGATATTGCCCGCTGCCGCGCGGCACCGCCACAATCTTGTCGGTGATGAGGTTGTAGTAACCGTCGACCGAGAAGCGGAATCCCGAGAAAAATCCCGTCGCCGGCATCCGCTGGAACAGCACGCCCACATTGTATTGCGTGGCATACTCGGGCCGCAGCGTGATGTTGCCGATGTCGGTGTAATACAGGTCGTTAAACGTGGGCATGCGGAACACGCGCTTGTAGAACGCACGCAAGTTCAGGTCATGTTGCTCCCACGGCTGCCAACTCAAGTAAACGGCGGGCGTGAGCCGCTGCCGCGTGTCGCGGTTCTGGCCCATCACCACACCATTATTTCGTGCCGTCGACCGGTCGTGATAGAGCGAGTAAAGTAGGCTCGCTTGCCCCTTGAGCCGACGCCAGGTGTAGGCTGTCGCCAGGGCAACGAGCACCGTGTGGCGGGTGGGGTAGACGTGGTTGGTGAGCGTGGCGTCGAGGTAGTTCCACTTGTAGTCGGTCGAGAGGTCGATGTCCCAGCCGGGTAACAAGTTCAGCTTCTGCGCAAGCGAGAAATAGAGCTCGTCTTGCCAGAAGGTGTTATCGATGTAAAGTTGCGTGGTGTCGGGGTTGAGGTAGTGCAGGTAGTCGTGGGCATACTTGGCGTTAGCCATCAGCTCATAGCGCTCGCCCAGGCGTTGCTGGTAACTGCCCTGCAGGAAGAAATTGCGGTCCCACTGCCGTTGCGAGGTGTACCACACGTTGTTGACGATGGCACCTGGGATGCCGCGCTCGCTGTCGTAGTAGTAAGCCCGCGCCTTCCACTTGCCTTGTTCCATCACGCCATAGAGCGCTGCCTCGGCACGGAATGCGTGCAGGTCGCCGTTGTGGCGCACCGCCGTGGTGTCCCACGCCATCGTGCCGTCGCTGAAGCGCTTGCGGTAGCGGAAGTGATACTCGCCCGTGGCGTAGGTGTACTCGGTGTTGAGCAGCATGCTCACGTGGTCGCTAAACTTGTGCTCCCACCGCAGCGAGGGGTTGATGAGCCCAAACGAGCCCGTGCGCAGTGTGACGTTGAAATTGTTGCGACGGCCGTCCTTGAAAATGGGGTGACGGGTGTTCATGTAGACCGACCCAGCCGTGCCAAAGTCGCGTGCCGGCTGGAAGATGGTGCTTTTCTGGCCGTTATAGAGCGCGATTTCGTCGACGTTGTCGAGTGAGAAGCGGCCCAAGTCGACTTGCCCATTCTGCGCATTCCCTATCTGGATGCCGTCGTAGAAGACGCCCATCTGGTTGGTGCCCATCGAGCGGATGTCGATGGTCTTGAGGCCGCCCACGCCGCCATAGTCCTTGAGTTGCACGCCCGAGAAATAGCGCACGGCGTCGGCAACCGAGTGGCTGTTGAGCGCCTCGAGGCGTTTCCCGCTGAGCGTCTGTGCTGGAATCACTTCCTCGTAGGGGTGACGGGCGTAAACCACGACATTCTGCAAGTATTGCATCGAGTCGAGCCGGGTATAGCGCACCAATGCGCTGTCGACGTCATCGGCGAGGGCAGCAGCACACGAGCACAGGGCTAAACACAATGAGGCAATTTTCGTTCGCATTGTCGAGGTTAACGGGTTCTAATCAGCGACTTGGCAGGTCTTCTGACTCGCTCCAGCCCATAACCTCGCATCACCATGCTTGGTCGTTGTGTAGTGCCACCTTCCCATCCCAGCGATGCATTGCGAACGCACGCGCATCCTTGCCGTGACAGTGGCGGGCACACAGGGCATCTCGCGCGGCGCAATGGCCAGCAACGGGGAGTACACAGCAGCACCGTCTGTCCAGGATTCTCACCTGGTTCCCTTTTCACCCAGCCACTCGCCGGGCACCAAATCGGGGCCACAAAATTACACAAAACTTTGTAATCTACCACCCTCCACATCTATTATTTTAACATTACCCCCCTTAACTTCTCCCTCCCCAACATTTTTTCCAACAAAAAGTACTACCCACATCCCTTCAATTTCACGAGCGCAGGAACTTCGTCGAAGACGAAAACCGGAACTAACCCCAGGGTACCGAAGCGAACGCAGTGAGCGCAGGACCCTGGGGAAAAGTCGCATCCCCAGTGGCTCCTCGAAGAGTCGCACCACCATTCTCCAACCCTAAAAAGTGAAAAAAGTGAAGAAGTCACGAAAAAAGTACTACCTTTGCCCCCACTAATCAACACAGATGCACATCATGAAAAAATGGATATTGATGATGGCGCTGGTGGCCATGCTCGCCAGTTGTCACTCCAACGAAAAAAACTACCGCGCAGCCTACGACAAGGCACGTGAAAAATATGAAAGCGGAATCGGCAAGGAAAACTACGACCGCGTCCAGGCCGAGCGCATGCGCAGTACCCAGGTGATTAACGGCGACAGCGTACGCCTGCTCACCTTCCACACCAACATTGTCGACGACACCACCGCCATCCGCAAGCGGTACAGCGTCATCATCGCCAGCTTCTCACAAAAGTTCAACGCCATCTCCTACCGCGACCGCCTGCGCAACGAGGAAGGCTACGAGAGCTACGTCCTCTATGGCGGCACCTCCACCAGCAACCGCAAGTACTACGTCGCCGTCAAGGGCTTTGATGAAAAAGAACTCGCCGCCGCCTTTGTTAAGCGCATCGACGACTACGTCCGCCTCCGCGTCCTCGAACCCCGCGTCTGGATTCTCGTCTCCCTCCGTTAACCCCTCCGCTCAACCGCACTGTTTGAACCATAAAAAGTTGCGAGACAATCAGTTGAATCAACTTT